>ERZ869921.1134-NODE-1134-length-12148-cov-17.040850_pt1 | contig 12148 bp, 2 predicted proteins | sample MGYA00579310_ERZ869921 | MGnify/ENA primary metagenome ERZ869921 (study PRJEB32216, sample SAMN09231816) | wastewater metagenome | place: USA: Maryland | collected 2016-06-21 | study: EMG produced TPA metagenomics assembly of the PRJNA472060 data set (Reclaimed...
CAACTAATATTGCAGAGTTTGAAGAACAATTAACTTTAAAATTCCAACATTGGAAGAATACAGGTTCTGAAATTAAACATAGTACACTTAGAAAGTTATTTAACAAAATATTAAGATTCTTAGGTTTATTAAAAGCAAACACTTCTTCTATTAATGAATTCTTTAAACAAGTAGAAAATCAAACATTTTCTATTAAGAAACAGTCTGCTGTAGAACAAGGTAAATTTATATCTGAAATTAAACAAAAGTTTTCACATTCAGAAACAATGATAGATGGAAAGTCTTCTGATTATTTACAGAACTTTAAAAAACTTACTACAGATTTTCTTAGAGATAATAATAGACTATCAGAAGGTGGTCTTTATTTTGATACTAAGAAAAGAAGTAAATATATTATAACAGGACATAATGAAATTAAAAAGTTAATTCTTGGTAACTTACAAGCTAAGATTGACCAATACAATAAACAAATTGTTGATTTAAGAGCACAACTTGAAAAAGATAAAGATAATCAAGAACTTGTTAATCAATACGCTCAAGCTCAAAGTGAAAGACGATTTGCTTTATTTTACGAAAAACAATATGATTTTATTAGAGAACAAATGTTTCCTAATAGTTTAATGAAATTTAAAAAGGATACTTCTAACTTAGATTATTTATTTTTAGATGATGCAATTGAAGAAGATGAAACTACAGAAGAAGAAGGAAAAGAATATGAGAAAGGTCAAGCATTCTCTTTTCAAGAAGGAGTATATGATTCTTTTTCAAAGACAAGTACAAAAGTAAAAACTATATTATCAAATGTTTATGATGAACAACGAGGTGCTTATTTATCTTGGGGAGAATCCTATAAAATAGCATTAGAACTTTTAAATGATTTACCTGCTCATGATTTAAATAAATGGGAAGGTATGTTAAAATCAAGAACTAATCTTTACAGTAAAAGTAGTTTTAAAGCAGTTGTAGAAAAAATATTATTCTTAAAAAAGAATGCCACTCTTTCTACCTATTCTGATAATAAAGGTGTTAATCAAGTTCTTCCAGAAAATGGTAAGTTCTTAAATTTAGATAAAGGTGAATTATTTTTATTAGTGTTTGATCCTTCTTTTGATATTTCTAAAATAGAAAGAGAAGAAGATATAGATATTTATTTAAAAGAAGGCGAATATATAAAAGTTAAAAAAGAAGATAAACAAAGTACAAAAGCTTTTTTACAAACTGTTTCTTTAGAATTAGAAGATGTAGAAGACCATGATGTAGAAGAATTTATAGATAACTTTAATTTATTAAATGCTCTTCGTGTTAAACAATATAACAACCAAGCTTTAACAGAACTATTACAAAATATAACTTCTCAAAAAGAGAATAATAGATTAATAGGTACAAAAGATACTAATGAAAAAGGTACTGAATATAGATATTTTAGTGCATTAAAAGATTCTATTGAACAATCTGTTAATACAGATATTATAGACAAATTATCTTCAAGATTCGAAACATCAAAACAAGTTAAAGAATTTACTGATAAATATCACAATTTATTTTTAGATAGTAATGGTAAAAGAATAAGAGATAGAAGAGATAAACTTGAAGCTGTTAAAAAAGTATTAGATGCTTTAGGTTTTAGTACATACAATTATGATAATATTAATGATTACAATGTTGATACTTTATACAACTCATTAACTTTCTTATTATTTGGTGAAGGACAAGTTTCTTCTAAAATATCTATTGTAGGTAAAGATCAATATGCAGGTCAAATGCAATATCAAGAAACAATACAAAATGTTTTATCTAATGAAGGTTCTACAATAACAGCAATTAGTAAATTTCTTAGACATACTCTTCAGTCAGATAGACCAGGTATGAGTAAGAAAGCAGATGGTAAAATGGTATATAATTACACACCATCTTCTAATGGTATGGATATATATAGAAGACTATCCCAAAACAATTATTTAAATTCTAAAAAGAATCCTGATTTACCTTATGAATCAGGTTATGAATATTTACAAACTGATTACTTTAAGAATAATCCTTTTAATCCTTTTACTTCAGATATAAAAAGATATATTCATGATGTATATATTCATGATGGAATAATTGAAACATCTACCTATGGCAAAAATAAATCAATTGAAGTTTATACTAAAGAAGATTTATCAGGCTTTATAAATAGAACTTTTAATATGGGTTTTTTAACTAAGTTAAATTCCAGCACTGAAGGTATACAATATATACAATTTTCTTCACCAGTATCTAATAGACCTAATATTCCAGGAGTATTATTAGATTTGCTTTCTAATACAGAAGCAAATCTGATGATCGAATCTCTATTAAAACAAATTGTTTCCAGACCTGATTATAAAGATATACAAGGTTATGATAGAAATAAACTTGTAAACTTAGATAAGATTGCAAATGCTTTAAAAGATATAAGTAAAACTCCTAAATATGCAGGAGTATATAAATCTGTTGAAGTAAGTCCTAATAAATTTGAAGATAGATTTTTTGTAGAACACTCTCATATAACAGATGCAGCTTTTTTAAATGCTGTTAAGACTTCTTTTAGAAATCAAATTGCAAGAGATGCTGAAATATTATTTAAACAAATGATAGAAAATCAAGTTACTTTTTCTTCTACATTTGAAAAAAATGGTTTAATTAAAGCATATGAAGTACTTGCAAATTCTAATAAAGATTATTTAGATACAACTGATGTAAAAGGAAAAATTAAACAAATAGAAGATACTCTTGGTTCTAATAGATATTTTGAAACATGGAGTGAAGTTAAACAAAGATATGCTAAAGATCAAGGTCAAACATATGAGTCTAAAAAAATTTTAGAAGAAGCTATTACAATTGATATGTTGAGAGAAGCAGGTTACGAAAAACAATACAAGATAAATGATTCTTTAAAGAATGCATTGTTACCATTGTTTCAAGTATATCTTCAGAATGATTATCTTAACTCTTATTTTTTAGACCAGATTAATATGGGTGGTGCAGAATACTTTAAAGGTTCTGTAGATAGAGTTAAGCGTAGACAAGGTGCTTATTCTCCAGGTTTAAAAGGATTTGTTAATGATACAATAGGTATGAGTAAACATTTCCATACTGCTGTCATTGAAGATCCTACAAGAAAATTATCTAAAAATTTATCAGAGAAAGAATCTGAGAATAAACAAAACTATTTATATCGGTTGTTGGTTTCTACAGGAATTATTAATAAAAATGATTCTTTAGAAAACAAAATGAAAGTTTATAGAACTTTTGTTAATAAATTTGATAAATTTAATCCATCAGATGCGCAAGGATATATGTTACCTGAAAGAGCATCAGAACTTCAAAAAGGTTTTGGTGAGTCTTATCAGATAGGTAATGTATTAAAACCAGCTCATTATGAAATAGATGCATTAGGTATTCCTCGAATGGTAAAGTATTCTGCTATTGTTTTAACAGATAATTTAGTTAAAGATTTTCCACAACTTGCAAATCTTAGAGATAAAATGAGAAATGCAAAAGATGAGAAAGGTGAAATAAGACCTATTGGAGAAATAGTATATCAATCTGCATTTAAAGTAGGTGCTCCTAAAAATAGATTAGGAATGAAAGATGGTAAGTTCTCAGAAGAAGAATTTAGTAAATTATTTTCTTCTGAAGAATATTCTATTGCACCTGAATCAGTAGTTAAACTCTCTAATGAAAGATACAAATTACAATTAAATCCAGAACATGAATTAGAAAGTCATGTTGCTAAACCTACACAGTTATTTTACTTCTTAAAAATTCTAAATAGTAATCTTGGAGAAGCTACTTCTGTGTATGATAGTTTAGCAAAAATAATGGATATAGAGTTAAAAGATTTTAGGACAAAATATATAAATGATGATAATACTTTTAAAGTTACAGAATTTATAAAATATTTAACTAAGAAAGGAGCAGCTTCTGAAACAGAAATATATCATGAAATACTTGCAGAACTTTATAATGAGCAAGCTGTTAGAAGTGGTAAAAATCCTAAGCCTTGGAATTTTCCTGGAATTGAAGATAAAATTGTAACGCAGTTTTCTTCTTCATTACAAAATGATATTGTACAAACTAAATTCAAAGGTACTAAATTAGTATTGATGTCTCAAGTTGGTGCAACAATGGCTGGAAAAGAAAGACTTCAATATAAGAAAGATGAACAAGGAAACATTTATGCTGAAGTGTATTTACCTAAGAACTTCTTAAGAGAAGATTTAGAAAAAGAAATACAAGAAAAAGGTTATGCTAATTTATTTTATTTACCTGAACTCTTAGGATTTCGTATTCCTTCTTCTGAGATTCACTCTGCTGTTCCAATGAGAATAGTTGGATTTCATGATTTAGATTCAAATGTTATTATTGCACCTGAAGAAATAGTTCCATTACATGGTTCGGATTTTGACGTTGATGCTTTATTTGCTATTATGCCTGAAGTATATGCATCAGGTAAAAACACAAATGATAAATTATATAGAGAAGGGTTTAATAATTTACCAATAGGATATGTAAAACAAGATGGATTATATGTTTTTCAATCAGAAGAAGAGTTTTTAAATTCTTTAAATACAGTCGAAGATCTTATTAAAAGATCTGAAATGACAAAAGCATATTATAAAAATAGTGTTACTAATACTATTATAAAAGTTACATCTTCTGCCAAGAATAGAGAAAGAATGATCTCTCCTATTAGTATGAAAAGATTAGGAGAATCTATAGATCATTTATTTGAGATTAATAAGTTTTTAGACCCATCTGGACAAATAGATGAATCTTCAGCAATTGATAAACAAAAAGTACATTCTTCATCTATGAATGGTAGAGATGGTACAGGTATATTTGCAAACTTTGCAAAAGGTTTAGCATATACTTTACATACATCTTCTAATACAGAGAGTCCTTTACTTTTAAAACAAGAAGAAAATCTTCCTTATTTTACAAGTAGTGTACCATTAAATACTTTACACGATGTTATAAATGTTTGGGAAGACTTAGACTCTTTATTAAATGCAGCAATTGATAACGTAAAAGAACAAGCTTTACCAAAACTTAATCTTAATGGTGTTACTATTCCTACCTATGCTATGATGTTAGGTTTAGGTGTAGAATTCGATACTGCTAATTTAATAATGGTGCAACCTATTATAAAACATTTAAGTAGTATTTCAGGTAAAGACAAAAGCACATCTAAAGGTGTAATAAGTGCAACTAATGTTTTAAAAAGAAAATTTAGAGAGTTAAATAAAGAAAGTTTAACATCTGAACAATTAAGATTTGTAAATGAATTTATTAGTAATAATTTTGCAGAAAATAATTTACCATTATCTAATGAAGAATTATTACATTCTGTTTCTCCTGAAGTTATAAGTTCAGCTAATATAACCATTTCAGATATTAATGATATTGAAGTATTAATATCTCAAGCTAAAGTATTAGAAAATTACAAAAGAACAGAAGCTATTGTAGTTGAATTTAATAAGATAGTAAGATATCTTTCTATTGTAAGAGATATGCCTGTATTCTCAAATAAAATTTATGAATTAATAGATTTAAAGAATCAAATTTGGGATGATAATGGTACTACACAAAAAGGATTCCCTATAAATGTAGATAATTTCTTTACTTCAAATCCACATATTGCAAAATCAGATGAAGTATTAATGTTACAAAAAGAATTGTTACAAAAGAATTTCTTTAAACATTCTGAAAAAATAAAAGATTTTTTTACTAATTTAAATCATTTATCGTTTGATGTTAATAGTTTTTCTGATATAAAATATAAACAAGATGAATTTGTAAAATTTGTTTATTCTTCTTTATATTTTACTAAAAAAAATAATAGTGTTGTTCCTTTTAATTATAAAATAAGAAACTTTAAATCAGAAAGAGAATTAGTAGAACAAGAAGCTTTTGTTCAACACTTTGTAAATAAGATAAGAATATTAAAAGATATAATTCCTGAAAATTATTTCGTTAAAAGATTTTCTTCTTTAGACTTAGGTTACTCTCCTGATTTAAAAAGACTAGCTTTTTATTTAGATAGTAAAATCACTCCTTTAGATAAAGCAGAATATGAAAGTGCTTTTTCTGAATTAAGTGCTTTTAATATTGAAGATATTACTAAAGAAGAATATGATAAAATAAATAATAAAAATTTAAAAAGACAATATGGTGGTAATCATTATAGAATAATATATAGAGATTTAAGTTTAGAACAAAGTAGAGATTCAGATTTACAAAGAGAATTTGTTCAATATAATATATTAACAGAAGGTATGAGAAATAGTTCATCATCTTATTCTCAATTACTACCTGGCTATATTTATAGAGAACAATACTATTCATATGAAAATTTAATGAATAGAATTATTAATGATAAATTTTCTTTAGAAGAATTATCTAATTTATTTAATGTTTTTAATACAAACATTACATTAAACAATGCAGATAAAATGATGGACTTTAGACAAGCAATTGAATTTAAATCTTCAACTAATTATGTTGCTAATATTGAAGGACAAGAAATATATTTTGATATAAGTACAAAAGCAAATAAAAATGCTGATGAATATATTAAAATTAAACATCCTGTATATAAAAAGAATTTTAAAACGCAAGAGGAGTTTGAAGATGAATCATCTATTGAAGATAAAATATTTGATACTGCTTCTCATGTAGATAATGAAGAAGAAGAAAAACCTGATTATTATCAAACTAAAATTTATAAAAAAGTATATTCTACAGAAGATACTGCATATTATCAAACTGTTGCTCTTGTTAAAAATAACAAAGTTTACAAAAGCAACAGTGAAATATTTTCTTCTAAAGACAACTCCTCATTATATAATAGATTTGCACCTGAATACTATCATGTAAAATATTCAAATATTGAGGGTAATAAAATTGTATTAGCTAACGAAGCAAATGCAAATTTCTTAGTAAATCATATTTTTAATAATGTGCCAAGTTTAATTTCATTTTCTGAAGCAACAGATAATTTAAGATTGGATGTTAAATTTGGAAGAGTTGTAGAATTTGATCAAAGAACAAGAACAATAACTTTTGAGGAAGTTGCTGAAAAACCACCTGTACCTTTAATAACCGAAACAATAGGTCTAAAGACAGGGATCGTAACTGTTAAATCTGATGCTGATAATAAGAATCCTATTTTGTTTAATAAACCTACTCAAACTTTAGAAGAAGTATTAAATAATTTTGATAAATTTGCAGACCCTTTACACTATGCGTTATATCAAGAATTAAAACCTTTTATTAAATTAGAAAATACTACTGTATTATTTAATCAAAAATTAAGAGGTGCAACCACAATGGGTTATTGGAAAAAACATACTGATGGCACATTCACTATAAGAATTTCTGAGAAGACAAAAACACAAAGTGAATTGTCTTGGATATTCTTACATGAACTTTTACACCATGTTGTATATGATTCTTTACATAAAAATGAAAATTTATTAACAACTAATCAGAAAGAAGCTAAGAGAAGATTAGAATCTTTATATAATGCTGCTAAAGCTGAAGGTAAAAGAGAAGGTAAAAATTCTAAAAATACGTATGGATTAACTAATTTAGATGAATTTGTTTCTGAAGCATTTTCTAACAAGAAGTTTCAGGAATGGTTATCTTCTAAAATAATCAACAAAAAATCTTTATGGACAAGATTTAAAGATGCTGTTTCTAAAATATTAGGTATAGATGAAAATACTATGTTATATGATGTTATTAATACTACTTTAGTTTTAGTATCAGAAAATAGTTCTCAAACAGATTTGAAAGATTCTGAAGTAGAGCTAAAAGGAACTATCGCAAGAAACATAGTTGAACCTTTTGTTGAAATTAGAAATAGTTCAGAAAAGATAGGATTAAAATTAGATCTTGATGCAATGGGAATGGAAAAAGATTTTTATTCTTCTAATGTTATGAATTTTGAAAGATCTACAAATAATTCAAAAGGTTATCATACTTGGTTTGTTGAAGGTTATAACTTTAATAAATATAAAGAAGATCCTATTACTTTTGAAGCAGATAATATTTGGACAAAGAATAAGAAAAAAGATGACGAAGAAATTTGGATACCAAGTCTTTCTAAAAATGTAAATAAAGAAGATTATATAAAGGAAAGAAAAGAAGTGTTACAACAAGCACAAATCAGAGGTAAAATGGCTGAAGCATTGTTTAATTTTTATTTAACACAGAGTCCAGAAAAACATGAGGAAGTTAATAATTATATTAAACAATTACCGCCTGAAGTTGCTGCAAAAGTTTTAGTACTTGATGACTGGGAATCTATTAGAAAAATTGTATTTAATAAAATGGAATCAAATATCTTAAATGGTGATGGTTCTAAAATGGATTTTTCTATACCTACTTTTTCAAAAGCATTAAAACACGCAGGTACAATAGATGTAATGATTCGTAACAAAGATGGAGAATATTCTTTGTTTGATATGAAGACTTCTCAGTTTGCATTTGAAACAGACTTTACAAGATTATTTAAGTTTGGAGATACTCATGAAAATAATATATTTAACACATCAAGAAATAGAGCAAAATTACAAATTATGTTTTATGCTTTAATGGTTAAATTAAATAATCCTAATGCCAAATTTAAAAAATTATCTATATTACATTTACCTGTTACTTCTTCTAAAACAAGATTCCAACAATTATTAGACAAACCTACAGGTGCAGAAGATACTGTTGAAGTAGCTTCTTACTTAGAGATGATACAATCTTTTTTAACTAATAAAGTTGAACAGATAGAATTAGGTTTAATTAAAGAAGATGATTTATCTTTATACGAACAATTAGAAAAAGAATACAAAGAAAATGGTGGAGTTGATATTAAAGATTTATTCAATTATAAAAATTATACTAATCAATCAAGTCTTAATTCTAAAAGTACTTCAAGATATGGTCAGGAATTATTAACTGCAAAAAGTCTTGAAGAAAAAATACTACAAGAAATTTCTTTATTAAGTGCTTCTGAAAGAGATGATTTAAAAATAGCAAAACCGACAAAAGATAAAATTAAGATTAATAGATATGGTGAGGAAACTGAAATTGATTCTTTAGAGAAACATAGAAAAATTAGATTAAAAGAATTAATAGAACAGTGGGTAAAATTGACAGGAGATTCAGGATTAAATTATCTTTCAACTAAAGATATTGATTTATTACATTTAACAATCGGGTCCAACAAAGATGTAGATAACAATCCTGTTTTTGCTACCTGGAATAAGTTTAAAGTAAGTAGACAACAACAAGCAAGAAATGCTACTTTAGAAAAAATTAATTTAATGTTATCTAAAGAATCTAAAGCTATCAAAAAAGGGCTGCCTATTAATTTTAGAAATCAAAGAAGTATATTTGGTAAATTTATTAAAAAAGAATATGTATCAAGTTTAGGTAGAGAAGTTGAAAGACTTGTCCATAAAAACAAAGGTGATATAGAATATGATAAACTGTCTACAGATGAAAAAGCATATGTTGATTATATGAATGATGTTTTTGCATCTTATTTTGCAAAAGATTCCTATTTAAATAGTACAGGAAGTTTTTATGTAGATCAATTTGGAAATGTAGAAGGGCAAACACATCTTCAAGCATATAATAAAGGTAAAGATAAATTTGAATACTATGAAGGATGGTTTCCTAAAACTCCTATTACTTTAGAAGAATATCAAGAAAAAACATTAGCTGAAGCAGGTGCTGTGCAAGGTGCTAAATCTTTATTAAAGAATTGGGCGGAACATCAGTTAACAAAATACTTTGAGAATTTATTTAACATAAACGAAGATACTGCTGCAATTCCTATTAAATATTTAGGTAATGCAGAAATTGAAGAAAAACAATTATATTCTGTTAAGTTAGATCAGGTATTTGAGAAGTTTGTTCAAGCAATGGAGAATAAGATTCATCTTGATGATGTATATCATACAGGTAGAAGTTTAACATTATTGCTTGAAGAAAATAATGATTTAGTTGGTGCTGCTACAGAATTTGATGTAGAAGCTAATGAATATAAAAAGAAATATTCTAATTTAATTAAATTTATTAAAGGTAGAATAGAATATGAGATAAAAGATAATCCTATTACTAAAACAGAATGGTTAACTAAAGAGATGATTGTAGGTGATAAAAAAATTGATTTAGATAAATCAATGTTACTTGCTTCTCAAGGTGCTGTTGCAACAGTAATGTGGCTTAAACCTATATCAGGTATTGGTAATGCTTTAATGGGTAATGTTGTAAAATACAAAGAAGCATTAAAGTTTAGTATAGGTAAAAGAATAATAAGTGATTTACAAGCTAAAGAAATAGATTATACTTTTAAAGATGCTTTATTTGGTGAACAAGAGGTATTAGGATTATTTAAAGATTCTATGGTTTCTGATAAAATTCATTCAAATAAACTATTTTTAATTGCAGAAAAATTTGGATATCTTGCAGACAATTATAGATTTGGTTCTAATGCAAGAAGATTTAGATCAGATAGAAATCCTTTATTAAGTAGTGATAACATGTATATATTTCACACAATAGGTGAAAAATATTTATCATATACTACATTAGCTGCTCAGTTAAAACATTATACAGTTAAAGTAGATGGTAAAGATATTCCAATATATGATTTATATGATGTTGAACCTGTAGAACCAGGTAGTAAATACAATAAACTTGTTTGGAAAGGCCCTAAAAGAAAAATAAAAAAAGGAGAACTTTTTGAAGAAGTAGATGGTATTACAGATGATGAAATGTATAGATTTAAAGCTGTATCTGCAAGAATGCAAGGTGACTACAGAAGAGAAGAATTTATAGAACTTGAAAGATATGCTTTAGGTAAAATAACAATTGTATTAAAGAAATTCTTTCCTCGCTTAATCTTAAATGGTATTGTAGGTAAAACTAAATCAAGAGCATTAGGTTGGTATGAAGAAGTAGAACATATTAAAGAAGATGGTACAAGAGAACAAGTTCTTGAATGGAATGCAAGAGATATAGAAGGTAAATGGAGAACTTTGTTTGGTGCAATAGGTGCAATATTAAGAATAAATGATGATATAGCAAAAGCTGGAGGATTTCCTGAATACTGGAAAAGTTTAAGTCATGAACAACAATTAAATTTAATTGATGTAATTGTAACAGCAACTATAGTACTTGTATCTTATGTAGGATTTGCATTAATGTTTAATGATACAGATGATGATGATACTCTTAAAAAAGCTTATAAAAATTATTTAATAGATAATACATCTCAACAATATAACTTTATAGATTTATTAAGAACAAGTACAACTATTGCTCAACCTGTATTAGTAAGAAAAGCATTTGATTTTGCAACTTCAGGAACTCAATTATTTTTTGCTAATGGATTTAATTATGTAACAGGAAATCCTGAAGATATGTATACTAAAGATGATAACTTGAAAGGATTAAATACATTCTTGAAATCAGTACCTTATACTGCATTTGGTCAAGACTTTTATAATAAAGTTAAAAATATAAATGTAGATCAATATAGCTGGTTTAATCCAAGTGATGACAGATACCGAAATTAATAGTAGGTTAGCAAATTTTTTAAACCCAAGTATTTCACGTACTTGGGTTTATTTTTTATCTAGGTATTCTAAATAATGCTTTATAAAGAATACTACCTTCTTTTAATTTTTTACATTTGGAACATTCAACATAAGATGCAATAACACCTTTATAGGTTTTATCTTTAAAAAGATCTATCTTTTTCCATATATGCTTACAATTTTTCATATAGATTTATAACTTTTTTTTAATAATTTTAATTTTTCTTCTGTTTCAAGAATTCTTCTTGTTTTTAATTTAGCAATTTCTCCGTTTTTAGCATCACATTTTTTAAAAGATCCTTCACAATTAGGATATGAAACAGAAGAAAATAAATTACAAGCAGGACCGTTGCAACATGAAGTAGGTATATAAGAGCCATTACCACAGCCATCATCATAAAAATAACATTTCATAATTTTTATTTAAATAAATTAATAATATTTTGTGTACCTACAGGATTCATTGAATGAACAAACATTACAGGATGTTGTTTATTTTTAGACCTGTAAAAGTCTTT
>ERZ869921.1135-NODE-1135-length-12141-cov-5.167632_pt1 | contig 12141 bp, 21 predicted proteins | sample MGYA00579310_ERZ869921 | MGnify/ENA primary metagenome ERZ869921 (study PRJEB32216, sample SAMN09231816) | wastewater metagenome | place: USA: Maryland | collected 2016-06-21 | study: EMG produced TPA metagenomics assembly of the PRJNA472060 data set (Reclaimed...
TCTTTTGCTACTCTTGGAAATGAATATACAAATTATCGCACAAGACCACGTAAAGCAAAAACTGATTTTGTAGTGGATTTTGGTGGACTGGAAAATGACTCTGTTGTTACCGAAGAACAAAAAATTCAAGTAGAAACAGCAGAACCATTATCAGACGAAAGTGCAATTGGAGACGAAGATGAACTTGATTCTGAAGTAGTAACTGATAACGAACCAAGAGAAGAAGAAGTTCAGGTAAATGTACCAGACACAACTAAAACAAATTTCAACTGGTAATTTAAAATGAGAGTAGACGGAACAATTAAACAAACCAACACAGAAGTTCCAAATATTCACAATGTGACTATTTTGGATGGTTCTGGTAGTATGGCTGGAGCAAAGTATAACAATGCTTGTAAAGGTATTCAGTTAGACTTTGATACATGTAAAAGAGAAAATTTCAAATCTTTTACATTTGTTGAGTTCAATAGTGCGTATTCAATCACTACTCATTGTTTTATGAGTAATTTTGATGTTACACTGAAATTTAATGGTGCTGATGGCGGGACTCCTCTTTATCAAACAATAGGACAAACTCTCGAAAGACTTTTGAAAAAGGTTCCTAAAGGAGATAAAGTCCTTGTTAAAATATTTACTGATGGAGACCATAACGAATATTATGGAAAATATGCTTCTGAAAAAGAACTGAAGCCTTTGATTACCACTTGTGAATCTCAAGGCTACACAATTACTTTTATTGGAACTGCTATTGATACTGCTCGAATTATTAGAAATCTTGGTTTAGATGAATCTAATACTTTGGTACACAACAATACAGGTGAAGGTGTAAAAAAGTCTTTCCAAACTCAAGCAGTTGCTACAACTCAATACAGAAAATCTCTTGATGAAGGAGAAGATGTTTCTCGTGGATTTTATTCAAAAGTTCTTAACGATTAAAAACAAACTGAATGATTAATATTAATGACATTGCTGTAAATGATATCTTTTCTGAAGAAAGCAGATATCAAGTAGTAAGTAAATCTTCTACAGGAGTAGTTTTTACTCATCTTGAGTCAGGTAAAAAAGTAACACTTGACAACAAGTATGTTACAGACCTTTTGAAAACTGCTGACCAATACTCAAAAGAATTGGAAGTGGGCAGAGAGGATAAGTTTTGGTCTCAGAAACAAATTGATGAGGCAATCTCCAAAGGAGAACTCAAGAAAGATACTCAAGTAAGAGTAGGAGATGTCAGAGTTAAAGGTATTCGTACAATTTGGGAAAATATCTCAAGTGGTCAAGTTTTTACTGTTTGTTTTCAGAAGCAAGGTAAAGAACTTAGTAACAAAGCCTACAATGAGAAAATTGAAGCACTTGCTTTGCAAGCATCCAATGATATTCTTGCAGCAAAGACTGGTAAGAAATCAGTAACAGACACTTCAATTAATATCATTCGTAATATTCTGAAAAATCCAGTTCTTCAATTTGAACCTGGAGAAGATAGGATTCTGAGAGGTTTCAAAGTCGAGTTTACATCAAGAGATGGTAAATACTCTTGTGTTGATATGGATATTCAAGGTTCTTACGAATCTAAACTCCGTCAAGTCAACATTAATACCTTGTTGTGGCTTGTGTACGATGATGTAAAATATGTTGTGAAATAGTTCTTTAAACAATTCAATCAATAATCAATAAACAAAAAAGTTTTTAAATGAAATTAACTGACGTTCCAGAAAGTAAAGGTACTTTCACACAGTTTGGACTTAACAAGTTTAAGTTCGAGTCTTTCACTATTGGTGATGGACAATATGGTAAACAAATTACTTTCATTTTTACCCGTCCAGGTAAAGAAGAAGGTAAAGATTTCTCACAAACATTCTGGTATCAACTGGTAAACAAACCTATTCCAGTTGAGAAACTTTGGACTCTTACAGGTAAACTTCAAGAGTTCAAAGATGTTCTTGCAGTAGTTGATGAAAACTACGAAGAGACATTTGCAGAGATGTGGGCTAATGCAGCAGAGTTTGATGAGTCAGATGCAGATTCCCTTGCTAAGTTTCAAGGGGATTTCCTTACTCAGATTCTTGAAAAAGTAGTAGGTCAGGAAGTTAACGTAGTCCTTCACTGGAAAGGAGAATATCTTAATATTCCTTCTTACAAGGAAAATGACTACAAACTGCCTTTTGGTAAAAATCCCGTAGTTTATGGAGGTTTGAACCAAACTAAGGCTGCGCCAGTACAAGCAAGTGCAGAAGAACCTGCAACTACTTCAGGATCAGGCTGGTAACAGTAAACAATTAACCTTTATGGGGCTGATTGGGTAACTGGTCAGCCCCTTTTTTATATAATACAATATATGTTTTAGTTCATTATTGAAATAATAGTTGTACATTTGTGTATAACAATTATAAATAATTCTATATGAAGAAAACTTTATTTGAAACTCAATCAGTGGACTACACAACTGGAGAATTGAAATCTTCCTCTTGGATAAGAGGAACAAAACTTACAAATGAATCTTTTGTAAGAACCTACTTAGGTGATATTGGTGCATTAGCAAAATGCTCTGGCTCAGAAATGTCTATTGTACTATGTTGTCTTAAGTATGTAGAGTGGGAAACAAACGAAATACTTCTTACTCCTCAGAGAAGAAAAGATGTAGCGGAATGTGGAAATCATACTATGAACACAGTGAATAATGGATTATCCAGGCTGGTAAAAAAGAATATTTTCATTCGACATGGAGGTAAACTTATTCTAAATCCTAAACTATTTTTCTTTGGAAGTGACTTAGGTAAAACTAAGTTGTTTGAACTCAAACTTCAGTATGAGTTAGTATAAGATTAGATAAGATAGGAATGACTTTTTAGGTACTGATAATCAACATTTAATGTACTTTCAAAAAGTAAAGAAGTTATATAATAGTATAACATTGTTAATTAATAGATGAAACTACAATGGCTCAAGTACCACACAAGACAGGAACTCCTTGACTCAATCAATCAAATTGATGTTTGGGGGTTAATCTTAGGACACAGAGTAGAATTAGGTCAATACATCCTGAATCCTCTTAGGTCTGATAATAAGGCAGGTTCTTGTTATCTATCAGAATGGAAAGGAAAAATAGTCCTTACTGATTGGGCTTCTTATAAGTACAGTGGTACAGACTGTATTGCTGCTTATATGCAACTCAATCCTAACAAGAGTTGGGGAGAGGTAACTATAGACCTTTTAAGATGTGGTTCTTATCAGAACTATATTCCAAGCGTAGTTAAGAGAAAGAAAACTTTAGACCTAAAGCCTATCTACAGAGAGTGGGCAGAATCAGATTTGAAGTGGTGGTCAGACCAAGGAGTGTTCAAAGAACAAATGGACAGGAAAGAGACTCTGGTAAGACCTATTAAAGGATACATCCATAAGAAAGAGGGAAAGGAAATGCAAGTTCATTTAAGTGAACCTGCTTATTGTTACCACTGTAACGGAAGATATAAGTTTTATTTTCCTACTCGTAAAGAGAACAGGTTCTTAGGGAATCAGACCAGAGATGATGTGTGGTTTAAAGAAGGAATACAGTCAGATGTCCTACTCATTTCAAAATGTGCCAAAGATTTCCTCTGTCTTGCTAACCTTGTACCATATTCACTTACTCATGTGCAAGGAGAAAACTATGGTCATCCAAGTGAGATTGCACTTTATGAAATGGAAGTACGGCACAGTAGAGTAATTCTACTAATGGACGGGGATTCAAGTGGTATAGAAGGTATGAAAAGACTTCAAAAAAGATTTATCTACACTCCTTGTGACTACTACTGGATAGATGAAGCAGGGGTAAAAGACACAACAGACTTTTATAAAAAGTTTGGAAAAGAAGAAACTATTGATTATTTAATTAATCTACTTGATGTAGATAAAACTATTTAATAATTATGGGCTACGATAATAGCAAAATTAACGGAAGTATTATTCTACCTACATTTCGTATAGCATTGATATTTCTGATTTTAATTTGTATACATAACTGCGTAAATAACTAAAATGACAATAGAAGAATTATTACAACCTTATTATTATCCGTCAAGCGGTAAAGTAGACTATCAAGGAGCAAAGAAAGCAATGCAAGAATATGCTCGTATCAAATGTCTTGAAACAGCAAGAAATGTAAGACATAAGGCTTGTGATATTATAATTGAGCGACTTGGTAATAGAAACATGTCTGTAGATATGAATGCCTGTACAAGAGACATTCAAAACATCCGTAACGAAGACGTAATACCTGAATTATGAAATCAAATAGACAAAAACTTAAAGAGGCTATTGTAAAATATAGCAATATTAAGATTGAATCTTGGGGTTATCCGGGTTATTATAAACATCCTAAAACAGGTAAAAGAGTAACTCTTACAGAAGCAAATTGGTATAAACAAGATCAATTAGAAAAACTGTTAGATAAATTTTGTGTAAATGAAACAGATAGAGAGTTACCATATAAGTAAGTCAGAGTATGGTATTATATCTTTAATAGTAAACACCGTAGATATATGGGTGAGATACGAAGGAGTTTTTACTTATGATATTGACCACCAAACAGAAGGGTTTAAAATAACAGTTCATCATAAAAAAAGTCCTTTTCTTGAAGATATGTTTCTTTATGAGCATGAATTTCCCTTTGATAAAGAAAAAGAACGTATGTATTTAATGTCTCACGCACAAGAGAAAGACCAAATTTACTATTATTGGATACCTGTTCGTTTAATTAAAGGAAAGGAATGGACTGAAACTTTTAAAACTAAATTTAAAAATGGAAAATAGATTTAAAATATTCAAAGGTAATGGAGTACTCGCTAGTTATCAAGATACCATTGAAGATGCAATGTCAAGTTGTGATGAGAACAAAGGATGGTATTTTGAGAAAGAAGGCACTCTGACTAAAGCAGAATTATATTATAAGGTTGTGCGCCAATGTGTTAACAAGGAACTTGAGATTTACGGGCTTACTTACAATCACGTAAAGAAAGGAGCATCTTTTGAATATTGGACTGAGACTATAGAAACTGAAGAAGAATTTTTTTGGTTCTTTAAAAGAAAGAAAAAGAAAAAGATAGAAAAACCTTGGTATCAATTCCTTGTATTTAAAACAGAAGAAGAATACAATGATTGGAAAAAGTTCTGCATCAATCTGTTTAAAAAAGAACTGAAAATGAAAAAAGGAGAAGCAGAATATGAATTTACAATGTTTGATTTAAAGTATGGACTTAAACAACAATATCTATATGATTAGTAATAAACTTAAACAACGAGTATTAGAAGAAGCAACATTGTTAAAACAATTTGCCACCAAAGAAGAATTATCTGAATTAGATGAATGTACTATTGATCCTGGAAGAGTAGAAAGTTGTATTTATGGACAAATGACAGGTGATTGTTATTCAATCAGAGCACATGAGTTATTAGAAAAATGTGCTATAAGACCGTATAGTACTTCACTTTTAAGGTATCGGCGTACTAACCTAAAAGAAAACTGGTTAAAGAAAAGATCAGACGAAGGGTTCTTTTTTAGTCCAATTGAATATTACATCTATCATAGTCCGAAAAACATCTATAAGATTGTAGAGTTTTTACTTGATAAGTCTACGTTAACAGTTAAAGACTTGTAAATCATGAGTTACAAAGATGAGTACTTTAAATTTAGACAAACTGCGTTAAACAAATTAAAAAAATTATTAGAAACTAAAGCATATAATTGGGTATCTACTTGGAACAGTGAATCTGAAACTAAATATCTTCTTCCACAGGAAAGTTATATTGATGACTACGAAGGAGATGTCTATTACTTAGTTATATACTATGATGGTTCTTTCTTAGGGTACAATAGTGAAAATGATCCATTATGGTTTAACGTAGAAGACTTGAGTACGTATAATATTTGTTGGCTAATTGATTATTTAGAAACTGGAAAAATACACGATGAATAAATTTAAATTTGACGGAAGAATTACTCATTCAAGAGGAAGAAATGGTAATATTCAAACAACAGGACTTAGTGTATGGAAAGCATTTAATAGACTTGACGATAAAAATCGGTCTTATGAAACAATAAGAATTTATCCTATCACTTCTTATGATAAAGAAGGAAATTGTTTTTTAGAAATTCCTGTTCCAGAATTAGAGAATCTTATTAAAGTTCTTCAAGAATATGTTCAAAGTCAGCCCTGATAAGGTCAAAGTAATTTTTATAGTTCGAGAAGACTTAAGAGATATTTTCTTAGATCAGATTTATAGTACAGGAGCAACTTGGTTCAGATATCAGTTCGAGAAATTAGTAGATCATTTAGAAACTAAAGATTGTCTTGTGCTTGATTCTAAAGATGTAAATCTTGAAAGACTCTTTAAGAAGATTGATGAGCCTGCTTACTTAGGTAAATTTGTCTATTTAGTAGGAGCAGATGAATATTTAAAATCTATAAATCCATTCAGTCATTATATTTACAATAGAAGTAGTGAATGGGGAGATTTTAACATGAATTTTAAAAAGGTTTACGAACACAATTTTAATTCATTATTAAAACTTACCGATGAAATACACAGTTGAGTTCAAAGTATTTGACCAAAAATACAGAACTACTATTGAGGCTAATTCAAAGGAAGAGGCTATTGACAAATGTATTGTATTTATTAAACAAAAATCATCTATAGTATCTGTTCTACCTGAAGTTAAAGTAGAGCCAAATATAGTAGATGAATTTTTAAATATACTTGGAATAAAATGATTAAAGACCCAATTATAGAACCTTTCTTCATTGATGTTGAGGAAGATCAGTTTACTCTTAGAGAAACTTGTATAGTAGAAAAAGGAGATAATGCTGGAAATACCTATGAAATGACCAGAGGATATTTTACTACTTTGGAAGCATGTATTAGAAAAATTATCAGAACTAAAGTTGCAAGGGAAAATGAAACTTTAAATCTTGAACAATTCTTAACAAGATTTAAAACAGAATATACTCTAATTGATGAAATACTGAAAAAACTTGACAATGAACACATTCAAGATAACAAAACAGATTGATGCTGACCATTTTGAAATAGAAGTAAATTGGGACAGGCTTAAATATTGCACTGAAATAGACTTTAGAATAGAACACGATTATGTAGGAATTATGATGAATAACGGGATAACTACTAAAGACACTTCTGTACAATTACAAAATCAAGTTTGTGCTAATGTAGTTTCTCTTGCTTCTTATGTGCAAATTCCAATAAGAGATTTTATTTCTTTTTGTCTACCGATGATTAAAGAATCAGAAAATTGTACAGAAGAACACATTAAAAACAATTACAAATACGGGCAGTCTGTTATTTACTACTATGACTCTAAAGAAAAATGCCGTAAAGTTGCAATTAGACTTCAAAACGAAGAAGTTTACACTCATGTGACACGTACATTTTTTGAAAAGTTCGTAAGACCTAATCTTGAAAAAATCATAGAAGATGAATTACTTAACAACTCTTGAAGAGTTAAAAGATTACCGTGACACAGAGGCTTTAAGTCAGTCTTTTTTGAAACTTGTTTTATCTAATAATGTAAACAAAAAATTCAAAGAGACTGTACCTATGCTCATAGGAAGTTATATGGATTCTCTTCTTACAAGTCCTGATCTTACTGATGATTTGTTTCAAGTAGGGCTTGCTAAAAGACCTTCTGATGCTATTAAAGGGTTTTTAGATGTTTTGTGGAGTGAGCAAGAAGAATCTATAAGTCAAGACTTAGATGTTGATGGATATAAAACAAGAGTCATTGAACTTGTAAGAGCAGCGAATTATCAACCTAAATGGGGTGATGATGCTATCTGGAAATCTGTACTTACTGATGGACAAGCCTATTGGGAAGAATTAATTAGTAGTCAAGGAAAAATGTTGATTACTAAATCTGAACAAGAGCAATGTGAAAATATTGCACAACTTGCTTGTTCTTCTCCAATTACAGGAAAGTATTTCTTAGATCAAGATAACATAATCAAGCACTATCAGAAGCCGCTTTATTGGACTTGTGAGGAACTTCCTTGTAAAGGACTACTCGATATACTAATCTTTGAAGAAGAGACCAAGACAATCTATATTATAGATATTAAAAGCACTGGTGTTTCTACTTTAAGAGAATGGTTTAATGTATGTAGACAGAAAAATTATCCGTTTCAAATGGCATGGTATAAAGAAGGAGTAATCCAAGAGTATTACCCTATGTTTGAAGATGGATGGAAAATAGAATGTAGATGGTTAGTTCTTCCTACAGAATTCTTTAAGCCTTGGGTTGTTCCTTGTACTGATCTTATGTTAGAAGTAGGTAGACATGGCTGTTTGAAATTCAAAACCACTTATAATTTCGAGTCTGCCAATCAAGTTAATTACACGTCAGAACGAATTTATGGATTTGAAGAAGCAATTCGCAGATATAAAATCAAAGAAAGAGAAGGGCTTTTAGATTATGATATAGAATATTATGAAACAAAAGGAAGACTTGACAACACGCAATCAAACCAATACTATTTTCAATGATTGTAAACAACAGAACACGAAGATATTTGTATCCGATCATTAATTCTTTTGGGAAAACTTTCCTTAGAGAATTACAAGAAATTACCTCTTATGCAAGAGCGTCAGTGGGACAGACAATTTTACAAGTAAACATTAATGACATAATCTACTATAGGTGTAAAGGATTTAGCAATAATCTTTTTTTGATTTTTGACACTAGAGGTGTTTATGATTTCAAAAAAGGGAAATACGTAAATCCTATTGAAAGCAAAAAAAGATTTTTAAATTTCTTAAATTTTGCAAGAACTAACAAGCATTATGTTTTTGATTATCAGTTTGAGTATCAAAAGAAACATTGTATAGTATTTGATATTCCTCTTGAGTATCGGAATAGTTATGAGCAGTTTCTTAAAGGAGCATATTCTAAAATGTATTCTTTAGATCAGATTGAGTTTTTAGGACATAAACCTTTTTTGGCAGTAGGTAAACAAAATACATTAGAGCCAAATAGAAACTACATAGTTTTGACTAAAAATCATGACTTAGGTAAGACTGTGTTAAAACAAGCAGTTCAACAGGCTTATGGGGTTTCAGAACCTCCAGAAAATCCTGATGAGTATGATATTCCTTGGGACTTGTACGAAGAAATTTTAAACTTTGATTACGCCAAGGATAATGAAGTTGAGTTTTTTAAGCAATTGAAACGTTAATTTAATCTTTAAATTTAAACTCTACTCCCTTTATGAATTTAATGCAAGCAATTAGTGATTTTGTAGGGCATGTAGATCATGCTCAAGAATGGTTTGATAATCTCGTAGTAGATGAATCCACTCAATATTATACTTACGACTTTATTCTGTTTGGGGTAACTCGTACAGGATATGCTAAGTTATCAGAAGATAAAAAGTTCGTGACTGTTCTTTTTCATGCACACAAAGACAAATGGGCTATTATTAAAGAAGGTGCTAACGCAAAAACTCTTTATAGAAGTAAACCCATTAATAAAGCAACATTTGATTACTGTTTAAACCAGAACCTTAGAAATGTCTAAGAAATTCAAATTCAAATTTAAATACAAACAATATTTCAAACCTGTAGGAGATTCTGATTGGGACATCCTTACAGAGTATATGAACAGAGACTTTAATACTTTTCTTTACAGAAATAAAATCGCATACCTATGAGTATCTTAATTCGTAAATCTAAATACGAGAAAACTAAACAAGAACTAAGGCTCGTTGAAGTAGAGTCCACAGAATCTTATACTGCAATTAATCACAAAGAAATCATTGATCTTGTTGATTATATTTGTGAAGAGTCAGGAATTGAAATTATACAAGAACAATTTTATGGAGTAAAAGATAATAAAATTGCTGAAGGTCATTACACACTTGGGTTCTGTGATGACGAAATGAGTCTGCAATTTGTATGGCAGAACAGCACTAACAAACAAGTTAGTTTTAAGTGCGCCCTTGGTGTTTCTGTTTCAGTGTGTACTAATGGAAGTGTTTTTGGAGATATTGGTTCTTTTAAAAGAATTCATACAGGAAATGCTGATGAAGATGCTAAAACTCAAATTGCTAGCATGTTAGTAAATGCAGAAGAAGCATTTAATGAGTTGGTTAGCCTTAGAGAACTTATGAAAGTTCGTCTTATTGAAAAAAAGAAGGCTTATGAACTTTGTGGAATTATGTTTTTTGAAAAAATGATTAGTTCGGATCAGATCAATATTATCAGAACGGAATTTGAAAAACCTTCCTATGAATATAATGCTGAAGGTTCCGTATGGGAATTTTGGCAGCACATTACTCATTCTTTTAAGGCAGTAAGTCCTAGAAATTATCTGACTAATCAGATCAAAGTAAGTAATTTTCTTAACGAAGAACTTGGATTGCGATGAGTGATGAAGAAATAAAAGAACATCCTTCCTATGGAGTAATAGGAATTAGCAGAGTAAATGGACATCAACATTTCTTTGGTTCTGATACTAAACCTACGTCATATATTGACATAAGAATTAAAAGAGCGGAAAATCATAATGAATTAGGTAGAAGTTGGTATTTTGGCAAAGAACGTCTTATTGAACTTAGAATGACTAATACTCAATTTGCTGAACTAATCACTTCTCTTAATCAAGGAGATGGAATTCCATGTACTTTAGAGTATGTTAAAGGAGAAGGAAAAATTGAGCAGGAGAAGGAAAAAGAATACAAAGTAGATTTTCATAAAAGGAAAATGTCTGACAATGCTAAAAAGGTATTAGAAAATCTAAACAGACAGATTGAACAGGCTACTGTAAGTATTTCCAAACTTCCTAAAAAAGATCAGGAAAATCTAAATGTAATTTTTTCTTCTCTTAAAATGGAGTTGAATAGAAATTTCCCTTGGTATATGGGGCAATATTATGAGGCTATGGAACAAGTTGCTCAAGACATTAAAAGTAACATGGAAGCAGATTTAATGCACAAACTGCAACAATTAGGTCTTGAGACTTTACATAATGCTCTGGAAAATAAACAATTAAAATTAGAAAAATAGAATGATTCTCAATTTAGACCAGCAAGACGGAATTAAAATAGGAGCAGAGGGTCTTCAAATGGGAATAGATTTAAGTGACCCTGCTAAGATATTTTATATTCTTAGTCAGGGTTTCTATTCTGATCCTAAGAGGGCTATTATCCAAGAAGTAACAAGTAACATTTATGACACAACAATTGCTTCTGGAAAAGACATCTTTGAGTATCCGGGTTATATAATTCTTACACATCAATCAATTACATTTAGGGATTTTGGTGAGGGAATCAGTGAAGAAAGAATGGAAAAGATAATGTCCAAGTTTTTTGCCACTACAAAAAGCAAAGACACAAATGCAATCGGAACCTTCGGATTGGGCTTTAAGGCAATTTTCAGTTATTCTTCTCAATTTACTGTAGTTTCAACTAATGAATGTGTCAAAAGAACTTGGTTGTTCTCTAAGGACAATAGTCAGATTGAAATAATAAAGTTAACTGAAGAAGACACTACAGAAGAGAACCAGACATCTTTTGTTGTTCCAATTAAATACGATAGTTCAGAATGGTACAAAAAGGTAATTGAAACTATTCCTTATTTTAAAGGAATTATTTTTGATTGTCAGATTTCTGAATACTGGAACAAGAGTAAAGAGTTTAATGAATCTAAACTCATTGAAGGTAAAACCTTCTTTTATAGAGACAACGCACCAAAGTATTTTCATATCTGTTTAGATCAGGTCATATACAAGATTAACGCGGGTGACTTAGGGCTTTTTTTAAGTAACCTTCCTTTTGGTCTCAAATTTAGTGTGAGTGAAGGTATTACCCCTCTTCCGAACAGAGAGCAGATAATGATGAATGAATCTACGAAGGTTCTTATTCTAAAGAGACTGAGAGAATGTTTAGAAGAACTTCACGAATATTATAAAGAAGATTCTTTAACCTTACCTGAGTATTTTAAAGACGATAGCAATCTAAAATTCGGTATTGGAGATAAAGAACTTCACTTAACCAAAAGAGAAATTAATAACTTGTGTGAATTTCTTGGTGTTAAAAGTTTCATCAAGTTCAATCCTGTGTTTGCAGATATTCCCAATCTAAGTAATAAAAGGTATTT
>ERZ869921.1136-NODE-1136-length-12137-cov-20.742841_pt1 | contig 12137 bp, 25 predicted proteins | sample MGYA00579310_ERZ869921 | MGnify/ENA primary metagenome ERZ869921 (study PRJEB32216, sample SAMN09231816) | wastewater metagenome | place: USA: Maryland | collected 2016-06-21 | study: EMG produced TPA metagenomics assembly of the PRJNA472060 data set (Reclaimed...
ACATTGCATACTCCTTCCATTGTTGATTTTTATGGGCTATGGGGTCAGTCATACAAGTCCTCGTCGTCTTCCCACTCAATGATAGGGTGGCTGTTGTCAGGGAAATACCCAACGAGAAACGGAACGGGCTCATCCCCGAACTCGTCCTCGTCAGCGGCGACCACGTCCTCGTAGCCGGCTACTGTGTCGGCAATGACTTGCTTGCAGGTTTCGCACGGGTCGAAGTCGTCGTGTTCGGAGTTGAACTGGGGCTTTTCGATTGCGACATTGCAGATGAAACAGCGCATGGGAGTTTATCCTTCTTGTTTTGTAGACGAGGCCAGCTAAAATAGCTCACGGCTTCCATTCCATCATAGTATCTAGGGGGCTCTTGGCTAGGAACAGCCATCGGTCATAGCGCTCCTTGGATATCCTGAGACCTTGCTCAATACCCAACTGAACGGCTATTCCGATCAGCACTTCGAGTGGCTCACGACCCTGCTCTTCTTCGTCGTATTTCATATTCTCTGCGGAGAGCTTTTCAGAAATAGTCAGCGAAGTCGCAAGGATTTCACAGCTTGTCAGCGGAAGACCGTTATAAGTCAGGCCGAATTTCAACGGCTTTTTCTCTAACTTATAGGCAGCTTTCACGGTTTGAACAACTGGGAGGACGAGATCATCGAACCCCGCCGGCTTGTTATCTTCTGGCCACTTTTTCATCAGTATTGGCCCGAGACCACGGCGACTTGCAAGGCTACACAGAGGCCGAGCAGCACGACCCAACGGGCACGAGTAACGAATGTCTTGAAGTTTTGGTAATTCATGTCAGTCTCCTAATGTGCCATGCCTGCTACTACGAGCAGGACACGGAGCAGTTGATACGCTACAAAAAGAATTGCTCCGAGGATAAGAACGTCCCGGAGGAAGGCGAGTGTTTTCATTATTACCCTTTCTTGTGAGGGCTTGGGAAATTGGCAAACTTGCCGAATTAGGCAGCAAGTTTGTTCTGTATGATGTTCACGATATTAGCGGCCTTGTAGTCAACCGACTGGCCCTCGGACACCACCAGAAACGACTTGATGCTATCCAGCAGCGACATCTGCGGAGCTACAGTCGGGGCAGGAGCTTCTGCGACCGGCTTAGGCAGCATGGCCTCGTAGTCCCGGAAGAACTTCGCGTAAAGCTCCGTCGTCTTTGGCGTCTGCATCGGCGCGGAGTTAATCTCAAGAACGTAGGCGTTAGCGCCATCCCAGACAACATCAAGCCCTGCAAAGGCTAATTCAGGGAACAGTTTAAAGGCGTCTTCCGCTACATCGATAACCCTTTGCGGTATCACTGCGGGCTGCCCGTTAACAGTCCAAACAAACGTCGTTTCGCTTCCGCACCAGATGTCCGGATGCTTATCTTCGACAACCTTGTGAATCTTCTTCTGGCCGCCTATGTAATAAATCGTGCCGTCTGGCAGCCGGCCCAAATGCAACCGGTATTCGGCGGTCTTGACGATCCCTCGCACATACAACGGAGCCTCAACGAGCTGATCCCAAGACTCGGCCACGACAATACCCTCGCCGTCCTTGCCCTTGATTTGTGTGCGGCAGAACACGGGAAACGTCAGTTCGGCAGCGGCTTGCAGCTTGTTGGTGGCGAACTTAGGCGTCAGGTGTGTGCCCTTCAGGCGGTTAAAGAACGCCAGCTTATCAAGGCCGCCGGATACGTCGTGGTTCAGGGCTTGCGGGAACGGACAGTCGCTCGCACCCCAGTTGATGATTACGTCGCCGGGCTTGGGCTTGTATGTGCTGTTCTCGCGCAAGATACGTTTGCCCTCAAGTGCCTCGGCAACAGCCTTAGCACCTTCGGAACCTTGCTTATACGGGTAGATCATAAACATCAGTCTTCTCCTTCGTAGTCGTCGTCTTCGAGGTCGTCGTCTTCGTGGTCATCAAATTCGGGCATAAACTCCGCCTCGTCCTTGTAAATCAACTCCGGCGCGTCATCGCCAGCAATAGCCTGTAGCAGCTTGTTAGCTACGGTGCTAGGCATACGCCCGAACGGATCAGGCCGCATCGTCATGGGCCGGTACAAATCCCAGTCGCGGCAGTAACACAACTCCTGCGCAAGCCGAATGCCGGTGTATAACGCCGTCTTAATATCCTCTTCGCTGCGGCTGATGCCGTTGCGGAGGATCGGCAAGGTATCCTCAAGAATGTTCTCAAGGAACCCATACGGCCCGACAGCAGAGAACAAACCGCATACGTCACGAGGGTCTGTAAACACGGCAGACTTGTCGTAAATACGCTTGAGCATGGCAATCCAGTCAAGCAAGGTCTGCGGGTTATCGACACCGCGGAGTGAACGGACTTCGATGCTGCCGAACTTAGTCAGGGCGTGAATATTCAAGCCGGAATAATGCAAGTTATCGCGAAGCTCGTAACCCCCGTCACGAATAAGAAAGGACTTCAAGTGGGCGACAATGCCCGGGGCGTCCTTGGCACGAAGACAGAACAGATTGCCAACGCGATGGTCGCCGCACCAATCCGTCAAAAGCTCCTCAAGCGTGAAGTAAAGCGCCGTGAATGCCGCCAGCCGGTTAAGATGGAACTCCTGACAGTTAAGATGGACGTGGACGCTGGTGCGATTAGACTCCGTGAATTGCGAGCCGTGTTCCTTGAATATGCCCCAGAGCTCATCGACCGCCTTAGGAACGATCTCGAAGTCAATTGGCGCGTTCAGGACATACTCGGCATTCTCCTCGCCGCGAAGCGAGCCGTCGTGGACATACGACCAGAACTTACTCTTAGTCATTTTAATGGGCTTCGACGAACCCTTGGCGTCTGGCGGGTATGGGAGGTTGACTCCCTCGACTTCGATCTCAAGGCCGACGTGCCCATCGGTGGGGGTGCGGTTTAGCATAATCCCGACGTTAAAGCCGGGCTTAGGAGTGAGGTCTTTGTTCTCGAATAGCATGTTAAATTCCTATAATCGACTGAAAGAGCTCAAGTTCCGTGATAGATTCTTGCAAATGCTTGAACTCGGAACCTAGTTGAAGCACTGAAAAGTCCTTGTTAGGCAACGCCGCCACGACGTCCCGCTTGTAAACAAGAAAGACCGTTTGCATTGGTCCGCGTATTAAAGCAAACTCGCGGTGGAAGGCGGCTGCTTCTGTCTTGACGTTGGGGTTAAGCAGCCCCTCAAGACACTCTTGAGCGGAAGGATATTCCCCGACGATTGTAGCCCTGAACTCGGGGCCAAATAGGTTAACTCCGCCGTTGAATGACGGCCTGTTGCCCTTGTCGAATGTAACCCTCGTGTCAATGACCATTGACCGTATCAAGCCCTGTTCTACCTTACGCGTCGGCTGACGCTCGGTGTAAATAAGGCCAGACTTGGCGTTGCACATTCCCAACGGAAACGGGCGAAAACAATCAAAGCCGTCGTCGTTGATCTTAGGCATTATCCAGCCAAGCTCGGGGTTACTCGCCAACCAAGAGCCGACATAAATCGCGCATTCCGGGGTGTTGTAGTTGTAGTGATGTATCTGATCAGGCCACGGCTGGCTGTCCATCGGTTCCTCAAGGCCGAGTCCAAGAACGTCATAGCAGATAGGTCGCAGCACGACACGGAAAATACCGTCTGAATTGGTCAACAAAGCAAAGACGAGGTATGGAACGCCGTAATACAGGATTATGGTATCGCGTAGCCGCATCCTTGCTTCATCAATAGTCTCATAAAAGTTTGGATATCGCATCGCATCCTCTATACATAAACCCGAGTGCTGCCGTAAATGCTCTCAAGCGGGAACGGCAAGGCGACGGGCAGACCCTTGTACATTTCCGACGTGTTAATGCTCGACACGAGAGCCTTGTTATACGCCATGCCCACCCTGTCCGGAAGATACAGACGGGACATATCGTTAATGGCTTGCTGCATCCGGTTCCAGACTTCGCGCATCATGTCATCAGACTTCAACCAGAAGTTCGACAAAACCCGATACTCAACGCCATAAGGCTTGACGCGGTGCGCCCCGGCTTGACCGTAAAGCACCCGCCGTGTCGGATCGGGGTCGTGTTTGATCGACCATCCGCCCAGATACCAGTCGAATTGCTTGACAAGATCACGGCAGTTCATGACGTGCTGAATGTCAGCGATCTCGACGTTATCAGTCCAGCCGATATGCAAGTGACCAGAGGCCGTGCGCAGTCGCGGCTGGTCGCAATGCGGCGGCGCGTTAACCCCGCCAGTCCAAGCGTTGAAGTCCGGAGTGCAGCCCAGCTCCTTGGCGGAGTCCGGAGCGGCGTCAAACACGTCCTCAGGGAACACGACGGCGGGCGAGCAATCGAGAGTGCAGCCCTCAGGCAAACGCTCTTGAAGCTGGCGCATGACGTTCTTGACACGCCCAGAGAAATCCTCGAAGCTAGCGGACGGCGTGATGTTAAACTCTGCCGCCATGCCATCGACCTGAATAGCCCCGTCCTCAACGGGAAACGGTTCGGCCTTGGTGCCGGGCAAGAGATCGTGCGCCGATATCAGCCCGCCGTTACGGTCACGGACGAAAAGCTCGGGGTCGCAGCCAAACAGAAAGCCCTTGACAGCAGGCATAGGAGCCCGCGGTTCTTCCGGACTTGCCGCCTTTTTCTTGGTCTTGACTGCCGCCTCGGTGGCCATAAGAAACTTCTCGATATCATTGCCTGATGAAAGAGACTGAGATGGGGCAACCGGGGTTGGCGCGGACGGGACAGGGGCCCAAATGTCCTCAAACTCTTGGAGCGACATTAGTTGATTTGGGTCTGGCATTACATTCTCCTTAGATTAAACGTTCAAGGTCAGTCATGTAGACTCGGGTTGCAGGGCTGACGCTAGACTTCGTATCGTTGCCGGAACAATCCGCACAAAGCACGATGCCGTCACGCTCCCAGAGGGTGATACCTACGTCACCCCAAGTGATGTCGGCTGAACACCATGAACAGCCGTGATTAGCAATAGCGTCGAACTCCTCTAGTGTTACGACTCCGGCGTAAGGGTCTTCAGTGCCGCCGATCAGGTGCAGATGCGTCGCCCCTGTCACTCCACGGGACCCCGTCCCAGAGGTCGTAGTCGTTCCAACCGTCTTCTTCACCCCTTCCCAGTCTGCCCCAGACCCTATCCCAAAAGGGGTTACTGAAGTTGCTGCTGCCAGCTCCTTTCCCTTGATGGTAGTGCCCTTGGCCTTAGGTGGGGTATCTGCGCCGGATTTCAAGACGTCAAGGTCAAATTTATAATGCATGTCCTCTTCTGTCTGGAAATACTTGTAGTTCGTCTTGGGGTTCTGATACAAATCGAATTGGGCGTTAGCCGTAGCGACAGCCGCGTCGATCATCTGCCACTCCGACGCCCAGAATAGCTTGTTACAGTCCTTGCTATAGGCAAAGTACATCGGCCTGTGCTTGTTGCGCAGGAAGTTCAGCGAGTTCTCCTTGGCATCGTGCCAGACCAAGGACCAAGCGCCAGTTTGGTAGTCGCGGCCTTCCTCGCACAACGCGATGGTTTCCTTGATGCCGACCTTGGCGATAGCCGCAAAGATGGCCATGCTGTCGGTCGGGTAGGATTCACCACACAAATCCTCAAGGGCCTTGTATGACGCGTGTGTTAACGTGCCGTTATGCGCCCCTGTGATATGATCAATGTTATACGGATGGGCGTTATACGAGGACACCGCACCGCGCGTGGCTGATCGATTATGCCCGATGAATGCCTGTGATAGATGGGCATTCAGGACCGTTCGGAACTTGCCAAGCTCGAACAGATCAAGCGGGTGTGAGGCAATCTTTGCGATTACGGCTTCGTTAGACTTGATGTTGGCCAAGCCCGTCGAATCCTTCCCCCGAAAATAGTCCAACATCAGAAGACGCTTCATCAGGTCTTCATCTTTGAACTCCATCTTACCGGCTATGCCGACGAGTCCACACATTAGTTCTTCCTCTTCTTAAGATAGTCGAGAAGATATTGCGTCTTCCCAACAGATGGGTCTCGGGTTTCGAGAACTTCGGGTCTGAAACGGATCATGTTGTTCTGGCACTTCATATCCGGATTGAATGCGATGTAATGCTCAATCTGATCAAGCACCCACTTCGCGTAACGATTGTATCCGGAGTATTCGGGATGGCCCTGAACGCCAAGACAGCCCGTCTCACGATAGAAGAACGCTTCGATATCAACGTTCTTGCCGTTGTGCTCCTCAGTCGGGCCGACACAGCGCTTCATAGACTTATCCGCCGTGGCCACAAGAGTCATGGGGTTAGTCTTCTCAGGCTTGAAACGACACATCTGATGATGCACCGAACTTGTCTTGTCGATGTAGACCTTCTCACGAATATCCCAGATGGAATGATCGCCGTAATGGCCGTCGACGTCCTGATACAATCGACCGCCGTTCATGACGTGCAAGAACTGCGCACCACGGCAGACGCCGAGCATCGGAATGCCCTTATCCAATGCCGTCAGATACAGCGCGATGTCTGCGTCGTCACGGGCCTTGAAGAACGCCGTGCTGGCGTGGGGCTCTTCGCCATACAGCGCAGGATTGACATCGACGCCGCCGGTAAAGACAATCAGATCAGCCTTGTCCGGCTCGTCTGCCCGATAACAGCCGGCACGAGAGAACAGCGCAGCAAACTGTGCTTCCTCAAGCGAAGTTCCGGCGACGTAAATCGAGAAATACAACGACGGAAACTCAAGAGCATGGTCCTTCAAGAGCGTCACTCTCGGCAGGTCTTTGATAAGATCATCCGGCAACGGATCATTAAGCTCCATCACCTCGACCTCTGACTGAGGTTCTGGCAAACTTGCCAAAACCCCTGCCACTGTCTTCATCTTGGGGGGTTTTCTTTTCACACGGGGCTCCCTTCTATATGATGCGGCAGGACGCCGCCTTGCAATCATTGCCATAACTTCTCCTGTCAGGGGCGCTCACGTAAATACTCTCGGTCTTGGTAGACCTAGCGCAGTCGGATGGCTGATTGGCGTTGCATTGCCAGACATACGCACTGAGAGCGCAGGGGAATCGAACTCCTGTCTTACTACTCCGCGCGCCGCAAGCGCCCCTAGCTCGTCAATCGTTGACCTCAATGACGCCAGCGCAATCCTCGCAATCGCACTCGTCGCAATCGTAGTCCTCGTCCTCGCCTTCGGCGTTAGCCCACGGCGCTTCGGCGCTGCCCGCTTCACCGACGATAGCCATAGAGGCTTCGCGGGCAGCCTTGGTCTGCTGCGGGAACTTGCTGCGGAGTCCGGCAAGCACGACTGGTGCACCGGCTGCCTCGACTTCGGCCTCAGTCAAGAACGTTGCCTTGCCGATCTTATCCCAGATGGCTGTATCGACAATACGCATAGCGTCCGTCGCGTCCTTGCGCTGTTCGTCCGTCATGGTCTGCCACGGCTCGGCCTTGACTTCCGGCAGATCGAGCCATTGCTTCGGCGGCGTGAACTGGTCCTTGATAGCGCCGTTGCCGATATTGCGGAACAGTCCGAAGATATAATTCGCGTTGCTGTTAGACGGCTCGCCTGTCAATAGCCTCTGGCCTGTGTAAACAGAATTGCTCACGGTCCGGATGAACTCGAATCCGGCTTCCTTGAGAATAGCCAGCCACTTCTTGCCGTATGCGCTGTTCAACTGCCAGTCCGTAAGGATTGCAAGGAAGGCGTGATTGGGCATATCGCGGCTGTCGAACGTGCCGACACGGATGCGCTGGTTAAAGATGTCGCGATACGTCGGGCCGGCGAACATCGCCCCGCCCTTCGGATGCGTCAGCGGCCCGCCGCCATCACCAGAGGCAAGCTGAATGCTGGCCTTGGCATCGGGGTCGAACTTGAAATTCTGGATGATGCAGCAAGCGCAGCAACCCCAGTAGCCGCCGGGAATCGACGAGCCGAAACGTAGAAACTCCATTAGACTTCTCCTTCACTTGGTTTTAAAAACAACAACGGATGCAGCGGCCACTTAGCAGGAACCAGCCTGCCGTCTTTGGCAAGTTTGCCAAGTCTCAGCGGCTCGTAGTCCCAAGGCGCTTTGACCTGCTTCCATGCACGTATCTGAATACGGCGAGCAAAACTGGACACGGCTATTCTCCTACTTTTACAAGAGTGCCGGTAATGTCTGACGGCGGCTCATAGACAAATTCCGAAGAAACTTCGTATACCGAATACCGACTCTCGGCACAAAGATCATCATGCTTAATTCCCTGTTTGACCATATCCGCTTTTATCATATCAACGGCCTCTTGTCTGGTTTTTAGTGTCCCGACCAACGCGCCCTCACCATACGTCCAATTTATTACCATAATCATATCACAAATCCTCCTATTACAACGAGACAGGCGAGATAATACCGTAGGAAATCAGAAGCCATGATAGATTCCAATCGCGACAGACAGGAAGGCGAATGAGCCGAACAATCCCAGAACAGCGAACCGTATCTGGATGAACATTTCTTCAAAGTCGATGTTGAACATTAGCAGCTCCAATCACAGGGCCTAGCCCCGCATGTTTTACAGGTTTCGGGCGAGTAGTTGCAGCCTGTGGCCGCTTCGCCTTCGACTGTTTCTTCTCCACAATCAGGGCATACGCCGTCAGGCTCACCCCTGTCCCAAGGATCGCAACACATCATTGTTTCCCCGTAATTAGAACGAAGTCGTTGCGCTCTGCCACAACGCCACACTGGAACGCCACGGCCAAGGCAAGGTCAGCAAACTCGGGTGTTCTAACCAATCGCTTATTAAGCCGCGCGTCGATGAACGCTGCCTTGCCTTGATTGAAAGCGTTCCACTCTGCCTCTGAGTATGTCTTGGCGAGCGATAGCTTCTGCCGGATAGGATGCGTCACTTCAAATTCCGATCAATCCAGAAGGCGAGGTAGCACGAGCCGAGGACGTAGCCGACAACACAGCCAAGCAACGTCATAGTAACGAGGTCATTCATCGCCGTTTCCTGTAGTAAAGAAATACACTCTGCAAGTATTGCCGGTGTTGCTATTCTTGAACTCATAGACTTGCTTGAAGCCCGCTGCGAGCACTGCCGGTTCCCATTCCCCGAACTGTTCGTTGTTCAGGACGATCTCAACAGCGCATTGCCACTCCTCGGGGGGCGTGCGGTACTTGTCGGCTTCGCAATCTTCGCAATCTTCGTAATCGCAGCCGCAGGTATCTTGCTGGTAGTTATCAACGGCTTCTCGGCAGGCCGCTTGAATCCACTTGACACGCTCTTCAAGCTCAACGCCAAAGATCGAGGGGAAGTAATACAAGTGCTGAATGCCACAACAACTGCCGCCGTGTTCTTTGACATAAAGGCCGTAGAAATTATCCGTGAGTTTCATCGAGAGCCTCCACTTCTGGCAAGTTTGCCAAAACCCACAGCCGATAGACAAGCGAGGACATACCGGCGGCACAGCCAGCAAACCCCACGGCGAGTATTCCAATCACTATGATGTCAGGCATCACAGGCCTCCTTCCATGAGCCAGACGGCACCTTACTGTCCACAGGCAGATCAGACTGGTATATATAAACCCACACCAGCCGGTTGTCAAGGGTCTTGATTTGTTCCCTATCGAACAGCCACGGGTAGCCTTCATAGGCGTCGAGCATTGATGATAGATTTTCATCAAGGATTTCAAAGACTTCGCCCATTACCAGCCCGTCATCACCGGGCACAAACCCCGGATACCAGCCTATTTTATACAGGCTGCCAGACAGGAAATCCTCGGCCACAAACCTAGCCATAGGGTTGAGGTCAAGGCCGTTGGATTGCCCGCGCATCAGTGTCCCGTAGACAAAGATCAGATCATGCTTCTGCATTGAGTATCTCCACAACTCGGGCAACTGCTTCGCGTCTAATGCCGCCCTCCCAACCGCCGCTCTTTTCAATAAACTCTTCATCGATGTCATTGACCGCGCAATACAACCTGCGGGCCTTGAGAACCAAAGGATCAATCGGGGCTTCTTCAGTCAAGGCCACGAGGTGTGCCATATGCCGCGTTCCAAGTGTCCACGTATCCCAAAGCCAACGATCGGGGAAGGTTCTGTTCGGGGAATGCCGCTTAAAGGCTTCGCGAATGGCCCAATCCGGCGCTGGTTTTTTGATGTCATACTTCATGTGCTAACTCCTTGAACAGTTCATGTTTGGCAAGTTTGCCAATTAACGATACATTGGTATCGCTTTGATTTCCTTGCACGGAGCGGGGAAGTCATCTTCCTCATCAGCCCAGAGCGGGCCGCCGGCACCCTTGCAACCAATGCCAATCAATCGCGGCGGCATGTCGTAGTCATCGAATGAACACGCTACGTTAACGGCATAAGCCGCGCTAGAGACTACGAGCGTAGTCCATAGCACGACGATGAATGCGATGAGTCTGGTCTGGTTCATAGCCAGATGCCTCCTGTAATAGGCCGCGCGAGAACTTCAACGAACCCATCGAGGTCGGGGCAATCGCAATCAGGCGGAACGTCATTGCAAAACGGGCAGATAACGCTTGCATAGTCGGGCTCAGGGTCACGGACTTCAAGATCATGGTTGGTATTAGGATCAAACATAACAACCTCCTGTTTGGCAAACTTGCCAACTCTTTATCGTGGGCAACGCCCACTAGAACAAGTGCTCCTTAGGCTTAACCAAGGGAACACGGCGGCGGAGATGCGTCCGCACAAGCATAGACACCGAGCAATTAAGCTCCTTGGCCTCTTGCTTGAGCGGCAGCATTTCACTTGGGTTAAGGTAAACAACGACTTTCGACATTACTTACCCCTTAGAATGGCTAAAGCCTTGCGAGAGAAGTCCGGCGCGTCAGGCCGGTGCTTCACCCGTTGCGGCGGGAGTTGAACCCGTGGCTTAGGCGTTCGCGGCGACTGGACTTCAATCTCAGTGCCGTCATAGAACAGCCGTTCTTCCTTACGGCGCATCTCGGCCTGATCACTCGGACTGATCCAAGGATTGCCGCGCTCATAGAAGATCATGGCGTTAGAGACTAAACGGGTCATAGCACACCTAGAACGTAGCCGACGCCAGACCACACAAGCATCGAAAGCCCGAGGATTATCACCCAGACCAAAATGAATTGACGTCCGTTCATTTTACAGCCTCCCTGACTTCGGCCTTATACCTACGAATGAGAACAAGGGTTTCTCTTGCTGCAACGAGGGCAGCGCCGCCAAGAAAGCCTTGACGCGACGCGACGCATTGCTTAAGCAAATAACCACGCCACCAATTCAAATCTTCAAGCATGTCATTCTCCTCAATGTTGGCAAGTTTGCCAAAACCTTCGTCTGACGTAGCCTAACGTAGCCCGCCAGAGCATGATAGATTGACCTTAAAAATAAGGCGAAGGATTGCTCCCTCGCCCTATTCTTGAAGTCGGGTTCACCCTGCGTCATGCCCGATTCGAACTGAACAGGCGCAAGGTGAACCCTAACCGTCTAACTATTCAATATCCGCTTTTGGCAAGCTTGCCAATTCTTCAGCCGCCAATTTCGCGGCTTCCTCGTCAACCAAAGCAATCATTTTGCTAAGGATGACATAAGCCTCAACCAGTGCGGGATTAGTCGCAAAGGCTTGGACCGCTGCCGTTCCGGATAGAGCATCGGCCATTGCCCGAACCTTCTTGGGGTCAAGCGCGGCGTTAGCCTTTTCCTTATGGTCTGCAACAATCGCGGCAAGGTCCTCGTAGGCGGTCCAAAGGCTCTTAGTGCCATTATCCACGCCATTGAGGACGTCTTGGATTTCATCCGTAGGGCATCCGTCAAAGTAAGCGATGTGCTCACCCTTGGCGAAGTCCCTTGCGGCAATCAGGCGATTAATACGTTTCCGGATTGCTTCACCTTCGCCGGCTGGCGTCTTGCCCGGAACTTCACCGATACCGCCCGGGCCTTTCTTAGGCTTGAAGCCGAAGTAGTCGCCGAGAACGGGAGAGACTTCATCCTTAGAAACTAGGCCGTCTGATATCGCCTGATAAAGACCCGTCGCGGCTTCATCAGCGTATCCGGTCGCTTCCTTTGTCATGCCGTTGCCATCGCGGAAAGTATCAGCCGCAAGGGCCAACTTTTGCCGGATAGACCCCATAACAAGGGCTTTCTTCGCAACATCGGAAGCGAGTTCAATCTCAATTCCTGCCATGAGGCTAGGGCGCGTTCCCTTTGTCT
>ERZ869921.1137-NODE-1137-length-12125-cov-97.335211_pt1 | contig 12125 bp, 26 predicted proteins | sample MGYA00579310_ERZ869921 | MGnify/ENA primary metagenome ERZ869921 (study PRJEB32216, sample SAMN09231816) | wastewater metagenome | place: USA: Maryland | collected 2016-06-21 | study: EMG produced TPA metagenomics assembly of the PRJNA472060 data set (Reclaimed...
TCACTTCTGCTCTCCTTTGATTAGTGCGATTAGGTCTGTGCAAAGACATGGATAGCCTTCATTAGCCTCAATGCATACTGTTTTCTCGGTGCATAATTTATTGTTACTTTCTAGCAACTTGATAATGCGTAGTCGCTCGTTGTGTGTGCCTTGAAATTCTCCAGTTCTAAAAACATCAATAGCTCTGTGAGTTGTGCCAAGCCTGTCGGAAACAAACTCATCTTCTAAACCAAGATCATTATTCATTTTTGCTCCCCTAATAGTTCTTGGATTCGCCTAACTTTGTCTGCTAAGCGAACCTGCATAACTTCCGTAGCTTCTTCCATAGACAAGTTGGTAATCTTGGGGTCATTTAGGTCTAGCTCTGCCGCTTTTGCCCACTGTAAAATGCTGTTGCTTTTCAAGGCCAAGTTTATTTGCTCTAGTGATTTTTTGGCATAATACTTTTCAATAACTTTCACTTGTGCTCTCCTTTAAAATCTGGGTGTTCAATAAACTGTTGAAGGATAGATGCTTCGTGTCTGCAGCTGCAATCTCCGTCATGCCCTCGCATTTCGCTAATCCAATCCCATGCAACATTCACTATGCGATCTTGCTCTAGCTCTGCACCATGCTTTACGCCTTCTTGGTAAAACCTAGCCCTGCTACGTGCAATACGCTCAGCCCAATCTGGCTTCTCTTTCATAGACCAGTCCTCTTTTGTGTTAATGATAGTTATTTCTTTAGTGTGTGTGTCTTTAGCACAGCTAGGACAGCTATCGTGGTTAGTGCTATCAAACACTTCATTACACCAAAAACAATCAGTCATCTAAACCAAAGCTTTCATCCTCAATTATAGCAACTAAGTCATCAAAATCTACATGACCTAGGTTAGTGCTAAGCAGTCTGATAATACGATCTTGTTCTTCCTTGACGGCATTGTTTATCTTTTCTTCTACAACTGATGAGTAGATACCTTCATTGTACCCCTCTTCTTCACCAGCTGCCCAGCCATCCTCAAACCCCTTTACGTGAGCAAGCTCCATAGCTTCCTCAAAGTCTTCTTTGGTTTTGATATGCTCTAGGTGAATTTGAAACCATTCTAGGCCTTTAAATGTAGCCACAGTATCGCTTGGAGTAGATGGTGTAACCAGTTTCCCATGTTTATCGGGGTGTAGCTGAATATTAAAGTAGTCATCAATTGCATCATCATTATTTGTCATACCTATATTGTACAGGAGATGGGGGTAAATGTCAAGAAGCTGTTATGTAAGAGCCTGAGATATGGAAGTTATCTGCGGTTGTTAGACCAACTGGGCTATCGTGGTCAAATACTGCGTCTCTACCATTAGAATCAGTATAGTTAAGGCTTAGCCTTGATTCCCCCGCATAAACGTGGCCGCCAATGCTATACTGTCTTTCTGTTGAGATATCGTGTAGGCATCCCTCACGAACTTGATATCCATATTTAGCTGGGAATGGAAGATCCACATAATACTGGCCAGTTCCAAAGTTAGTGATGTTATCCATATCTACTTGAATTTGAAAGTGAACTAAGTTGCCAGCTTTAACATAAGAACCACTAAAAAGTGGGGCACCAGTAAAGGTTGGTTGAGTTCCTAGTGTGCCACCGTTTACAGTAAAAACTGTTTCTGTTGTAAACCCAGGATCCCCAGCATCTCCTTTTGGACCAGTAGGTCCTGGAACACCTTCTAGTCCATCGTGTGAGTCTGTAAATCTAGCCATTATACACCAGACTCTAGATTGGTTTTAATAACTGCAATCTGAGCACCATTGTTTTCGGCTATTACGTAAAGTGCATCTTTTCCTGGCAGCTCAAAAGAAATAGCGTGATCTGCAGAAAGACGGAATCCAAAGCTAGAAGAAGATACGGTATCATCTCCACCAACGTATACTACCCCAGAAGCATTAATGTTTTGAATAGTGATATCCATTCCAGAGTGAATGCCATTGGGAGTTAGACGGGTAGGCGTTGTGCTACTAAGTGTTGTTATAGAGTGTGTGGCCATATAACTATTTTACCATCCTTTAATTATTGGTTTCAATAATACGAGTATAAACAACTTCGCTATTGTTATTTACTTTAGCCCAGTCACTGATAGAACGTATTTCTGTCCTATCCCCTGGCTTTCCCCCAGAGTGAATCATCTGGTCAGGGCCTAGGTAGATTCCAATGTGATAGGCACTCTTACGACCTTTGTAATTAAAGGATACTAAGTCTCCAATCTTAGGCTCAGTAACAATAGTTCCAGAAGCTCTTTGGGTGGTAGCACTATGTCTAAGGTCTACACCTAGATGAGCGTATGTCCATCTCACAAGTCCTGAGCAGTCCCAGGCCCTAGTGGTAGATCCACCCAGTACCCATCTGGTAATGCCAATTTGATTTTTAACCAGAACTAGTGTTTCGTTTAGGGTTGTAGTGTCATCAGCAATCTTTTTTAGCCTAGCAATTTCCGCTTCTAGCTCTGCCTGTTTTTGTTCTGCATCAGACTTGAGCTTATCCTTTTCTGCCTTTTCCTGGGCCATCCAGTCATGAGACCCAACCACAGGTGGGTCAGATTTAAATACTGGTCCAGCAGATATTTGTGGAACTTGTACAGGTCCAGAAACAATAGTTTCTTCTTTTACCTGTGTTACTGGCTGTGTCTTATTCTCCTGAGCTGTTCCATTAGTCTCTAGGATGGCAGCGAAAGCTTGTCCCGTGCCGATAGTCAATACTAGTGCAACTGCACCAATAGAAATTAACCTGTTTCTTTTCATTTAGCGACCTACCTTTCCTTGGTAGTTAGTACTCGGTCGTTGAGTGTTAGTGGGGGGTTCCCCTATTAAGTTATAAACCTTCGTGTCTGGTATTTATTACAAACAAAAAGGTAATACTATTTTACCATAAATTATAATAATAAAACTATTATTTATCTTTTTACTCGTTTAGTCTTCTTTAAGTTTAGTTTGTTTAGCCAAGGCTTATCTCCATACTTTGCCCATTCATAAACAAAGATACACAAGGCAATTAAAAATCCCAAAGATCCAGATTGTACAATGTAGTATGGGGTTGGGTCAATTAGGTAAGTCTCCCATGGAAATGTATAAGCTACTACTGGCAAGGCAATGGCATTACCAAAGACTGCAGATATTACGATGCTCTTATAAACGTTCTTCATTTTATTCTCCTGTATTTGTCTATGTTATATTATAGGGTATTGGGTTGGGGATGTCAAATCATTCTTCCGACAGGTACTTCATAAATACCCTCAGAATTTCAATGGTATACTTTTGATACTCAATATTAATAACAGTATTGTCTTTATCTACCCTGTATATCTTAATCTCTTTACCAAGATTAAATAAGATCTTGTTGATCTCTTCTTCTAAGTCCATGCTAGAAGTATAACAGATTCATAAAGCATTGGTAAACTTAAGTATGCCTTTTAAATGCGTGTGTGGACAGCTTCATATCCTTGAGATAGAGCTGTACTTTGACATTATTAAATATGCTCAGTATTGCTACTGTGACATCATAGCTTTGTCCAAAGAGCTTGACATACCGTTCAAAAACTGATATCATCTATGCATGAGTAAATCAGAAAGACAAGAAAAAAGAAAACTAGATAGGCAAACCGCATCTATCATTAAGAAAGCTAAAGTAGATATGCAAGAGTATATTGAAACACTTCAAGAACTGCCATCAGAGCCAGAAATAAAGGCTTGGCAAGCTGGATATATTGCAGGTATCAACAGGATGTCTGAAGAAAAATGATCAACTTTCAATCAGAATCTAAGCGTTCTGGAGATGAGTTTGAGTCTAAGGTCCTAATTGATTTATCTAGATTTGGATGTACAGGCATAACAAAGAACGTTATTATTGCGGAAACTGGCTGTGAAGTTGACTTTGCTTACAGCTACAGAGGTACTCAGGTTTATGTTGAGGCTAAGGGTGGTTTACAGGGAGAGAAGAAGCGTCCTGGTGCCAAGAGAACTGATAACGTTAAGAAGGCTATAGCAAATGCTGCCTTAATAAAATCTTTAAATCCAGAGACTCAGTATATAGTTTATTTCTCAGACTTACCAAAGTATGGATCTTCATCTCACAAAATGCTAAATACAGCCATTAGAGCTGGGTTTATTGATAGTGTTAGATATCTGATTGACTTTGTTCCAAAACTTAAGACTGTCTAAGAGTCTTTGTCTTGTGTGCCACAATTGTATCTGTAGGCTCTCCATCACGGTATAATCTAATTACTGCTACTGGATCATCTTCAGATGCGTTTAGGCTAACGCTAGTGCCTGGAACATTGTAAGTTCCACTACGAATAATTCTTGTGATTTTACCCTTAGCTGTACCGCCAGAAGAATTCCAAGATACCATAGAGCCTACACCAATTCCCTTAAAGATAACGCTAAGACTCTCTGCTCTAGTAAAATCTTTTCCAAAGTTTGAGAATAAGGCTTTATCCTCATTTCTTTTAGCTATTGCACGAGACCAAGAAAAGCCTGCGTCCCCACCCCAAGCATCCCACATTATACGACCATTGCTAGGATTACTTGTGTTGTAAAAATCTTTTCCTTTTTTATCTACTTCATGACGAGAGAAGAAAGAATACATACGCTTAACTACACTTAAAGACATTGATCTGCCAGCAACGATATCTCTTGCCCTACCCCAGCCCACAGCTGTTCCAGCTCCAGCAGCCTTTCCTTCTTCTTTCCATTTAATTGCACGACGTGCTGCAGCTTTCATTCCAGATGTTGGAGAATAGGTTTCTGCCTTTAATACGTATTCCATATCGTCATCGTAGTCTTCTTCACTGTCGTCATCCATGCTGTGATTCTCCATGTCAACAACGGTTGCATCCACATACATCATTCCAATGCTGTATGCTGTAGGTTCCCAGCTACCATCTTCATCTTCTTCGTAAACCCTTACAGACATTGCTGGATTTTCTGGTGGCATTGACTCAAGAGCATACTCTGATCCAGGGGTGCCCAATGTTCCACCCTCCCACATAATGTGTTCTACAACTCCATGGGCAATTCCCTCTGTAGTTCTACCCATAACAAAATCACCCTCTTCTATAGAGTATCCACCATCAGCTTTGGTCCCCATGCTAGTTCCACCATTGGTGGTTGCGATGGCTCCTGAAGGATCTCCGCCAGGGCCTCCAACGTTTGGTCTAAGTTTTTTCTTTGGCTTTTTTATGGCTGATGCCTTTGTCTCTGGCCACTCTTCTGGATCTTTGATTCCAACGCCCTTGTCTGGTATATTTCCTTCAGACTGATTGATTGCAAAAATTTGTGCTTCGGCAGCTGCCTGTGTTGGGTGACAGCCCATAACTTCGCCATCGTCTTTAACGGCAGGGTAACCCGAACAACCGTATGAACCCTTTTCTCCGACATGGTATGGCATATTTAAATTATATCATATAAAAATGGGCCTTTTAGCAACATGCCCAGGTTGTCTCCCCAGGTAGCGGTCCTCGGAAAATCAAGCTACCTAAAGGATATCATCGTTTTTAACTGATTTTAATTGATTTTGGCTTTTTCTCTTCTGGAACTTTTCTCTCAAGATTAATTCCAAGAATGCCATCTTGCATTGCGGCCCCTACTACCTCGAAATATTCTGGTAGCGTGAACGATCTCTTGAATTTTCTGCCAGCGATACCTTTATGAATGTATCCAGCATCCTTTTCAAATTCAGGATCCTCTTTTTCGCCTTTAATGGTTAGGACATCTTTCTCAGTAGTAATACTAATATTGTCCTTTTTGAACCCAGCTACCGCAAATTCCATAACGTATTCGTCATCAGAAAACTTGATAACGTTGTATGGTGGGTATGCTGGGGCAGTGCTAGTAGCAGAAAAGAACTTGTCAATATCTAGACCAAGTCCTCCAAATGGTGTTGTAATAACCATATATATCATCTCCTTGTATTAAGCGAGTTAAAATACCCCCCAATTGGGCAGGCAGTAATATTATATCATAAGTGCTAATCTTGCTCTTGACATACTTTAGTGGTATAATTAATGCATTATGAGTAATCCTATGTCATTTAGAAGAAGGCAAAGAGTCCTTGCCGAAAAGGCAAGCAATCCAAATAGTCAAGAGGCAACTGTGAGGCGTGTAGAAGATACAAAAAGACAAAGATATGAGCTGCAGGAGTCAAAACGTGCTCCAAAGATTCAGATTGATCAGAAGCTAGTTCTTTGGACATGGCTAACTGGTATCGGAATTGCTTTTATATCTTCCGCCATCGTTTCTTTTAACGGAATTACAGCAGTTGCAGAGTTTGTCGGTCTGTCTCAAGACTGGATGGCTGGACTGTTCTTCTTCTTCATTGAGCTTATGTATCTTTTGTTTCTGGTTGCATACCTAGTACTTGCCTCTAGAATGACAGAGGATGGAAAGCCAGAGAAAACTTTTGGTGCTGTTCTTGGTATGCTAATGTTTGGTGGCATTGCTGTTCTAGCAAATGCCTTCCACACCCTTGACTTTTGGGAATGGGAATACTTAGAGCCACGTATGTGGGCAGGAACAATCCTAAGCGTGGCTGCACCGATTGCAATCATTGCGGCATCCAAAATGGCCTCTAGAGTTGTATTTGCAAAAGCAATTCGTCTATAATTAAAAGAAAGTTAACGGAGTTAAAATGAATAACATTAAGCTAGCAATTACAGTTCCAACTCGTGGCAGACCACATAACCTGGAGCGTTTGGCTAAAGCAGTAAAAGAAACATGCACACTTGATTATGAAATTCTTGCAAGAATAGACGAAGACGATGATCATGTATACCCAGCTCTAGAAAAAGTTAGATACATTGTTGGTCCAAGAATTTTCTTTACTGCCTCTGTAAATGAATTAGCTGAAATAGCTTCTAAAGAAAACTTTTCCCATGTTGCAATCCTTGGAGACGACGTTGTCCCAGAGACAAAAGGTTGGGATGAAATTATGGTTAAGTCTTTGCCTGGTCTTGGGGTTGCTTATGGAAGCGACGGGCTTGAGCATTTGCATGGACAGGATCTTCCAACACACGTTGTAGTTCCAATGGAAATGTATCACAGGCTTGGATGGCTTGGGCTACCAACAAGCCGTCATTTATTTTTAGATAATGCTTGGAGAGAACTTGGAAAGCTTACAGAATTTATTTACCACCCAGATGTAAAACTAAGCCATTTACACAGATGGAATAAGGCTGCTCCAGATGACCAGACTTACCAAGAAGCTAACGATAAAGAAAAGCGTGATCTTGACAGATTGGCGTTTGAAACTTGGAGAGATGGTTCTGGTTTACAGGAAGCCAGGAGACTGCTGGGCAGCAAATGACTGTAGTGGCCTTATCCCATGGTTATCCACCAATTTGGAATATGGGTGGTGAGGTTTCTTTACATAGATCCTTACTAGCAGTTAATGGAAGACGTGTTGTTCTTACTGCTACAGAGCAGGATTATACCTTTGAAGGCATAGAAGTAAAAAAGATAAACACTCCAAATGTTTTAGATGTTAATGCAAGCCCAACACCAATTGCAAGCCAGCTCTATGATCTTAAAGCTAGGGTAGTTATTGCTCAAAATGAATTATCTTTGCCTGCTGTTCTTGCTGCAGAAAAGGTTGGAGCTATCTCTGTTATAAACGTGCATACCCCACCAAAATACGGTAAGGGTATTAGGTATGGGGTGTGCTATGCTGACTATGCCGTTTACAATACAGAAACATCTGCAAGAGAATGGGGAGAGCCAAACGCTTTAGTTCTTCATCCACCAATCAATCAAATGCCAACAAACATAAAAACCAATGGAGACGCATACACAGTACTTTCCTCTTTGGTTAACAAGGGGGTAGAAGTAGTATTAGATTTAGCAAAAATGTATCCAGATAAAAGATTTATTATTGTAAGATCTCCAGCAGAACCTACCCACGGACTTAGCAATCTTGAGGAACGAGCTGCCCTGCTACCAAATGTTGAACTACACCCAAGAGTTCCACCTGAAGAGGTCTACAAATACCTAGAACAAACAAGAATACTGTTGGTTCCATCAAGGTACGAGACCTATGGCATGTCTGCTATTGAAGCTGCTGGGTATGGAATTCCAACTGTTCATGTTGATACCCCACATGTTAGAGAGGGCATCGGAGATGCTGCAGTTCTTGTCAGTCCATTAAGCGTGACGGAAACCTCTAACGGTATACAACTTATAGAGAATGATTACGATCTTTACAGCGAAAAGGCTAGAGCTAGAGCAGAGTGGTTAGCTAATAGACAGATTGAAGAGATGAGTCGTTTTTCAGATTTTATTGGCTCAATTCAAAAACCAACAAATAAACATTTAAGAACCGCTGCAGTGGCAAGAGCTTCTAGAAAAAATCGTTAAGCTTCGTAATCTGTTTTGTTTGGAAAAAGATCATCCAGTATTGTTTCTTTAATCATCTCAAATGAATCATCATTGCTGGATAGATAATCATATTTTAAATTTTCTAATTTATATGAGTTTGGATAAAATACGCTAGACTCATCGTAAACCTTTACGTCTGTCATTTTTATACCACCAACATTAAAGAGATTCCCATAGGTAGATCTCCATAAACCCAAAAACTTTAGAGCATTAGCAAGCTTATTCTTCTCCATAACCATTGGAACATGAAGTTCGTAGTCTAAGGCTGGACCACTTATTTTTTTAGAAATGGTTCTAAGTGTAGTTTTTAAAAGTTTGTTATAAGAGTTTCCACTAAATAAGTCTTCACGGTTTTGTATTTTATCGCTCAAAGTTCCCGCATACATATATGGTATTTCATCAACCTTGTTTATGATATAGAAGTCGTCGTTCATTAAGATAAACTTATCTGATACCTGCTCTGATTCAGCTAATGCTTTAAGGTTGTTTCTAGCGTTAGTATACTTATTCCTGGTCTGATCAATGTATATGTGATTACCAATATACCAGTTTGGTTTGCCACCAATGACCCACAGGTTGTCAAAAGATAGGTTGGCAACTGCAGAACGAATAGAGTAACGCAACTCCTCGTTCTTACCAGACCTACAAATATAAACTAAATCCACAATATTCTCCATTATACAGGAAAGACGGGCTATTTCTAGCCCGCCTAATCCTTATAGAACCCCTACTTCTTTGTTGCAGGCTTCTTAGCTGCTGCTTTTGTAACAGCCTTCTTGGCAGTTGCTACTGCCTTCTTCTTTACAGAAGCCTTCTCAGCGGCCTCTGAGAGCTTCTTAGAGACCTCTTTAGTAGCTACCTGAGCAATTAGTCCAAAAGCAGGATCTTGCTTGTTTACGTAGCGTAGGATGGTTGGTACAGCAGCAGCCCATAGGCCATTAGCTACAGTTAGCCACTCTCCAGTACCAAAGTCTAGAGGGGAAGCCACTCCAGAGTTTGCCATAGTAGTTGTAACTAGTGCTAGTCCAACACCAAGCAGGTTGCGTAGATATGAATCTACCATTGCCTTCATTTCTTGTGTATTCATTTTTCTCCTTGTTTTTACTTTTCCTATACTTTTGTATAGAAACCTTAATTCTTTTTATCTTCTTGTGGCAAAGCATCTTTCAATAATTTTTTATAAGCCTTGTCAATTTTTTGAAAAGCTTTTGATGAAAGACTATCTCCAGCTACTGTTCCATAAGTAAGCATGTAGTCTATTTCTGGATCTACCTCATTCTTAAACTTAATTAAAGACTCCTGTACCTTTTCAATATACTCAAAGGCCAGGTCCCTGGATTCAGAAATAAACTTTAAGAACCCATCAGTTTTTTCCACTGAAACATTTTCTTTTTTCTTTAGTTCTTCTGCAAGCATTGTTAGAGCTATGTTGTGATCTATGGTTGATTGAATAAGCTCTTTAGCTAATCTTCTATTACGCATTTTCAGGTTTATGATGCTAATAGTTAGTGCAACTATAACCACTATCAAAAACGTAAAAGCAATAAAATCTAGATTCATTTTTCTCCACCCTCTCTAACAAGCAAAACTATTGCACCATTATCTTCTAGTGCCTTCTTAACTCTTATCATATACTCAACGGCCTGACGCTTTCCATCTTCAGTTAACAGCATAAACATTTTTTCCTGTGCTTTAACAGTAATAAAATGTTCATTGTCAACTACTTGTAAAAAGAATCCTTTTGGAGCATAGTGTGCCAGAGAATGAAATGCTCTCCTCATTGAATCAGTGTACATTGACATCTTCTTTCCAGTGTAGATAGGATCTTATGTATACCGCTGCGTATGCGACAGCAGAAACTATGAAGCCGTACTGCTCTGTTACGACAGCATAAGCAATCCAGAGAGTTTCGTTAAACAAAAGGACAAGCCAACCCCAAAGGGTTTTTCTTCCAACAAAGTAAATCCCTGCTACGCCAATGGTAGCCAATACCCAAGACCAGATTTCCATTACTTATCCTCCATAGTTAGGCTCTTCCAAGTTTCAGCCCATTGATCTTTACTTCTATGTTTAGAAAATTCTCTAGAGATTTTTCCGTTCTCAAGAAAAATGCCTCCCCAGACTCCCCATTCTTTTTGAGAAACTCCAACGGCAAAACATTCTCTAGATACTGGACAGCCAGCACAAAGCTTGTCAATTGCAGGACGAAGGGCAACATCTTCTTCATATTTATCAAAAAATAAATTTGTGTCAAAGCCTTTGCATGAGCCTTCGTCTTTCCACTCATGCCTTCCCATTAGCAACAATGCTTTCTGGAATAACCCAGCCATCAATACCAGGGGCAAATCTTTCCTGTATAAACCACTGTCCCTTAATGCAGACTCCGTTAGTGGATGTTCTAGCTTTGTCAGACTTGTAAGTTTTTACAACAGTCCAGCCGTCCCAGGAGAAGTTTTTATTTGATGCAACAAACTTTTCCATTTCGTCAATTGTTTTGATGACCATGATCTTTTTCTTTCTTTGTTTTAATAGCGATAAATTCCAACTTTAATGTCTTTGCTTTCTGCATATGACACTATTGCTGATACTGGCTCTTTAGGCTTGCTAAAGAACGCAAAGTAATTAATGCTATGTACGTTTTCTTTTATCCAACTTGGTGGTACCTTTATCATTTTGATCTTAATTCCCCGTGCCCTGAGACTTCTCTCAGAAACGTTTGAGAATTCTAAAGCCATAGAGTTTATCTGTGCTGGCCCTGCAGAGTAGATGTAAAACTCTTTATCTTGATCTTGTAGATTTGAAAGGGCTACCCCCATGGCTCGCAGAAATACTGGGTATAGGTCAAAAGCCTTTGTTCCCTGTATAGCCACGATCATTGTCAGTTCCTTCGTTTAAAGCATCTACGATGTAGATTACCTTCTCCAATTGTACCCTATTCATACCCATTGTGTCAACTCTCCTAGCAGTCTCTTCTTTCACTACCCCATCCTCTTGTTCTGCAATAAACAAGGCATTCTCTTTAATCCAGTAGGCTTCTTTTTCTATAAATAGAACTTTAAATTGCATGCTTTTCTCGTGATGGGTTGACTGGGTAGGGTTTTTTACAGGACTAAACATTGAGTCTGGAATGTTGTTTTTTATAATCTCATGTATGTGAGTTTGGCTATAGCGTATTTTAGGACCAAGATCTTTAGAGATCGTCCTGGGAGCAACAAACCTAAAAAATAAAAACATTCCTATTGCTACTAAAAATCCTAAAAGATAGTCCATACACTACTCAGTTTCTTTTAGCCTGTTTTCAACAAGTCTTTCACGTTCGTCAATAATCTCTATAGCAAACTTCATCATCTTGTCATATCCCACGGCGTTTGACATTACGTTTTCATAGTGATGTGCACAAAAAAGTAAGTCTCCATCAAGCCCCTTGGCCCAAACATATGCCTGTGCTGTACATCCATAGTCGCAGCGATCGTTAGCATTTAAAACCCACTGATTATTTTTAGTCTCTACCAACTACTTGTCCTTACTGTAGAACCCACTGCCGTTAAATGTAACGGCTCCTAAAGAGTATACACGAGTAAGGTTCAAATTGCAAGTTTTACATTCATATCCAGGATCTTCATCGTTGATCCCACGGCTAAATGTATAACGTTCTTTGCAATCTGAACACTCATACTCGTATACTGGCATTGTTATCGTTAGCTTATTTTTAGAACTTGGCCAACGTTAATCAAGTTTGC
>ERZ869921.1138-NODE-1138-length-12120-cov-9.006631_pt1 | contig 12120 bp, 30 predicted proteins | sample MGYA00579310_ERZ869921 | MGnify/ENA primary metagenome ERZ869921 (study PRJEB32216, sample SAMN09231816) | wastewater metagenome | place: USA: Maryland | collected 2016-06-21 | study: EMG produced TPA metagenomics assembly of the PRJNA472060 data set (Reclaimed...
CGCAGCCTGGGACGCAGCCTGGGACGCAGCCTGGGACGCAGCCTGGGACGCAGCCTGGGACGCAGAGCTCTACGCCCACGTGCAGCACATCTGCGACGACATCCCTATTGACCAGCGGCACCGTGACCACGTTGAAGCGCGCTGGGAGGTGTGGCGGAAGGGCTGGTGTCTCCTATGTGATGTGGACGGCTTCCTTTACGTCTACGCGCAGGAGCAGCCGTCATGAGCGAACGACAACATGCCTACGAGTTCGTTGCCGCCTTTGTCAAAGACCTCGAATCCGCATGTGACATCGGTGCGGAATCTCTGTACGGAGAACCAACGTACGCCCCTGACTGTGCAGAAGACATCGCGCAGTGGGCAGAGGTGCTGCGGCTGCTGGACCCGCGTCCCTCATCCGAGACCGGGGACTACTACACGATGGTGGACGCCGCTCAATTCAAGGGCGTCTCGTATGACACCGTCTCGCGGGCCGTGCGCCGGGGCAAGCTCGCCGTGCAGCGCATCGGGCGGCAGGCGCTGATTGCCCGCGCGGACCTGGAGGCGTGGCGCCCGATGGTGGAGCGAGCGCCGCGCAAGTACCGCACGCGGGAGCCGAACACGGACGTGACGCCGCTGCTGGTGGGGGAGATGCGATGAGTGCCGTCATCGAGGATCGCGTCATTGAGCAAGCATTCCGGGAGGACACGATCATGGTTGCCGAAACGGTCATTGCCCATCTCAACGAAACCATTAGCGGCGAGGGCACACCGGTCATCCGACGTATTCCCTTGCGGTTGCTCAATGTGGCGCTTGCCGATCCTGGACCCGGCTACCAGCGCGAACCGAACCTGAACCGAGTAAGGAAGATTGCACGCGCTTGGGATTGGGGCATGTACGAACCCCTGATCGTCTCAGAGCGCAAGGATGGCCCTCGCGCTGGGCAACTGTTCATCGTTGACGGCCAGCACCGCTACCTCGCTGCACTGGAGAACTTCCCAGAGTGGCAGGAACTCCCGGCGCTTGTTCTCCCCATGACGATGGAAGAAGAAGCCAGGCGCTTTGCGCGGCAAGGAGAGAACCGAACCGGCGTCAATACCCGCGACCTGTTCCGCGCCAGACTTGAAGCCAATGATCCTGCGGCGCATGACATCGTGGCCGTGCTGGCAGCGGCGGGCTGGCGCATCTCTTTCAACCAGACGCGCAGTGGATCGACAATCCAGGCAGTCAACGCCGTCCAGAACATCTACAACCATTTTGGCCGTGAACTGCTCGCTCTCACCCTTCACGTCATCAACAGCACGTATCCCGAGTCGATGGAAATGCGCACGGACAACCGCCTGATTACCGGCATCGCGCATTTCCTGTTCCATTTCCCGGTCGTCAAGGTCAACCTGCTCATCGAGAAGTTGTCTCGGCCGGAGGCGCACCCACGCCGATTGCTCCAAAACTCTGCGCTATACGCCACCGGTTCCGGTGGCGGTGGCGGAGCTAAGGGAGCGTCCGCTGTCTCCCGCGCCATCCTCGATCAATACAACAAGAACACCTCCGCAAACCGTCTCGATTGGGACCTCAAAAAGTACCGCGAACTGCCTGCCAAGAAGAAGGGCAAGGCGCAGTCATGACCCCCGCCAAGCAACTGGCCCTCGAACCCCCTCCCGTCACGCGCCGCGACCCCACCTACCGCGCCATCGTCGTCACCGCCAAGGATGAGCGCGACCCGGCGCTGCGTGGGCGCAAGGCGCTCCAGACCTACACCGGCAAGCCGAAGCCGCCCGCCTGGATCATCTGTCATCCCGAGATGGCGGCGGCAATTGGAGCCGAAGTGGACGGCGTGATGGTGATGGCCACGGGCAAGGCGCGCGATGTGTTTCTGCTGGGACCAATCGAAGTCTAACAGGAGGGTTGTCATGGCAAAGCGCAAGAAGCAGCAACCAGAGTCGGAGATGGGGCACGAGAAGCACCCATTTGTGGGCACGGTGCGTCGCGTGAAGGCCACGCGCGCAATGTGCGCTTGCGAAGCACGCGACGAGGTGCTGGTGGGAGCAACGAACCCGGCGCGATGGAGCAAGGCACAGATGCTGGCCAAGGACTCCGGCATTGATCCGGTGCGCTCGGTCGTCATTTACACGCTGAACGGCCACGACGGGCGTCTCGCTCCGGCCGAGTTGGACGTGGAGGACGCCAAGAAGCTGGTCAACGCGCTCAGTAAAGCCATCGCGGAGACGGAAGCCCTGACAGCGGAGGCGAAGTAGATGGACGCGACCATCCCGCTAATGCCCGACCTCGACGGCTTCCGCGCCAAGGTCCTGACCGTCAAGCCGCGCGGGCCGCTCGTGTGTTGCGTGTGCCATCGCCGCCCAATCCATTACGGCAACCTGGCCGTGTGCCGCCATCCCGGCTGCCTCATCGAGGCGACCAGGTTGGGGTGGTGGCGATGATGACCCGCTGCACCGCGCACATGGCGACCTTCTGCTCCTGCCGCTTCAAGCGCCCCTCGTTGTGGTCCCGGCTGGGAGCGTTCATCCACACGATCACGCCGCGCCTCGACCTGGGGGACTGGCCATGAGCGTTTTGGGCATCGCCGTCGTCGTGGCAGTGGTGGCCTTCGCGCTCGGCTTCCTGGTTGGCAACGACAAGAACGACACCGATCGCTCGGTGCAAGTGCAGTTCTGGCGTGACGAGTTCGAGACTGCCGCCTCGGAAGCGGACTTGCTGCGGCAATGGATCACAAAGGGGTGGCCGAAGTGGATGAGCGATGAGCATTACCGCCGTCTCATGGATCAGGTCAAGCGAACGCCGCGCTGCGACTGCTACTGCCGCCGTCACGCCTGAGTTCTCTTGGGCTCTCGCCCCGGCGGGCCATTGCTGGGTCATCTGGCGCGACGGGCAGGTGTACCAGCTTCTGCCGATCAACCGCCGCAACCCGGCGCATACCCAGACCTACGTGGAGCGGGCCGTGAAGATGCTGAATGGAGAGCGTGATGACCGTTGATCTGTTCCCCGACCGACCTATGACGAGAGATGAGTTTCGCAGCGTGCATGGGTCGGTAAGCGGTAAGCGGTTCTTTATCAGCGTGGCAAAGGTGGCGACGTACGAAGTCAGAGCGGAGTGCGAAGAGGACGCCCGAGATCGCGTCTGGGATTGGAACCTCCTGCACGAGGTGACCATCGACAGCACGGTAACGGAGGATAAGCATGAGTAACGCCGTCGCCATCCAGAACGGACACACCCCCATTGACATTGCCGTGGTGGAGAAGGTCATCACGGGCGGGGATCTCGGGGCGCTGACGCCCGAGCAGCGCGTCCGCTACTACATCGAGACCTGCGAATCCCTGAAGCTGAACTGGAAGACCAAGCCCTTTGACGTGGTGGCCCTGCGGGGCAGTGGCGCCAAGACGCTCTACCCCAACAAGGGGTGCGCGGAGCAACTGGCCGGCATCCATCACGTCAGCGTCGATCTGCTGGACGCCACCGTTGAGGAAGGCGTGCGCATCCAGAAGGCGAAGGCGTGCCTTGCCAACGGTCGCTGCGTAACCAAGACGGGCGCGGTGACGGTCGCGGGCAAGCGTGGCGACGACTATGCCAACGCGGTGATGAAGTGCGAGACCAAGGCGTTCCGCCGGGCGGTGCTGGCCCTGGTCGGGCTGAACATGCCGGACGAGAGTGAGCTGGAGACCATACCCGGTTCTCAACGCTTCACGATGGACGTAGAGAGCGGCGACATCTCTCCGCAGGGGAATACGCCATCACGCACAGAACACGCGCCTACGGCCCCGGAACGCGCTCGCACGGACACTCCTGTGACGGCTGAGGTGGTGGACGCGGACTCGGAGACGGGGGAGATGCCGTTCGATCCCGAGACGGCCACCCAGAAGCAGATCACCGCCGAGATCACGCGGCTGCGCAGTGCGTTGGGCTGGACGGAGACGGACCTGGCCGACTTCGCCGCCGCGCACAAGATCGGGCGCAATCGCGCAGAGGCGCTGCGCATGGTGAGTGCGCTGCAAGAGATGCTGGACCGCGAATACGGAGACGACGAAGAGTCAAACCAGCCCCGGCTGCTCGAAGCGGACATGGCGCCCATCAACCGCTGGGCGGACTAGGCAATCCGCGCCAGATGGCACGCGCCCAAGATGGGTCAAGGCAGCGACGTGCGTGGGAACTGGCGAAAGGTATCCGGCTCGTCTTTGCGGGAAGCGATCCGGGCACGAGCGAACCTGAGCGGCGCTGCGCTCAGGGCGGCACGGGCAGGGGATGCGTGTTGAGCCGTCCCCTGCTCACCCCGTTGGAGGATGCGATGACGATAGACCTGATCGTGCTGGCCGTCGCGGTGGTCAGCGTGGTGGCCTACACGTTGGCGACGTGGGCGGACCTGGGGGAGTGATGGCGACGCGCACCTGGAACCCGCATCTCCCGTACGACCGCTGGCAAAAGCCGCGCAGTTGCTACACGGCGGCGGGCAACCCCAAGCGGCGCTATCGCAGCCAGGGCGCCGCCGACCGGGAGGCGCGGCGGATCGAAGAACAGCAGGGCGCGCCAATGCACGGCTACCGCTGCGACGTGTGTGGCTGGTTTCACTGCGGCCATGAGCCGGTCGAGGGGTAGGGGAAGCGGCGTGGTTATGGGTGGAATCGGCTATACTGGGGAGCAATTGAAGACGGGACCAGCCGACGCAGCGAACGTCGAACTGGCCCCTGACGGACACCTGACCAAGCAGGAGGCCGCTGACATGCATAGTAACGCATGTTCCCCTCTCGCCGTTCCACCTCTGATCGTATTTGGGACACAAAGTCACAGCGCCTTCCCTCTAATGGGGGTGCGCTGATGTACCGCATGGTCGATTGCGCGACGTGGGACGACCCGTGGTTTGAGGCGCTACACCCCAAGGGCAAGCTGTTCTTCCTCTATTTGCTTACGAACCCGCGTTCCACGAGCTGCGGCGCGTTTGAGATCACGCCGCGCAAGATGGCGTTTGAGACCGGACTGACACTGGAGGATGTCGAAGGCTTCTTGAATGCCTGGGCGCCGAAGGTGCAGTGGTTCCCGGAACACAACATCGTCTTCCTCAAGAACTTCTACCGTCGCCAGACCAATAGTGAGAAAGTGCGCATCAACGCGACTCGCATCGTCGCCTCATACCCTATCGAGGTTCGGCGCGCCATCGCCATAGAGTATCCCGAGTTGGTTGAGGTTCCGGATACCCTATCGATACCCCATGCATACCCTATCGATAAACAAGACGTAACAGAGACAGAGACTAAACAAGACAGAGACAAGACAGAGACGCCCCCCGACCCCCCAAGGGGTCCGGACGCGCGTCAGAGACCTCCTAGGGTTGCAAGACCTGACAGCCTGCGAGTCATCCCGCTTGAAGACACGCCCAAGAGCGAGCCATACGCCGCGTGGCTGGCGTTCGGCGAGGCGACCGGGCTCGATATCACTGCCGCCAGCCCGCAGGAAAAGGGCAAGAGTCTCAAGGCCGCGCAACGTTTGCTACAGGCGAACTTCACGGTCGATGACATCCGGGGGTGTGCGGCCTATCTGGCATCCCAGTCGTGGCGCACCAGTGTGTTGAGCATGGCCAACGTCGAGGGCGAGATGGGTAAGTGGGCAATGGCCGGGAAGCCCGCCGTCGAGAAAGCCAGAGCTAGCCCAAAGAGCGCGATGTCAGGCGTGGACGAACTTGAGGTTCTCGCCGCCAAGTACCGCCAATCGGCTGAGCCTGAAGACGTGATTGAGACGACCTGGAGGACACGATGACCCAGCGCTACGGCGACACCTTCATCAACCTGATCCGTGACCTGCACCTGGCCTACCCGGATGCGACATATGGCTGGCGTGGGAGCGTCGAACATGTGGTCGCACTCTGGGAGCGTTCCCTCGGAGACCTCCCGCCGGAATCAGTCACTGCCGCTGGCCGGCGCTGGATCGAGACGGAACCCAAGCTGCCGCACATCAGCGAGTTGCGGGCGCTGATCGCCAATGCCGTCTCACCGATGCCCACGCAGAGCGAGGCGTTCAGGGCGGGGCTGCGCTGGGTGCGCGGGCAGAATCAGCGCGACGGGGACGAGTTCGGCGTGGAGGTGATGCGCTCGTTGGGCGGACGCAAGGCGTTGGGCCAGATGAGCGAGGCGGACCTGAGCCGGGAGTTCGGGTTTGCCTACCGGACGCAGGGGGCACAGGAGCGGACGGCACGTACGGCGAGCGTGGACACGATGCTGGGCGGGCCGACGGGGCGGGTGGCGCTGGGGGGTGGTGAGTGATGGGCACGATCACGACGCCCAAGGCATACCAAGGCCCCAGCCGGGTTGCGGATCCGTACACCGGCGGCGTGTTCACCAAGCACGGGTGGTTCAGTTATGGCGAGTTGGACGCGAACGAGGCCAAGTACACGACGGACCGCAACGGGCGCCAGGTGGTGCAGTTCCCGTTCAGCCGGGAGGCAGCCGGGAGGCCGATGTACCGGGAGATTCCTGCATGGGTGCTGCGGGAACAGGACGAGCGGGAGCAGCGAGAAGAACCGGACCGGGCGGCGGACTAGTGGCCGTGCGAGCAGCAGGAGGGCGAGTGATGAGCGAAACGACTAGCGGAGGGATCGAAGTGCTGACCTCGGATGTCATTGAGACGATGGACAAGTGGCAGCAGGCCAACGATGCCCGCTATGAGGCGTTGCGCGTGGCGCACAACCAGCTCGCCGATGACTGGGACAGGAATGTAAACACGTACAACGCGCACATCGTGAAGCACGAGGGGGAAAGCGAGTACGCCCGCCATCTGGGCCATGTCATCAACGAGAACGCACAGGAGCAGCGCAGGCACGGGTGGCTCATCGTCGGCGCCGTAGCCCTCGCGGCCTTTGCGTTGGGCAGGAGTGCGCGAGATGACCGTTGATGAGGCCGTCCGCGCCATCGGGGAGCGGTTGTATCCCCAGACCCCGCGCGGTGATGATCACATGGTGGTCGCGATGTGCGGGATCAGGACTGGGCACGCGCTCAAGGCGTCAACGGACGCGTGGTCGCTGGACTTTGTGTTCCCGGTGGCGGGACTCCCCGAGGGCGAGGTCTACATCCTGACCGCAGGGACGTTGCGCGCCACGCAGGCGAGATTGCCGCGCTCAGACGTGCTGGAGATCGGGGGCGAGTGATGGACTATCCAGAGTGTCCAATGTGTGCGCGGGCGGAACTGACCGTGCTGACTCGTCATTACGAAGTCACCAAAGAGAGCGACTGGATTTGCCGTGGCTGCGGTCACGAGTGGGTGGAGGAAGTTCCGCGCCCTAGCATCAAGCGAAATGAGTACACCACGCTGCTCGCGTGCATGTCGGTGGGTGGCGGCCCCGATGGCTGCAGCGGCTGTTTCAACGCGGTAGAGCAGGGCGGAAAGTTCCCCGGAAATGGAGTCCTGCACTTCTACTGCAATGAGTGTGGTCGCCATGTATTTGACGCCTCGTTGCGCAGGTTTCCGTCATGACCGACCAGGAGCGCATCACGCTGTATCTGACGCAGGAGCAGGCGGACATCGTGCAGCGATGGGCCGTACGAAACATACGAGCACTCAACGGATGGCCTGGCCTGAGTCAGCACGAGAAGAAAATGTTGACGGAGTATCGAGAGATTGACGCAGCCGTGAATGACGCCATCGCCGCCCAACTGCGGGCGCAGGACGCGGGAGAGGGGGAGTAGGTGGGCAAGCCAAACGTGCCTAAGGCGATTGAGGAGATGATCACCGCACAGGGGCACATCGCGATGGCAATCGCCCACATGGAGTTGGCGATGGATCACCTGCCTGACATCGTTCCTGTGGGGAGAAAAGAGGGTGATATAGCCGCAGTGGCCCTGCGGGACATGATCCGCAGCGAGCAACGGACCATCATCGCCCACGGGAAAAACTTGGGCTGGATTGAGCGGGAGTTGCACACCCATGCCTGACCGCGCCGTGGTCCCGGGTCACCAGTCAGCGGGTTATTACGGTCCTCATGTTTGGGAGTTGTCGCGTTGGCGCGACTGTCTGGTTATCGCCCTTCTCAATGGCTGGGTGGTGCTGTGATGCCTGACCGCGCCGTGGTGAGTGAACTCTGCTGCGAAACCCCGGACATTGCCATGTGGTACGGGGACGACGACCAGCAGCAGTTCTACTGCAGGAATTGCAAGAGTCCGTTCCCCCCAGTAGAGCCACCACCCCGCGCCCTCGTGGCGATCAGCGAGGACCGGCAGTGGCTGGTGGTGCATCGTCCCAAGGAGGGCAGGTTCCTCGTTTACGAGGAGTTTCACTTCGATTCTGGTCAGGCGTGCTACGGAGAGCACGGGGGAACCGACGACACCGGCCAGAGCGCGGAGGACGTGCTGGCGGCGTGGCTGGAGGAGGGGCAGGGATGAGCGATCCCTACGATGACGCAGCCAATAGCGCAAGCGTGCAGCATCTGCGCGAGACGGTGGAAGACCTGGTGCGGCAGTTTGCCTATCCGACCATCAAAGACGGCGTGCCGGCGCTGACCACGGGTGGACTCTCGGCGCTTGAGGGGGCGTTCGCGGTGCTGGGGTGGTCTGATCCGCACCCCCTGCCCCTGGAGGCGTGCGAGGTCGAGGGTTGCGCGGAATGGGCGACGTGTGTCGGTTCGCGGTCGGGCGGGTACAAGGGCCTGTGCGGGCGACACTATCGCGAGGCGGTGAGCCGTTGATCACAATCGCGGACCAACTCGCCGAGATCGAGCAGATGATGGTGATCATCGAGCGAGAGCATCGGCGGACCATGCGGGCCTGGCAGTCGTTGCGGCGGGAGCGGGACGTTTTGCGGGCGGCGGTGGCGCGCGAAGATGCGGCGTTGGACCGGCAAGCGCGCAAGTGGTGCGGGCCGGACGTGCGGAGGAGTGCATGAGAGAGCGCGACTTGCAGGACATGATGGAGCAGGCGGCGGGCTACCTCGGCTGGCGTTGCTTCCATGACCGCGACTCGCGCCGCAACAATCCTGGGTTCCCAGATTTGGTGTGCATCCGGGATGGGAAACTGCTCGTGTTAGAGCTGAAGACGGAGAAGGGGCGCGTGCGTCCTGAGCAGGTGGAGTGGCTTGACGACTTTGCGCAGGTGCCGGGCGTGGTGGCGCGCATTGTCAGGCCCGCAGACGTTGACGACGTGCTGGCGATCTTGCAGGAGGCATCATGAGCGAGTTTGTCGTTGTGGGAGAGGCGCGGCACGACCTGGGTTTGGCCACGGTGCCCATTGCCGGCAAGAGCGTGCTGGCGGCGAAATGCCTGTGCGGGAGATACAGCCGGCTTGGGGACAAGCGCGCGGTCTGGTGCTCGGACTGCGGGATTATGCTGGCGCGAGTAGGTGGACGGATCGCGGCGGTTCGGTTCTCGGTGGACGAATGAGCATGGATGACGAGATCGGGACGCGGGCGCTGGACACGATCACCGTGGAGTTGACGCGGGAACGGGCGCGGTACTTACTGGCAGGCGTTGAACAGGATGTGAACATGCACGCTTACTGGGCAGATGCTTCGTCAATGGAGTGCCGGCGTCAGAAGCACGCAAATATTGCCAAGACGTACAGCGATGTGGCGGAGCAGCTCATGCGGAAGGTGGAAGCGGCATGAGCGAAGTCGTGGCGACTCTGGAATACATAGGTAAGCAGTACACGGTGAGGCAGACCTACACCAATCCCGAAGAGGATGGCGTGCTGTTTCACTGGACGGATGGCAACTACGGGTGCGACTGCAATCGCAAGTTGTTCATGTCCGACGCAGACGCCGACTTCCCTGATGAGCCTGACGAGAACGGCTGGTTTCCGTGTGGCGAGACGGTCAAGCTCGTTGGCCTGACTCTGGACGGAAAGGACTTGCTGGCGCCGACAACGCATGGGCGATTGGCGGCGATAGGACTGGTGGGGCTATGAACCGGCGGGACATCCTGCGGGGCTCTGTGGGCCTTCTGCCGGCGCGGCATGCCTGACAACGATTGGAAGCCCTTGCGCACGCCAGAAACGCGCTACGGTGGCAAGGATCGACGCACAGGGGCATGTGGGGCACAGCACAGCGCCGAGAGAATCTCCCGGCGCTGTCTCGTGAGCGATTGGGTCAGGTGTTGGCGGTCGCCAGCCCGATGAGTGCCCAGCGCACCATGCCGGGGTGGGCGACTCGCACCTTGCCGGTCTCCCAGCGGGAGAGCGTGGCCTGCGTCACATCCAAGGCCTCGGCCAGGTCTGCTTGCGTCAGGTTGATGGCCTCGCGGCGCGTACGGATCTCTGCCGCCAGCGCCTGGTCGCCGTCCAACGGGGGCACGATTCTCCCGCGCGCGATCCAGACTGTGGCGCTTTGGGTCTGATCCTGGCACGGCCACACGTACGTGGCGACCCAGCCGCCCTTGCCGCCCAGGATGCCATGATCGGCGTGGAGAGTGGTCAACTCGCGCGGCGTCACGCCGTGATCGTAGTGATAGCCCTGCCAGATATAATCGACGCGCCCGCTGTAGCGGCTGAGGGCTTCGCGCAGCGCCGCCTCCTCGTCTTCGCCGTGGCCGGTCAGGGATGTGGGGCTATACCGGTCAACGTGCGCGGCAAATGCCCAGATCGGCAGTGAGCGCGGGTCATTGATGGGCAGCGTAGTGATGATCGCGGTGGTCATGCTTTTGGCTCCTCTGTCAGGCTCCGGCCGCGCCCAATGCTCAGCGCAGCGTCAAAGGGGACGCCCGCAGCGTCGTGTCCTGCGCCTGCACCTCGCGCCAGCCCACGGAGGCAATGAGGCCCGCCAGCACGGTGGCCAGCAGCAGCACGCCAAAGACGGAGATGCCGTAGCGGTCGGGGGGCTGGTAGTAGGGGTCGCGCAGCACGTCCCAGGGCTCGCCGGCCAGGGGAGAGGCAGCCCAGTAGGCATCAGCGGTGCAGTCGTCACATATCCATGGTGCGTCGTCCTTGAGGATGTTGCCGCAGCTCGCGCAGAGGTCGGGGGCGTCTTGCATGGCGTCGGCCAGTTCGGCGGCGGTGTCGGTCATGGTGATATCCTTTCGGCGGGGCTTGCACATGCAGGTCGGTGGGCGGCGCGGGAGATAATCCCGCGCCGCTTGCTTTGCTAGAAGGGCAGGTCATCCGGGTCAACGGGCGGCATCGCGTCGGCCAGGGCGCGGACGGTGGGTCCCTCTTGCTGGGCGAGCGGCTCCTGATTGAGCCACGCCTCGCCTTCGGCAGCCCAGAACAGGAGCGCCGGGTCCGTGTCCTCTTCGTGCGCCGCAATCGCCGCGTTAGCGTTGTGGGTGTCCGGGTCGCATTCGGGGCAACGGCAGTGCTCATTGGGGTCGTTGTGCGCGCGACGGCAGGCATCATGCATGGGCTTGTTGCCGTCGTAGACGCTCCACGTCTGGGGGTCGTCATCTTCAGGCAACCATTGACCGCACGCGGTACAGGTGACTTCGTAGACTCCGGGTTCGAACACGGCGCCGGGAGCGCCGGCAGGTGTCTTGAGGATGACAGCAGCATCAAGGCAGGCATTGCAGCGGTCCACCTCAAAGCCCATGAGCCAGTTGCCGCAGGTGGAGCATGTCGGAACGGATGGGTGACTGATCTTGTGCGTCATGGTCGGTGTCCTTTCGTGGGGCGTGGCGCCGGGAGTACCCGGCGCCCGAGTGGTCTAGGCGACGGTCCGGGGAGCAATGCGGCCGAAGTTCCATCCCTCGCGCTCTGAGCGGCGCTCAACCTGGGCGAGGTGCTTGCAGCAGCCGGTGTGGACGTAGCCGGGGCACTCGCAGGCCCAGCCATGACGTTCGCGGGAGATCGTGTAGACCGTGCCGGGTTGAGACTGGGAGCGGGTGCTGTAGGCCATGCCGGGCTCTATCACCTGCACCTTGACGGCGAGGGTGCGGGCGCGGCTGCGGGCCTCAATCTGGCGGGCTTCCTGGGGACGGGAGAAGGTGAGGGCCATTGCGGTAAACTCCTGGGGCTATCCGTGCTTCGTGGCCGGTTGGTGTTGCCTCGTGAGCGGTCCTAACGCTCACGAGGCATTTCTGTGCGTGCTAGGCGGCGTACACCTCCAGTCCGCGCGTCGCGTGTTCAGCGATGAAGAGCGCGGCGTCGGTGGCGGTGTCGAACGCGCGGTAGTCGGGGTGGTCCTGGGGATTCTTCATTCCGCGCGGGCTTGGGTGAAACACCATC
>ERZ869921.1139-NODE-1139-length-12118-cov-6.317168_pt1 | contig 12118 bp, 17 predicted proteins | sample MGYA00579310_ERZ869921 | MGnify/ENA primary metagenome ERZ869921 (study PRJEB32216, sample SAMN09231816) | wastewater metagenome | place: USA: Maryland | collected 2016-06-21 | study: EMG produced TPA metagenomics assembly of the PRJNA472060 data set (Reclaimed...
AAGTCTTTGTTCTAATGTTTTGTTCATAATTATTTTATAAGTGTTAAATCTATATAACAAAAAAATCTAAATCAATTTATTTGCATAAAAATCGTTTTGAAAACAACTCCAATCTTTATCCATATTAATTATTTTTCCAGTTTCTCTAAAATAATTTTGTTTTTGTGGACAGTAACTTGGGTCTCCTGGGTTGTCTTCTACTCTTAAATAACTTGGGATTGCATTCTTTCGAATTTCCCAAAACACAGAAAAATCATATTCATTTCCCCAAGTTTTTTCTGCAAGTCGAATTCTATCATGCAAAATATCATTGTAAACTCCAGGATATCTTCTGTTCTTTCTAAAAAATCCTTTGAATGAACACAATGCACTTTCAAGAGTTAAAAATCCGATTTGTGGGTGTTTAATTCTATCTCTCGCTTCCTGTAATAAAATCTGACCTTCCTTTTCCAACCAAACTAATGTTTCCTTAGAGTAACCATTAAATAACTTATTGTCACGTGTCCAATCTAAATCATCTCTCCCTAAAACTTTACACAATCCATTTCTGTGAGATTTTGAACCTTCTACTTCACTCATGAATAATGTATTTGGTTCAAAATTGACTCCAAGAACAGAAAGAAGTCTTAAATAAGAAAATCCAGCTACTCTACCAAAAGTATAAAAATTATTAGTAACCTTATCCCAAAGTCTGTTAAAATTTAAATTTTTATCTTGACTCTTGCACAGGTATCTTTCAAAAAATGTTTCTTGATTAAATTGTCCAAGATTTTGTTTGTAACTTTCAACACATTTAATTAATTTATTCTTTGTAAATCTTCTGTCAGTATCCCAACCAATTTTAAGATAAACACTTTTATACCAGTCATCCAATTTTTTAATATCTAAATCTTCAAAACTTGGAAAATTATTATATATTAAAAAGCTAGTGATCACATTTTGAGAACAACCTTGGAGAAAAGTAAACCAATACTGTTGTTCTCTAGTCATGTTCAATTTCTCAATTAACCCTTCAAGAGTATAATAAATTGCTCCTGAATGACCTCTATATTTTAATTGAAATTCATAAAATCTTAGAAATACTTCTCTTCTAAATTTTGGATGTCTAAAATCCATTCCAACTTCTAAATCAGAAATTTCATTTATTCCTTTTATCTCACAATATCTTCCTAAATTCATATTCTTATTTTTATAATTTATTAAATAATCCGTCTATATTTTTCTTGCACTTCTATAGGCGATAACTTTGTTAATCTTGGTGACCATTTAATTAAAAGTTTCTCGTCTTTAATTACTAAATCAACAATAGTCCACTCTTGAAGAATTTCATCTTTATAAAGTTTTTCAATTTGAAGGATAGCAGAACTCAAATAACTTTCTGCCCACCAATCAGTTTTATTTTCAGCTTGAAAAAATAACATAGTTAAATTCCATTGTTGTACTCTAATATTTTATTTGGGTATTCTCTTTGACTCAAAGTTTCAACCATACTTTCTTTTCTGTTTTTAGAACCAACAATCCAATACATTGAACCTTCATTCCAGAGTTCCGGAAGAAACTGTTTTATGTACTTCATTGTTTTTCCTTCATAGGTTGGATGAAATTCTACTCCTTCATAATCAAATTTCATTTCATCTTGATAAGTGACATATTTTGCAAGATGTAGATCGTGGTGAACTATGTTGTATTGATACTCTTTATTTGGATAAAGTTCTCTGTAAAATTCCATCTCTTTTGGACTGTGTTTAAAATCCCTACTAAAAATATTAGTATCAAGATTCACACTCTCTCCAATTAATCTCAGTCTGTCTTCAACATACTTGATTTTATTTGGTCCAATTCCAAGAACATAGATATTTTTAAGATTCTTTGGCTTATATTTTGCAACTCCATAAAGAACTGAAACCATTGAATTATAAGAACCTGCAGAGATTATTATATTTTCAATGTGTTCAGGAAGATTCTGAAGTTGATCTGCTCCTAGTCTGTGGAACTGTTCAACTTTTTCTTTTGGATGATTTCTGTGATCCAAAGTTATTCCATACTCAAGATAAAAATAGTCTTTTAGTTTTTTATCTTCATTTAAGAACTTCCTCACACGGCTTTGAAGAACTGGATTGTAAGCGACTTTACTTTGTATATTAAACAACGCTCCAAACCAAGTTGCAAGCTCTACATTTGGGTGCAAAATTGCACATCTTTGGTTTGTTGCACCAATAACATGAACACTTCTCAATCCAAAATGTTCAGCTACAGAAGAACCTATAGGAAGTTGAGGAGATTTTACAGAAGTACCAGAAACAAGACCTACTGGATTTGGTGAGTTTTTTACATATTCTTCAATCAACCAAATACATTGCCTTAATTTTGAACCATTCACTCCACCATAACCAAGAGGAGCAAACTTGTCTTCTCTTTTAAAATACATGTCTCCAATTTTTTCTACTGGAGTCGGAGTGAATAAATAGTCTTCCCAATGAATTTTATTTCTATCAAGAGAAAGAACAGGAAAAATAGAATTTGACATATTTTAATATTAGTTTAAGATTTAAATTCTTTTGGGTAATTAAAAAGACTAACCACAGTTTTGTACTTTTTCGGAAAATAACTACCTTGATATTCAGGGAGATCTATGACTTTTCCGTTTTCATCAATATCTTTAATTCTTGCTAACATTGCTTCTTCTAGAACATATTGTTCTTTTGGATCTTCCTTACCATGGATAACAATTTCTGCATCTTCTGGAAATTTTGATAATTTGTCTTTGAGTTGTTTAACATTCATACTATTTCTTTCATTTATAGTTTAACTTAAAGAACAGAGAACGTTTTTATTGGTGTTAGAATTAAATAAAGTGACTTTAGTAGATTCTGGGTCTTTTAAATAACCATTCTGTTTAAATAAAACACTCGAAAAGAATTCGAGAAATAATTACAATTCTAAGATTTCTCTTAGAATCTTGTTACAAAAAGGATGACTCATAAATGAGTCAAAGATTCAATTTGTAATTTATCAACTTCAGAATCTACTAAAGTCACTCCTATAAAATTCATAACAATTTAATTTCATTAACTAATATTGAATAGTAATCCCGCCTTCCTCCATTTTTATCTGGAGCAGAAGACATCGTTATTTCTCCGTCAACATAAACTTTTGAACCTTTTTTTATGTTTTCAGCTATGTATTCTGCAAGAACATTCCAAGCAGAAAGACTATGCCAAGTTGTTTCTTCTTTATATTCACCATTAGCTGTTTTATAATTTTTATGAGTAGCTATTTTAAAATTACAAACTGGACTTGCAGAAGGATTTACAAATTTTAATTCTGGGTCTTCTCCAACAAACCCTATTAAAGTCACTCTATTTAAAGTTGCAGATGTCATTTATTTCCAATAAGATTATTTTACTTTTTTCTTTGAACGTTTTAATTGAAATAAATCTTCGAAATTAGAAATACCAAAGCCACCCAGGAACACTAGATGGCTTCTTTTCTCTTTTAACACATGGTTAATGAGATTTAGTTCTTTCTGTAAACTAATTTATAACTCTTTTCATACCCAGAAACAGAATAAACCATTGAATCTACTTCAACCATTTTTGGAAATTCAATTAATTCATTTAATATATTTCTGTAATATTCACCCTCTCCGGATTTCAAATAAGCAATTGTCATGTGAGGAACGTATTCTGGATGAAGTGACTCCATTCCAAAAATAGAGAGAGTTTTATTTTTAATCTTTTCAAGTCTGGTTGTTTTAAATGCCTTCATAAATAAGACATCATATTCGTCATTTTGAAAAATATCAAATTCTTGAAAAGTTATTTCTGTTGGTAAGCAGGATCTAAAAAATTTAAATATTTCCCTTACTCTTGGTTTTTTATTTGCTTCGGGTGAATAACAAACTGTGACATGAGGTTCAAATTCTTTTCCATTTGAATGAAGATCTTCATTATCAATTTTAGATAAAATGTGACCCCAAAATTCAGGGTTAATTTTATTTGACAAAAGAAAATAAATACAAGTACTTTCTCCTTCAATATTTCTTTCAGTTAAATACTTCATTTTTATTTTATGAAATTAAACTTTTCTATATAACTAAAAGACCTCCGAAGAGGTCTGATAGATAAAATTATTTTCTTTGTTCATCCCCTGGATCAAGTTCAATCCAGAAAGGTTTAAGTTTTCTTACTTCTTCAGTATCATTATAATGAATTTCTAAATCTTTTCTTTCAACTTTTGAAAACAAGAAATAAGCTCCAGTTCTAAAATGTTCAATATCAGTTAAACACCAGTCTGGAAATCTTGATTCGTAAAAAGATTTCATTCCTCTAAAGAATTCTTCTCTATTTGTTACTGTTATTCCAAGTGCTTTAGAAACATTATCATAAGCTTTCTTACCTCCAACATTTAAATGAAATACAGTACAATCATTCATTATAAAATATTTCTTTGCGTTAGAAAATAACTCAGTTGATATTTTATTATACTTGTTGTTCTTTGTGTCAATAAACTTATGAAGAGTATTGTTGTTGTAGTCTGCAAGAACAACATCAAATTCAATTTTTTCAAATGGAAAGTTATACATATCTTCTTTGAAAAATGTTGCTTCTGGAATGTTGTGTTTTACAACTTCAAGACACCCATCATCTAAATCGTTGATTATAGTATTTTTCTCAATTCCGTCAGAAAAGAAACTTGTTGATATCCCCAAACCTCCAAGAAGTTCGAAATAAGAACTGTATTTTCCTTTCATTTTTTTATAAAGATTTGAAACAGAATAATGTCTTGTTGACCATTCTCCATAAAAGAATGTGAATCCTTTTCTATTCTTGTAAAGGAACTCATCAAGATAAGGCGTATGAGTATTTAAATTCGCTTTTTGATCTTCTCCATAAAAATTAAGGAGATGTTTTGGGAGTTCAATTTTTTTCCCAAGATAAGTACATATTTTCATAATATAATCAGATAATGAATAATAACCATTAATTTCAGTTAATATTATTTATAACTCGTGTTACTAAACAATAACTCCAAGATCATTGTCAAATCTAAAATTTAACAATAACTGAGATTTTAAATAAGCATAAGTTAATGGAGCTCTTTTTGGTAGTTCAGCCAAACCAGTCCCAAAACCATCTTTAGGAAATACTATTTGTTTCCCAGTGTCTTTTATCTTTTTTATGTCTTCATCTATTATTTTTTTATTCAATTCAAAATCTCTGTCATTCATAAATCCTTCTGCAGAATGATCTGGACGAAGTTTTGTTGCCAACCCGTACGCATTACTGTTTTCTCTTATTTGCGCTTGTCCACCACTTCCAACACGCATGTGATTATCTCCAAAAACAAATATCTTATTTGGATTTTCTTTTACAATTTTATTGGTGTACCAAGTCACAATTTCAACAGGAAGACTTGAACCAAGATAAAGTCCCTCTGAAGCAAAATAGTTATCAATAGTATCTGATATTTCTTTTGTTAATTCAATTGAGTTATAAAGTTTGTTTTTTATTGTGTTGTAATTTAAACCACATTTTGAACAAAGTCTTCTAATATTTATTATGCCTGAAAGACTTTTTAGTTTTGTTATAGTCATTGGACTCCTCTAATTATTTTTGGTAAGTTGATTGAACTCCCCTTATCTTTCTATCTTCAGCTCTTTTATTAATCCACATTAATGCTTCATCAAGTTTAAGAATAGCTTGAGTTGCTTCAGTTGTAGCAAGTTCACCCACATTGACATCTTCTAGATACTGTTTTGCAACTTGAATAAGAGATTCAGTAAACAGACCTTGTTGTCTTAATTTTGTCTTATCATCCTTATTCCCTTTGCAAAACTTTAATTCAATTGGTAGTTCATCTTGAATACCATCATCGCTAACAGAATAAGAAGGTAAAACATAGCTTGCACCTTTTACAATAGTTGTTATTTGTTTTGGATTTGTCATTTTATTAGATTTCTTTTAGTTAGGGTGTGAATAATTTCCTGAGAACCAACCCAATAGAAATAACTAGTTTCTACTGGAGCATCCTCGTTAATTGTTTGCCATACTTTACGATCTTGCGAATATGAAGCAGGGTACTTTTCATCTATTTTGTTATCTTGAACTAAATACCAACCACTTTTTCGTTCTGAATCTTTGTGTTCCATTATCCAGCTTCTTACATCAGAGTAGTCCATATTTTCTTCACCAGAAATTAAATCAATTAATTCTCTGGTAGAATCTAAACTTTGTTTAAGATGTTTTAACTCTCTAATTAAAACAGTGGAATGAACTTCTTTGTTATCTTCAAGATCTTTTATTAGCGAATCTGCAGTCATTTTACTTTTTATAAATTATTGATTCAAATCTTGATTTATTTGCTTCCCAAATTTCATATTCATCAGTTAGATTATTGTATTTTACAACTGGATTTATTGTTTCAAATGCAGAATTAATCTCTGTTAAACTACTGTCTTTGTAAATCCTTAAAAACTCTTTACTTATTTTTTGCTTTGTTTCTTCTGAAAAGTCACAATAATTTTTATTTTTCATTTTCTAAAAAAGATACTATTGATTTTGCAATTTTAGGATTCTTTTCAAAATTAAAACTACTTTCTATTGCAAATTTTAATTCTGATGTTTTATTGTCAGGGAAGTCTTTCTTGAAAGACTTTGAAATAGTTCCAAAAGTTAAAGTCTTTGTTTTAGAAAGATTTAATTTCTTTCTTATCCAATCTGAAATTGTTTGATTTAAAACAAGACTCACTGTTCCAAGTTCTTTCTTTTTAGATTTCTTTGGAGTTTTCGCTCGAACACTAACTGATTTTAATAATTTAACTTCTGAAGTTTCTTCTTGAACAACAGGTTCCACATAAGAATAGGTTTTAACAAATTCTTCTGTTGAAAGAAATTTATTCTTTTTTAAACTCTCTTCAAAAGAGATTCTGCAAAGAACATGGTATTTACAAACTCTTATTTTACCTTGGTTATAACCAGGAACAGAAACAAGATCTCTTGGGTCAACCTCTGTTACCAACAGAACGTCACAACTAGAACTCCAATAACCAGAAATATATCTTAGATTCCCAACATGAAGACCTGAAGCACACTCTTCTTTAGAATCTTGGGTCACTTCCCATCTATTCATCTTGACAGTTCTTCCTGGAGAATTATCAATCGTTCCAGAATGCTTATCTAAATAATTTCCTCTTACAGCTTTGTAAGCGAATAAATTTCCATTTTCATTTATCATAAATTTCTGAGAAGAAAGATATTTCAAAAAGTGTGGAATTTCTGTTATTGACTCATTATTTAAAAGTTTAATTAAAAACTTTTTAAAATAATCCAAATTTTCAAATGAATTAACATCATGGCAGAGATCTATCATTACTTCATGAAATCCAGGGATTAAGTAATTTTTTGTTGGCGACTTCAAATAAAAATCACTATTCTTAACTTCAATAAATTCTTCTAGATTTTGTTGAACGTATAAAAACGGGTCAACTAAAGACAACATTGTATTGTAGTCTTTCTTTTCATAAAGATCTATTAAGAATTTAAAGTTTAATTGATCTTTTGTAGAATGAATAGTCTTCCCAGAAATATTGTCAGTTAGTGATATAAAATCACTTGAAAGTATTCCACTATATTGCTCTTTTACAACTTTCTTTTTTGGCTTTCTTGAAGTTGCTTTTTTAATTTTTGCTATTATTTTCTTCATTTTAAAAAAGATTATTTATTATAAAAATTGCCTTTTCCATGTCTTCTTTATTTAGAACGTCTCTTCTGTAATAAAATGACCCATCAAGTATTTCTTTGTGAATATAGTTTAATTGAAATAAGAATTTTAGGTCACTTTGTTTTAACTTTCTGAGAAGAAAAGAAAAATATTCTTCATTTTCTTTAGAAATAACTCTAGAATAACTTTGATTATTCTCTTCACCATTTCCAATTCTGTCTATATTTTCTACTGAGTCTTGAATTAACTTAATTAATTTTCTGTTTTTGATTTTTACCTTTCCCATAATAGAGTTTTTAGAAAGATAATCAAAGAATTTTTCCAATCTTTTTGCGTATTTCTTAATCTGCTTCTTTCCTTTCAATAGTAACTTTGTTAAATCTTTACTATCTCTAAAAACGCAAAGTGCAAATTTTATTATCTTTTTAAACGATTCAATATCTTTAAATCCTAAAGAATAAATTTCTTCTGTAAGATGCTGAGGTAAATCCCAATAAACTTCACTATATCTTGAAGACCTAAAAACTCTTTTTTCTTCTTCTGAAAAATTATTGAATCTTGATTCAAGTTCATTAAAGAACTGTTCTTGAAAAGAAGAAAAATCAATAACTTCAAATCCAGATTCTTTCAAATTAAATTTTTTAGGTTCAACAAACACTGGTATTTTATCAAACAAATTAAAATAGAGTTCACAAAATCTTCTTCCAACTTGATAGTAATTATGGTCATGAACTGAAGCATAAATACCTCTGTCTTTTTTACTACAAATTCTAATTTCTTTCGTTGAAGTTAAATATCTTCCTTTACAATCAACTAAAATAATCTTAGAAACATCTTTAGAACTTTCTTCTAATAGTTCTTTAAACTCTTCCAAAGTACTGTTATCATCCAAATTCTGGAATCTTTCCCAACTTGAAGTTTGGTCAGGAAAACAGAAATTCATTTTTGAAGGTCTTACCACTTTAACATTTTCTTCACCTGAAGAAAAATTCATAAAGTCTTCAATTTTTATAATCCCAAATCCAGCATTTTCAAGTTTACTTATATACTCTTCTCTTGTTAATGTTTCAACCGGATAAACCAAAAATATAATTGGAGTTGACAAGCTTCCTCTGTTTCCGATAAGGTCTTCTTTGACTATTCCAAATCCAGGAAACTTCTCACTGAACTTTTTATTTATAATCCTTTCATGGGAACTCTCTGAAATCGAATTTTTCCAATTGTAAATTATTTCTTCATCTTTTGATTTTTTACTTGAACCAACAACAAGAATCGGGAAGTTTCTGCTTTTAAATTTAAATTGTGAATCTTTTTTAAAAAATATTTCTAATGCTTCTTTGCTCCGAACAAGAGTACAAAGTCTTATAGAGCTTTCACCAATTATTAATGCTCTTCCTGTCAAACTCTCGGTGTTAGAAAGAAGTTCAGTTTGATTTAAAACAAATTCAAGATTTCTTAAATCGAATAATTTTCCCTGTCCATTATCTAACACTTTTGAACTTAGTTCAATATTTAATTTTAAAGAAGAATAATGTTGAAGATTCAAAGAATTACTAAAGAAGTCGAGTTCAATTGACTCTTTGTAGCAATCTTTAAACTCTTTTAAAGACTCTTTTAATACAGTTTCACTTTCTGGAGTTAACTCAATTGATTCTCTATTTGAGGAAAAATCAATTTTTCCAATATCTAAGCGAAATACTACTAATGAATCATCTGGAAAAATTCTGCTGTCAATGTTTTCTTCAAACCAATCCTGGTCTATTTTGTAAGCAACATTTCCCATAACTGCGTAAAATCCAGTTATGAATTCGTTTCTTGAAAACAAAATATTTTCAGAATTAAATCCAATAATATTTGAACTTAGTGTGACTATACCTTTCTCTTTTTGAAAAACATTCAAAATGAAACTGTCTTCACGTTGGCCAGTTAATTTATAAGGAAAATTAATTGCCATTGCGTAAGAGAAAAATTCTCTTTCAAATGATTCAAAATCTTCAAGTTTAATTGGAACACAAATTTCTATGCCAGAGTCTTCTTTTGAAGGAAGAGTTGAAAGAAGAGAAATAGAACCCAACCCAGATTCATCTAAAAATGATAGATATTTAAATACTTTACCATTTTTATATGAATTTATAAGAAAAGAATCTGAGTAAGAAAACGCTGCTTTTGAACCAATCCCAAGACAACCAGTAAAATCATCTGAATTCCTTTTTGTTGAAGTTCCATAAGATATAAATACATTTTCTATTTCTTTTTGAGACAGACCCTTTCCAAAATCTCTTACCTTAAAATAAGGATCCATTTGAGTAGGAAGCTGGATTTCAATTGGTGTCTCAGATTTGTTCTCAATATTTGCATCAATAGCGTTTGTAATATACTCCCGCATTACTGCTAAAATTTTATTAGAATAGAGTTTATTTCTAAGAATTTTTACAATATGAACTGTGTTTTCTTCTTTTATAAAGAAACTTTTAGAAGTAACACTTCCTATTGTTTTAATTTCTCTTTCTGAAGTTTCAGTTTTCATTCTTATTCCAAATTTATTAAGTAGTTGTTAGTTTTCAATAAGTATGAACGTTTGATATTTCATAATATTAAAAAAGCTCTCAAAAGAGAGCTTTAATTACTAACTAAAGGAATTTTAAATTAAGATTCTTTAATGTTTTGGAGTGCAATATAAATATTTGAGTATTCTTTGTTTCCAGTTATTTCTTCACCACAATAATAAGGGAGTTCTAAAAGTTCATTTTCGTATTCTATTTCCATTGTTTCTAATCCGTTTTCAAAAATATCAATATCAACTTGATTTCCATAATCATCTTTTGTAACATATCTAGTTTTATTTAATTTTATATTTGTTGATTCCATTAATTCTAATGCATCTTTTAATGGTATTTCGTATTCGTATTCATTTTTAACATTTTTAGAAACTATTGTTTTGTAGGCAAGATAGCAGTGTTTATTATCAATTATTCTAACTCTTAAATAATTTTTATCTTCTATAAAAAGGTAACCCTGTTCAATGTTGTATTTTGTTTCACAAACTGGTAGATATTTTAATTTAAATTTTCTTTCTTGTTCTTTTGCCATTTTATTTATTTTAATTTGTTAATTCTGCACCAAGATGTTTTGCAATATTTTTAAGGAAATAAGTTTCTTTTTCTGGGAAAGTTAAATTTACTCTTTCACAGTATTCCTGCCAAAAATCGTTATACTTTTTGATTAGCATGTCTAGTTTCTTTAAACCTTTCTCCACTAGCTCTAAAGAGAAACTGGTAAAGATCTTAGCGTAATGAGATTTAAACAGTTCCAATTGGTTCTCAGTAGATTCGTTCACTTCATCAGCGTACTGCTCTAAAAGTTCTAAATTAAAATTAACAAATCTTTGTTTGCAACAATGTTTGTATTTTTTCTTAGAACCACAAAAGCAAAGAGCATTTAAACCTGTTTTTTTCATTTAAAGTTCCATTTCTAATTGACCTTTAGAAATTTTATCTAAAGCTTCAAGAAAAAGTGCATAAACATACGGATTATTTGCTTTTAAAACACTGTAAAAATAACTCTTGTTGTTTGAGTTAGAAATAGTATCTTCTCCTCTTGCGTCACTTAACTCAGAATAACTAACTATAGAGTTCCAATAATTTGAATATTTTAAAATACAAATATAACTCTTTTTCATATTCTCTTCAGAATTTATTTCTTCGGAAGGAATAGAATTTAGTAATTCTAAAAGGTCTCTCTTTAACAGTTCTAAAAGAACTGTGATTAAAGATAATGAAGTTGGGTATAACCATTCCAAAGAACAATTAAATAGATCTACTACTAACTTATTCTTTATTTCCTTGAGTTCCGGAACTGTTTTCTCTGGAAGAAGACTGAGGTTTATCGGATTCATTTACGCTCTCTTTGTTAAAATCAATGTTATTTTCATTAGAAACTTCTTTTGAAGTTGTTTTGTGGATTACTTCTGTAATCAATTTTCTACCACTATTCTGAGTAGTCATAATTTTCCCTTTCTATTAAAAAATTTATTTCTGACATGTTCTTATAAAACTTCTTTCCTGAGGATATGTGAAGCAGTTCAACTACTTCTGAATTATACTTTTCCTCAAAACCTAAAATCTGAATAATATCTTTTGGATTGATCTTTAAATCTGCGTCTAAATATAAAATCGAAGATGCTGAAATTTTCATTGTGTAACATAAGTTGAAAGATTTCAAAGTTATAGTTTATAACTCGAAATAGTCAGAACAAATGCTACCAAACTCCAAAAGTTTTTAGTGCCAGAACTGTAGCAAACAATACCATTGCTGTTATTGGAACTGCAATATTTAATTTCTTTTCTGTTTCAGACGGATTTGGATTATCTGACTTTGTTCCAAAACCTAAATCTAT
>ERZ869921.1141-NODE-1141-length-12078-cov-3.477418_pt1 | contig 12078 bp, 15 predicted proteins | sample MGYA00579310_ERZ869921 | MGnify/ENA primary metagenome ERZ869921 (study PRJEB32216, sample SAMN09231816) | wastewater metagenome | place: USA: Maryland | collected 2016-06-21 | study: EMG produced TPA metagenomics assembly of the PRJNA472060 data set (Reclaimed...
GATGTCTTTGAAAGAGATAACTATACTTGTCAGCACTGTAGCATTAAATCAAAGAACTTAAATGCCCATCATATAATTTTCCTGTCTACTCTGTTGGAGGAGCATAGAATATCCACCGTGGAGGATGCAGTTTCTTGCCCTCTCTTGTGGATAAGGTCTAATGGAATTACTCTATGTAAGCCTTGTCATACTGCATACCATACAGAGAGTGCTAATATGTTCAGGATACCTAAGAATCTAGGTAAAATACATAGGCTTCCTGGACTTTCCCAAGACTACAAATTCAACTACGTTCGGGAGCAGTTCCTTATGAATGCTGCTATCTCTTTAGAAGCTAAGAAGGTTATCCTTACTTGTAAGACTATGCAAGAGATGAAAATTATGCACGTTCTAATGGTTGAAGAGGGAGTCCTGGCGAAGGATTCAGTCATGATAGAAACTATTAAAGAACATACAGGTGAAGACCTGGGGGGAGTTATTACCTTCAATGAACCTAAAGAACTAGTAAGCCTTCCCGCTGGATTCAAGAGAAAAGATTACAAGACCTTAAACGGATAAAATTCCTAGTATGCAATACCTATTAGTCTCTACCTTAGATAAATCCTGCCGCGAGTTTCTCGCTAACAATGACACCTCTGCTTTGCAGGTGGTAGACTGGTATGCAGAAGATGTTGATCATATCCTAAAGCTTGGATTGTCTCCTAGTTCCTTCCCTGCCCTTGGCACAGAACTCCCACAGACTGGTGGTTTAGAGGCCAAATGGGTTCTAATTAGTGACTTTGATTCTTTGAAAGAAGCTGAGAAGACAGTAGATGACCTTATTCTTGAAAGAGAGAAAGCCGGGGCGGAGCTTCCTCCTCTACCTCCTAAACCAGATGTAGTGGGATTCCTAACAGAACTAAATACTAATCAGTCCCTCCCGCTTCCTATAGTACCTTACTTAGCTATTTTCACTCCTGAAGCTGTAGCTAATCCTGTTACTAGACAAGCTTTCTGGGCTAGGGTATTAGCTAACAAACTAGATTTTATGACTCCTGAAGTAGTTGCTACTATCGAAGGTATGGCCTTATCTTATAACCTTCCGCTCACTGGAGATAAATAATGGGATTTTTTGGTAAGTTATTTGGAAAGAAAGAAGAGGCCGCCCCGGAGTTCTATTGGAAGATAGTATCTATCCGTGGAGAGATAACTCCTGGCCTACTGTATGTAGATTTAGGTGAGCACGAAACAGCTACTGATAAGCCTACCCCCTCACCAGGCAGGCACGAAAGCTTACAGATAACACAAAAGCTCCGCCCCAGCATTAACCGTATACTCGCTGGGCAGGAAACTCCTGAAGATATTAATGTTCTAGAGCTTGCAATTAAGAAACTTCTATAGTACTATAGTATTTGCATATTAGTCATATGCTTCCGCTAGAAACCCTTCTCTGTCCAAACCAGGGAGGGGTTTCTGGTATCCATAGATAAAATTCCTAGTGATTAATATTCTCTAGGAGCTTTAGATGAAGAAAGAAGACCTTCAAAAATTACTGAAGGAAACCTCCCCCCAGGACCTCTGGGAAGGCCTCAAGAAGATCGAAGAGAGTCTAGAGGGTGTTGAAGGTAACGTTGAGAACCTTGAACAACTAATCGTAGACATGATTGCTGAAGAAGCAGCTGAGGTAGAGGAAGATAAATCCTTCTCCCTAGAAAATGCTTCCATTGTAGCCAAGGCTAAGGGTCTTCCTGAGCTTGATGGCGATGTTATTAAGAAGTATATGGGTGCTACCATTAAGTCCCTGCCCGCCGACTCGGTCGAGTCTAAGGGTGCTAAGGGTAAGAAGGTCGCTAAGGACTACCACCCTACTCCAGAAGAACTAAAACAGATCAATGCTCTCAGTAATATTGACCTTGCTGCTGAGGAAGTCATGGTCTTTACCCTACATTCTGCTGATGATGTTGTAGATCGCTCCGCCGACCAGTTCACTGTAAAAGCTTTAAAAGAAATGGCTGCTATGTCAGTAGATAAGCCATACCTAAAAGACCATAGCTGGGGTACTAACTCAGTTGTAGGTAAGATTTTCGATGCCAGTGTCTCTAAGGGACGCTTGATGCAGAAGGTTTATGTAACCCTCCGCGCCAAGAACGCAGATATGATTGATGGAATGTTAGACGGCACCCTCAATAAAGTCTCTGTAGGCTTTGCAATGGGCGCGGAGGACTATTCCTGCTCTTCCTGTTCCAAGTCTCTTTACTCAATGGACTGCCCTCACTATCCTGGTTCAAAGGATGAGAAGGGTAATGTAACCGTAGGCATCATTAAAGGTGTTAAGGATTACTACGAGATTTCTAATGTATCAGTTCCTTGCCAACCCGCCGCTGGGATTCGTAGAGACAACCAAAAGTCTCTAGAAGTACCTTCAGAGGAAGTGGTTGATAAAATTCTTAATGATAAATCACTAGGAGATAATCCCTTGCCAGATGAAGTTAAACCAGAAGAAGTAGTAGAAGCTCCAGCCCCTGAAGCTGTTGTTGCTGAAGCTCCTGAAGCTGTAGAGCCAGCGGAAGCTCCTGCTGTAGTTGAAGATGTAAAAGCTCTTGTAAAAGAAGCCGTTGCTGAAGCTACTAGCGAACTAAAAAGTCTTGTTGCAGAACTCAAAGCCGCTCTTGAAACCAAGAAGGCCGTTGAGCAATCAGCAGAAGAAGAGTCTACTGAGGAAATAGCCCGCAAGCTATTAAATCAACAAGTAGAAAATGAACCTACCTCCTCTGTTCCTGTTGTTGATTTCAGCAAGAGCGGCTGGGCGGCTGGTCTACTTAGCCAATTCAAGTCGTCCAACCAGTAATTTTTCCTAAGGAGGAAAGTTTAAAAATGGAACCTAAATCGTTTGCAGAGCAGTTCAAAGGAGCTATGGATAATAGCACCGGCGCAGGCTCCGCTCCCCAAAAAGGCCAACTGGTTGCCAAGAGCGTCATGGAATGCTTGATGGAAAACACTGGCTCAGCCAAAGCTGCCAATGAGTTGCTCGTAAGAAGCATTCTCCCAATGGCTAAGCAAATTGGTACTACTGATATTGCTGCTCTCCGTCTTGTCACCTTGGCAGACCGTGTAGCTCACCAAGCCAACGCCGAGTGCAGGTTCTTGGACTTCATGAATGCCCGTAACGGCTCAGTTAACCTAACTGACTACCAATACCGCATTATCGAAAGTGCAATCGGTACTCAAACTACTGATCTAATCAACCTTGATTCCCTTACCCTTCCTGCTGTTCTTCAATCAAACTACACACAACGTTATAACACTGCTACTGCAACTGGTAACACCATCAGAATCACAATGATGGCTCAGAACATTGCTGGTATGCAAGGTAACGCTGGCGAGTCGAATCTCTTTGAGCGTCAACTCGATGACATGATTATCCGTATCAACCGCAAGAAAAACCAAACCCTTCTTTCCAACACTGAAGTTGTATCTGAAGCCGCTGGCCAGGTTCCTCAATTGGGTGGTTTCATTACCCGCTCGACTAATGCTCCTATCTCTGCTGCTGCTGGTAACTTCACTAACTCCTTGATTCAACAAGGTATTGACCAAATTGCTACACTCTATGGTAGCATGGAGCAATGTGCTTTGTTCGTAACCAAAGGTCAAATGGCTGTCATCAGAGACCTGATGATCAACCGCTTCCCTGGTGAGACCTCAGCTACTCACCTTGAGTACATGAGACAACTCTATGGTGAAGTGAAAGCTGATGCTAAAGGTCTTCAAACTAGTGTCATCTATCAACCCTACCCAGGTGTTGCTCTTCCTGTATACTATGATCAGGACATGCCTGCACAGACTGCTATCCTCTTCAAAGCTGAGTTCCCACAACTTGCCTCTATGCAATTTAATGGGCAGTCGGGGCCTGTTATGATGGCCAGACCGGAAGTATCGCTCGCAGACGTAGCGATAGTCTTTGATTTGTACAGCCTTTCGGATGCCTTGGTTAACTCCCGTGTAGTTTTCCAGAACCTCGCCTCGTAAACTGAGACCTAAAACCCAACTAAAAGACCTTCTTCGGAAGGTCTTTTTTTTATGCTATAATATTTGATGTATAGTAAAAGGAACATCGTAATTGCCTAAGTCTAGATTTCAAATCACTACTAATTGTGCTAACTGTCTAATAGAGATAAAACTCTACCCAAGTGAAGTCAAGGAAAGGAACTACTGCTCTCATAGTTGCTTCTATGCACTAAGGAGAGCGGAAGCAGAGGACCCTTTGGAGAAGTGGTTGAAGCAAGTAGACAAGACGCCGGGCCAGGGACCGAACGGAGATTGCTGGATCTGGACAGGCCTCCTAAACCCAACCGGGGGTTATGGAGTTTTCTGTTGGCCATTAGAGAGAAATATGGGAGCACATGTGGCCTCCTACAGGCTCCATACCGGAGATAGCAATACCCAGGGATTCCACATATGCCATGAGTGTGATAACCCTCCTTGTGTAAATCCTGCCCACCTATTTAAAGGAACTTATCAAGAGAATGTCTTGGATGCCTACTCTAAGGGTAGGAGGGATTCTGGAGAAAAAGCCACATTCGCTAAGTTGACCAACACTCAAGTTGTAGAGATTAGAAACAAGAGAGCCTCTGGGGTAGGTGCTATAGCCTTAGCTAAGGAATATGGGGTAGCTAAAGGAACTATCAATAGAGCTATTAGAGGAGCAACCTACCCTAAAGCAGGTAACAACCCTAATGTGGTAGAATAAAAACAGATAGTACATGCAGAGGAGTTTAGTTTGCAGAAGCTTACAAGTAATTTTTGGTCTATTGAAAGTTTTAGGCCTGGTATGAGAATCGTTGATTCCCTCCGCCACAGGAAGACTAGAGAAGTCCTAGAGTCCTACAAAAATGATACGATTAGTGATAATCGTGACCTTCGGGATATGAAGTATAAGAACCGTGCCCACCTTTCCCTCGACTTAGATGATGATGAGAAGGAGTCAACTGTAGTTATTACAGCTGATGAGGATGGTAGGTTTACTACTGATGATCCAGTCCTTGCTGCTAGCATTTACAAGTTCTTGATGGCCGGGCCGGAGATTAACCACCCTGTAACTAGAGTACCTGTTAAGTGTGTAGTAGATAGGAATAGTCCTCCAATTCCTACCGACGCCGAGCTTGCTAAGCTACAAAAAGAAGCTACAAAAAAAGCTTCCTAATTTACAAATAGTATGCTAAGATAAAGAGACTTTCTACTGAGGGTCTCTTTTGTCACATATACTTCTAATAGGCGATGACGGTTACGCAGGCAGTAGATTAAAACCATTCCTACGCGCCCATGGGCACACTGTAGATGGTTGGGATATCTCTTGGTACTGTGATAAGACTCTTAGACAGTTTGACTATAAGAACCTGCCCCCGAGCTTCCTTAGTAGCTATGACTTGGTAATACTCCTAGCCGGGCACTCCTCTGTCCCTATGTGCGAGTACGACAGCCGAGGCAGTTTTACTAATAACGTGGTTAACTTCCATGGTCTTCTAGAGAAGCTCCGCCCCGACCAGCCTTTGATATGGGCTTCAAGCGGGTCCGTTCTGAACGGGGTTCAGAGGCGGCAGGACGAAGAAGCAACCCTAATGGCTCCTACCTGTCACTATGATATGCAGAAGCAGACTATAGAGCGTATTGCTGCTCTTTCAAGTAAGAAGACTTATGGCCTACGCTTTGGTACTCTTAGTGGGTATAGTAGGAACCCCCGCCTGGAGCTAATGATTAACTCTATGTACTGTGATGCCCTAGACCGGGGGCAGGTTAGAGCTTCTAATCTTACTAAGTCTAGGGCTGTCCTAGGCCTCTCTGACCTCTGTAGAGCTATCCTAAGGATGGTAGAGCATAAAGGTCCCCCCGGAATCTATAACCTAGCTAGCTTCACTGCTGACATAGGAGACATCGCCGGGAAGGTTGTCTCCCTTACAGGAGCAGAACTAATAACCCTTCCCCCAGATGACAAGTGTTACGACTTCAAAATGATAACTAATAAGTTTGAAGAAACATTTGACTTTAAGTTCCAGGATACTGTAGAATCTATTGTGGAGGATTTGAAGATCCTCCCCCTCAGTTTGAGGGATAAGAATATCTATAATAGGAGTACTAGACTTATTAAGTATGAGTGAATTACTTAAATGTCTTGTCTGTGACTCTACAGACCTTACTAACTATCTTAATCTTGGAGACCAACCTTTAGCTAATTCTTTCTCAATAGAGCCTGGCGCGGAGCTTGAGAAGTTCCCACTAAGAGTTAACTACTGTAATACTTGCTCTCATAGTCAGCTTAGTGAGTTAGTAGACCCTACCGTTTTGTTTAAGGATTACCTATATGTTTCAGGAACTAGCCAAACTCTTAAAGATCACTTTGCTGCTCTTGCTAGAGACTGTGCTGGGCGTGTCAGGAGTAGCAATCGCCCTTCTGTATTATCCATTGGATGCAATGACGCGACTGACCTACAAGCTTTCCAAGAAATTGGTTTTTCTGTCCTGGGATGTGACCCAGCTGAGAACCTGCGCCCCCTCTCTTCAGAGAAGGGAATCCCAGTCGAAGTAGACTTCTGGAACTCAGAAGTAGCTGCTAGGTTAGGTAAGTTCGATGTCATTCTAGGATGTAATGTCCTAGCCCACAACTATGACCCTGTAGGATTCCTTAGGGCTTGTAAGTTAGCCCTGGCCCCGGCTGGCATAGTTGTTATTGAATTCCCTCTATGGACTAACTCTGTGAAGTCTGTAGATGTAGGTCAATGCTATGCGGAGCATTTAAATTATGTGTCCCTGGCCTCGATTGGTAAGCTAGCAGAGCGGGCAGGGCTTAATATTGAAGATATCATGGAGTTCCCAAATATCCATGGGGGGACTATTAGAGTTGTAATGTCCTCCGAGGCCAGGGAGCCTCACTGTTCTAAGTTCAGAAGTATGCTTAAAACAGAAAAAGTCCAGGGGTTCCATGACCTAGGAACCTATACAACCTTTGCTGAGAATGTTAATAAGAACATCTTTGCTCTTATCTCTGCTGTTAATACCCAGAACTATCTTGGATTTAACCCTATTGGTTATGGAGCAGCAGCTAAGACAAGTACTATTCTCAACTCCGCCCCCGGCTTCATTAAGATAGACCATGTGGTCGATGACGCCCCGTTAAAGGTGGGTAGGCATATCCCTGGTAGTTCTATACCTATCCTACCTACAAGCTCCTTAAAAGACCACCCAGGCCTCTTAGCTATCGTTATCTTTGCTCATAACTTTAAGGATGAGATTATTAAGAAGATCAAAGCCCAGCGCCCCCACCCTGGGGATGTGATTATTAATGTTGTTCCAGAAGTCTCTGTGGAAGATCTCTATTGACAGAGGGCCGGGTTTAGGTTTATGCTTATCTGACTACTAAGGGTATACAAAAATGGACGAGAAAGAAACCTACCTAAAAGACAATGAAGCCTCCCGCGCCGAGCTTGAACAAGCCATTGAGAGGTTCGGATCTGCTGTAAGTGATGACATAGAGACAACTCGTTATGAAGTCCACGCCCTTCTAGATGTTCTCTATGCAAGACTATACCTAGCGGAGTGCCCGTTTTGAACCTAACCTGTGTTAGCCATGTGTGGAATGAAGGAGCGTTAATAACCCACTGGCTCAACCACCATGGGGACCTTTTCGACAGAATTATCTTTATTGACCATGGCTCTACTGACAATACTTTAGAGGATATCTGGCTTGCCCAGACTTTAAGTTTCTTTAGTGCAGAGATTATAGTAATCCCTAGCCGCCTAACTGACTTCCATGCTGCCTCTAATGACCTAGAGGTTATGGAGGTCGAGAAGAAGTTCTACCTGGGAGACCAGGCCACCTTTGTTCTGAATACTACTGAGTTCATATGGGCTGCTGACTTCAGAAATAAGATTGAAGCTCACTTTAATAGAGTAGGTCCCAACCGCGCCTTGGGCGTAGGCTCTATTATTATGGTGGATAAAGAACCCTCAGAGACTGTTGAGTACCCTTTCTGGAAGACTAGAACTCACGGGTTTGTAGATTCCTACCCTGGAGTCCGTAGGAAGAGGTACTTTCATAACGCCCCTTGTGGAGAGTATGGCCTGGGCAGGCATGTTACTAATGTTCCTGCTGAGGATATAGAAGATGTACACTTACTGTATTTAGCTTTTAGTCCCTGGCCCCAGGTTGCTGCTAGGAAGCTAGCTATCCAATCCAGAATCCCACAGGCTGATAAAGACATAGGGGCAGGTAAGGAACATATCCTTACTCCTGAGAGTCTGGAGGCCAGGTATCAAGATTACCTAGGTCAATCCTACAATCTTCTGGCTAGGCATGAGTTTGCAGAGGCTTACTTTAGAAACCTAGAGTTGCTAGAATCCCAGGAAGACCAGCATTAGCCTGCCCCCACTTCGCTGCTGAACCTTTCAGGAAGTGAACTCCCTTAACCTTGCCAGGCTCTCCGTAGTAAACTCCATCAGAGTCATTATCCCCATTAGGGTAGAAGCCCTGGTAGGTAACTCGGGGAAGGTTCTCAGATATTATTCTCTGTCTTAGTCTGTGTCCTGTATAGAGTCTAGAGAACCTACCCTCAGACTCGGTACAAATAAAGGTCTGCTCCGCCGCCAGCTTCCTATCTACGAACATACCCCAGACAACAGGGGCTAGGCTTGAATGACGTTCTGGGAAGCACTTGTCCATGTACTCTTCCCAGTCCTGGTAGCGGGCGGAGGCTCCTACACAAATATTCCCTTGAGAGAATAGTTCTTCTACTTCCTGAATAATATTTTCATCAGTCCAGAAGAAGTCTGAATCAACAATACCTACAATGTCAGACGTAGCTTGGGATACAAGGTAATCAAGGGCTGCCCCATGACTTTCCCCATCGCTGCCAGGGGTATCTAAATAAAGCATATTAGGTCTTGACTGTCTCTCATTAGATGGTGTATTATCTAGGAAGAGAAGTTCAAAGTCTCCCTTAATCTTTTTCCAGTGTTCAATCTGGAGGTCAAGAAGAGAATAGTTTCTATGGATTACACACAAAATTTGAATCATACTAGGATTATACTTTGAAAGAAATACCTTTATTTAAAGTTTTCATGAGTGAGGAAGCCCCCGAGGAAGTGGGGAAGGTCCTGCGCTCGGGCTACATAGGACAAGGCCCCAAGGTAGATGAGTTTGAAGCTGCCCTCCAGGAGGAGTTCCAAGCCCAACATGTCGTTACGGTTAACTCCGCTACCTCCGCTGAGCACCTTATCTTCCACATGCTAGGTCTAGATAGAGGAACAGAAGTTCTAACCACAGCCCAAACCTGTACAGCTACTAATTGGCCTATCATCCACGCTGGTCTTAGGCCTAAGTGGGTAGACATCAATCCTGCCACTTTTAACATGGACCTTACAGACCTAGAGCGGAAGGTAACTCCTAACACCAAAGTTATCTACCTAACCCACTGGGGAGGCTACCCTAATGACCTAGATGCTGTAGAGCAAATCTGTGTAAGGACTCAGAGTAAGTTCGGGTTTAGACCTGTAGTTATTGAGGACTGCGCCCACGCCTTTGGCTCTCGCTATAAGGATAAGCCTATTGGTAGCCATGGCAATTTCTGTACCTTCTCCTTCCAGGCTATTAAGCATTTAACTACTGGGGATGGTGGGGCTTTAGTCTTCAACACTAGGGATGTAGAGTTGAATGCCCGCGCCCGGCGTCTTCGCTGGTACGGCATAGACAGGGATGAGAAGGGGAGATCTGATTTCAGGTGTGAATCTCCCATAAATGAAGCTGGTTTTAAGTACCACATGAACGACATAGCTGCTACTATTGGGCTTAGTAACTTGCCAGATATGGCAAAACTTAGGGCTATACATAGAGCTAATGCCCAGTTTTATGACAATAACTTACGGGGTATTACTGGAATTACTGTAATGCAGAGAGAGCGAGAATTTGCCTCCGCTTTCTGGATCTACTCACTTCTAATAGAGGACCGGGCAGACTTCCATGCAGCAATGAAGAGTAGAGGTATTATAGCCTCCCAGGTCCATGAGCGGAACGATATCCACCCTTGCATGTCTGATTTCAAAGCTCACCTTCCCTCCCTAGACGCCAACCTGAAGAAGCTTACGCATATTCCCGTAGGCTGGTGGGTTACTGAGGAAGACCGGGCTAGGATTGTCTCTGCTATCAAAGAGGGTTGGTAATGATAACCTACCGCCCGCTTAAGGAAGAAGACTTAGAGTTCTTCAATGCCACTAGGAACGAGTGCCGGGAGTTCCTACATGACAATAGAGAGTTTACTTTAGAGCAGACTAAGGAGTGGTTTAAGTCCCTCCCGCCAAACCAGAAGTACTACCTAATCCATAATGGAGTTCAAAGCCTAGGCTACATTAGGGTTAATGAGTTTTCTGATTCCTGCTGGGAGATTGGAATGGACCTAACTGATAAATTTAGAGGTATGGGGATTGCCTATACTATGTATAGGAAATTCATGCACGAGCATCAAGCAGTAACTTCCTGGTGTTTGGATGTACTAGGGACAAACCTGCCCGCCTTTAATCTCTACCTGAAGCTAGGATTTAAGATTAATCCTGATATCCCTGCCAAGGCTATAGAGCGGAACGGTAGGTTTATCCCCTCCATAACCATGGCAACAGACATTCCTTAGGAGTATAATGGAAAAAGATTTAACAGTATTACTATTGCTTTTGTACTACAACCGCCCTAAGCTTGTCAGGAATATGTTGCAAAGCATTAAGGAGTCTACCTACAAGAACTGGAAGGTAGCTCTTATAGATGATGGTTCTGATTTCCCTGCCGAGCCGATTGTGCGGGAGATGTTTACAGAGGAAGAGCTGGCCAAGGTTACTTTCTATAATATCCCCGACACTAAAGCTGACAAGCAAGCTCGGGGAGGTTCTATCATTGGAGAGAAGATGAATGAGGCTATGGACACTCTAGGTTGTGACCTAGCTATCTTCGCTTGCGATGACGATCTACTAGTCCCAGACTACTTGGAGAACCTTAATAAGTACTTCAAGGAACACCCAGAAGTACACTATGCCTACAGTCATGTCATCCCCTTCCACCCCCTTAATGATGACTGGAGGACTGTACAGCCTACCGAGTTCTGGCTTAACAAGACTCATACCCTAGATCCTTTCTGCCAGGTGGATGCCTCGCAGGTCTGCTGGAGAGTTTCTTGTTGTGCTCCTGGGAAGGCCAGGTTCCCCTCCCCCAAGACTGCTAACCTAGATGCAGATATCTATGGTAGGTTCTGTGAGGAGTTTGGCCTATGCCCCTTTACAGGCTTCTACTCACAAGTCAAGGCCGTGTGGGAAGGAAACCTCGGTATACATTCCTCCTATGATAGAGTAGATTAGGTATGGAGTGTTTCTATGCAGAAGATTCCTACCCGCCGTCCTGTTCTCTAGTTGCTGACCCTAGCCTATGGAAGCAGGAGGAGGGAGATCTCTATGATATCCTAGTCGGACTTAAGGTATTCTCTTCTAGGTCTCAAGCCAAGAAGAACTTCAAAGGGCCTACCCCCGAGGCCGGGTTTAACTTCTACTGGGGCGTAGGTAAGTGTAGGTTAGATATATGCTTATACCTGCCCGGAGTTGTATACTCTAATGATGACTTTGAGTCAGATGAGGCCTTCGCCAGACTAGCTGTCAGATTAGGGCTAGTAAGCCTAGACGGAGTTACAGTAAGAGACCCTGAGTTTCCAGTAACAGGCGCTGGGCAGGTTTTAAGTGTTGTTGGTAGGGAGGTATAAAATGTTCAGTATCGGCAGCTGCGTTCACCTGTTTAATGAGGAAATTTTACTTCCTCATTGGATAGATCACCACAGAGACATATACGAAGAGATGGTGTTCATAGACCATCACAGCACAGATAGCTCAGTGGAGATTATTAGAGACCTAGCCCCTTGGGCAAAGGTAATCCCTTCCCGCCTCTCTGAGTTTGATGCCCAGTTGGTAGATGATGAGGTTATGGAAGTGGAGGCGGAGTTCCTCTCTACCCAGTACAAGATAACTTCTAATATTACAGAGTTCATGTGGCATGATGATTTGCAGGGACTTCTAGAAGAAAAT
>ERZ869921.1142-NODE-1142-length-12076-cov-3.609184_pt1 | contig 12076 bp, 24 predicted proteins | sample MGYA00579310_ERZ869921 | MGnify/ENA primary metagenome ERZ869921 (study PRJEB32216, sample SAMN09231816) | wastewater metagenome | place: USA: Maryland | collected 2016-06-21 | study: EMG produced TPA metagenomics assembly of the PRJNA472060 data set (Reclaimed...
TTAAGCTCATTCTGATTCTGCAGATTGGGCTCAGCACAAAATGACGAGATGGCTTTCTGAAGAGCATCGGGAACCGGAATCTCGAAGAACTTGAAGAACTTTGCACACTCTTCGACATCTTCCGGGGTGATTACAACAAGATTACGATTCTCAAGATCGCCGTTATTGTTATTGTTTGACATGTTTTTCTTTCTTTACCAGGGGTTAGCGTGTGTTACAATGAGACAGGTTTTAATCGATTCGGAAAATCTAACTTCTTACGAGGTTATAATAGCGTTATGGACAAACTAGACCAACTTATTACTAAATTTAAAGAAGCAAAAGAAGAGCTTGAAAAGGCAAAAATTGCTCCTGCAGCACCATCTATTATTGCGGATGATCAAGCGCGCGCAAAAGCTCTAGGTGCACCAACTAATCCTAACGCTCCTGTTGCTAAAGAAGAAGAGAAGGATGAAGAAGTTGAGAAAAGCATGTTGAGTGGTAAAACAATGGCTTCTCAGATGAAGGGCGGTGGAAGCACACAACTTACTAGCCCTGGTGATACTAGTCGTTCTAACTTTTACACTGAAGCGATGCATGGTGCGTATCAGCCCAAGGCAGCCGCTTCACCTGCACCTACTGCTAAAGTGGTAACAAAACCCACAAAGCTTACTGGTCTAGATCGTATTAAAGCTGCAGCAAGTCAACCTATTACTAAAGATGAAGGATCACTTTCAGGTATCAGAAAAAAGCCAGTTACTATCTCCCCTGCCGTTGGAGAAATGCCTAAGCTTAAAGAAGGATTCAGAGCACATCCTGGTGCATTTGCACGCCCTGCATCACCAGATCTTCACCCCACGAGTACAGGCGCTGCAGTACGTGGAACAGCAGAACCTACGCGTAACTTAAGAATGCCGACAGCATCGGGTACTACTCAAGCAGCTGTTCGAGGCAATTCTGATATAACCCAAGGCTCTCATGCCACAGGTTCTTCACATGGTGCTATTCCAGTTCGAGCGCCTACTTCTTTAATCCGCAAAGAAGAAGTTGGCCCTAAGTTCGAGAAGACCATCAATGAGTCAACAGCCCCTGATGTTAATAAGAGTTGCAATGAGAAACTCTCCCTAAACAAGGGCGGTCAGTGGAATTTAGCTGTTAAGAGTGAAGACGAAAAAGGCCGTTGCACCAATTGTGGTAGCAAGGCCTGTGTTGGTGACTGTAAAACTAAGTAATTAAACTTGACTGTGTTAGATACTTAATCGCGTTTAGTAATGCTGCGGTATCTTCATTAAATAAGCCTATAGCTTTGTTGCATTTGGCGTGTAACAGTCCTCGAATCTCGCCCGTTACATGATTGTGGTCAACTGCTGGCTCTCTTATGTAATTATCAAATGGCTTACCACATAAAGCGCATTTTCCACATGATTCGATCAACAATTCATCGTATTTTTCTATAGAGAGCCCATATTTCTCATTCAAGTCATAGGCTCTTCTAGCAACTTTATTTTCAGGACGCGCTTTCCATTTAGCCACACGGACTTTTTTGGCAGCCTTAACTTCAGGTTTAACATCGTACTCAGCACGTTTAGTCCTTATTTTTGCTTTAATTTCAGGATTTGCGTATCGTTGCGCTTCATAAGTTCGAATGCACTTTTTACACCAAACCCCTAATCCATCTTTAGAAATTTTATGTTTGTAGAACTCATTTTGAGTCTTTTCTTGATTACATTTAGTACAGACTTTCATTTATTTACACCTTTACTTTACCAGCCGGCAATAGCAGCGATATTCGGAAAGTGAGGTTTAAAAACTTGGTTAATGATTGCCCACGCAATGTCCATGTGTTCTTTCTGCGTTCCGTTGCCTGAACGCAAGCGAAGATAAAAATACCAATCCCTAACATTGCCTTTGACATATAGACGCGTTTTTGTATTGAGGGGTAGTAGGAATCGGGCCTGTTCTTTTGCGATGCCCTTATTGATAGCCTCATCATAAAGACCTTTTGAGTCGGTCCAAATTTTCATCTGAGCTTCGTGGAACCACTTTTTGTCTTCATCTGACATATCATCAACTGAATTTTGGCGATTCTTAGAGTCTTGACGCCGAGCATCATACTCAATGTAGGACGATGCTTGAGCGTATCTCTGGCTAAATTCCTGAAAACTAAAGCTCCAGTGACGTAGGATCTGAGCTGCAATAGCTCGTGAGGTCTCAATTTCTACAGTAAAATCAACCATTTCAAGAGGTGAGATATGGTTGTTCTCAATGAGATACTGCAAGAGCTTGAATGAGGTGTTGTATTTCTCTTGCCCCTCAGGATTGCTAACGCGAGCAGTGTATTCAATAAGCTGCTCAGGTAGGAGGGTCTTTCCTTCAACTAATACAAGCGGTTGAGTCATGCTAATAAGCTTAATCATTGTTTCCCCTCAAGCGGACGAATATAAGTTCCAGCATGACAACGTGAACAATACCAAGTTCCGCCCATATCATGCGATTCTATTACATGTTTATTAGAAAGTTCGCATTCAGCTATACCCGCTGCAAATTGTGGCCAAGCTTTAATGCACTTTAATGCTTCAGTTAATTGTTCAATTTTAAGTAATGCTTCTACATATTCTGTCATTTGTCCTCCGCATGAACAATAAAACATTCAGAAGATAAAACGTAATACATTACAGCTTTTTGTCTATAGTGCTGTAAGGTAATTGCTACGATTTTCTGCATGATTTTGTCATCACACATAATGCGGACTGGAATGACTCGCTCTGTATAGTCGACGCCTTCATGAACCCAACTACCACGACCAGGAGTGAGAATTGTGAGTCCGCCAGAAAGTTTTTTAACTCGTTCATCCCAACGCTTATGATGTTTAGTACGAATGGGTTTCATTGTGTCCCCGTAAATAGTAGGGACTAAGATTTCATAGAGCTTCATCTGGTTTATTTACCTCAAACTCTTGAACATCATAACTAGCATATGCTCTATTGAGTTTCTCATTCAACTCTAAACATCTAAGATCAGCAACAGTTCTGTCATCGTATACTTCACAGACAACGCCGCTAAATTCAAAGCCATCACCATAAGTAACGCACCATACTTTCATTAGTAATATCCCGTGTTTCGTTCATGTTCACAACGATTTTCATGTTCATCAATGGCTCGCTCAATCTTCCCTTCAATTAGCTGCATAATCCAATCGTAGACTTCGCCAAGTTTTTCTTTCATTGCAACACAGGTTTTGCAATCATCAAATTGCGTTAAATTATCTATTTGTGTCCAAGTCTTACATGTCTCGCATCGTCTTTGGTTCATAGAGTTATTCCTTTATTCTTGCGTGCTGCTCCAGCTAGTTTATCAACTGCTTCATTATGTTCATCTCCACTATGTCCACGAACCCAACGAGTTTCTGCATCAACACAGTTATAAATAAATTGAAGACGCTGACATAGCGGCTTAAGATGCTCTGCTTTACATCGCCATTTAGCAGATGCATAACCAAGAACAAGTTGTGAATCAGAAATTAACACTACCTTTGACATCGTCCATCCATTCTGTTGGATAATAGAGGATGTGCGCGTTAATCCTTCGATTGCGGCAGTAATTTCGGCAATGTTATTTGTTGCCTGTGGAATGTATCCACTTCCCTCTTCATGGAAAGCACCGTCTATAACAATACGCCAACCGTATCCACCATCAGAAGCAAGGGTATTACCAGACCCATCTGAGTATACTTCAATTAAAGTCGGAGTCATCGTTTTAGTTCTCCACACTTTTTACATACCCAAAATTCATTATGACCACCCAAGTAAGTCCATATATGTTCACAAGTCATTTTCCATCCATAAAATGAGGTGAACTTCTGGTTTCAAATTTTGCCTTAAGTTTCTCATATAAGGCTTGCTCTTTTTTAAGTTTAGCTTCTTTGGAAAGTTTAATTTTCTTCTTTTCCCGTTGTTCTCTTGCTTCACGTCGTTCTTGTTCTTTTTTGGTTTCTGGTCTAAGAAGATGTAACCAAGCTGATTCTTCACCGCTACCAAAATATAGGGTGACTAAATCAGGATTTACACCGTGTTGTGTTGCAAAGTCAGTAAACTCTTCTTGAAGCTGTTTAAGCGTATAACTACTCATATAAAGATTATGTGATTCACTGTAAAGTGGCGCAGTCATTATTATTCCTTTTTTCTTCAAATGAATTATACATTCATCTACTTCTAGCATCCCTTCCGGGGTAAAATCTATATCTCCAATCTTATGAGGCCTTCAAGATACAGAATGAGCATCTAAGGTATTATTTTTTAAAGGAAATTCATGTTCGAACCTATTGGTTTTTCACAGCAAATTTTTAAGGAAAGATACGCATTTACACAAGAAGAAAGCTTCCCGGAAGCCTGTCGTCGAGTTGCTGATCAAATGGCCCGTGCAGAAGCGCCAGATAAGCAAAAGCTACATAGTGATAAGTTTTTTGAGATTTTAAGTGAAAACCTTTTTGTCCCTGGTGGACGAATTTGGTACAACTCAGGCCGCAATAATCCACAACTACTTAACTGTGTTTCAGGAGAAACGCTTGTTCACATTAAGGGTGGAAAAGTTCGAGCCGACAGTTTAGTCGGACAAGAAGTTGAAACTCTTTCAATTGGTGGCATTTATCGTAAAGCTAAATGGGATACTTTTGGTACTCAAAACCTTATGGAAGTTGTTCTGGATAATGATGAAAGGCTTTATGCCACTCCTAACCATGAATGGATTACTTCTAAAAACGGTAAAGACAAAATTGTTACCACAGAACGTCTTAAAGGACTTAAGATTCCGTTTGAACACGTTCGAAACTTCAATTATGACGATAAGGACTATCATACGGGAATCAAACACGGTATGATTTATGGTGATGGATCTGTTGTTAAGTTTAAGGGAAAACCGGTCTATTCAGAAATCAGACAATTTGGAGCGGTAAATACTGCGGTGTTGCTAAAATACTTTGCTGATGAACAGATTTTAAGTTATCAAGACAAACGATATGGCACAGTTTACTATGCTTCTAAGCTTCCCGTTGAATTCAAACAGCTTCCAACTATACAAAAATCGCAGTCTTATATTCGAGGTTTTCTGGCGGGATTTTTAGCCACTGATGGGCATATCGACAATCGAGGTTCTGGTGGTTTTTATCAGAGCAATTTAGAACATCTTCTCCAAATTAAGGAGCTTGCTTCTTACGCCGGCATTCCTACTAAGTCAATTAAGTTGTTTCGTCGATTTAACCCTTTTAATGGCAAAGAAGCACCAAACTATAAGCTCACATTCTATAAAAACATCTGGAAAGATGACGCGCGATTGGTCATTAAGCAGAGTCACATTGATAATCTTAAGGCATCTGGTGCATTTGATAACCGAAGAACTTTAATTAAGGTCAAGGCCGTTAATCCTACAAATCGTGTTGAAACTGTTTATTGCTGTGTAGAGCCCGAAACTCATACAATGGTTATTGGCAACGGTTATTTAACTAAACAGTGTTTCGTACTTAATCCCGATAAAGATTCGCGTGAAGGTTGGGGTCGTACTGCATCAGATATGATTACTACTTCTATGACTGGTGGTGGATGCGGCGACGACTTCTCAGATGTTCGTCCCCGTGGTAGCAAGATCACTGGCCAGAAAGGTGAAGCACCTGGCGCAGTTGAGCTCATGCGTTTAGTAGATGCTTGTGCCAAGCCGGTTAAGAATGGTGGACAGCGTCGAGTTGCTCTCATGTTTAGTCTCGATCTCGATCATCCTGATATCGAGGAATTTCTCAGTGCTAAGTTGGTGCAGGGCGAACTCACCCATGCAAACGTAAGTGTGCGCAGTAAGCGCACGAAAGAGTTCATTAAGGCTGTTAAGGCAGATGCTGAATGGGAACTAGTCTGGAAGGGCAAGTATAAGCGTACAGTGCAAGCTCGAGAGCTATGGAACACTATCGTTCGCAATGCATACAACTCTGCTGAACCCGGATTCCTTAATTGGGAACTTGTAGAGAATGAGAGCAACATTTGGTACATCGAACCTCTTATCACTACCAATCCTTGTGGTGAGATTGCATTAAGTGCTTATGATTGTTGCTGCCTAGGACATCTAGTACTGCCCCGGTTTATCAAGGATGGACACGTTGATTACCACATGATTGGTAACACTGTTCGTTCAGCAGTTCGTTTCTTAGACAACGTTCTCACCGTTAATTGCTATCCTCTTCCTGAGATGAAGGATAAGAGCCAGGCACTTCGCCGCATTGGTCTAGGTACTACTGGTCTTGCAGATATGCTTGCTTTAGTTGGTATTCGCTACGGATCTGAGGAAGGCAATAAGTTCATTGATAAACTTTATCGCTTTATTTCTAAAGCTGCTTACGAGAGTTCAGTAATGCTTGCAATTGAAAAGGGTATGTTCCCACTTTGTGAACCTGATAAACACATTGAATCAGGTTTTATGAAGCGTATGCCTGAGAAGATTCGTTCATTAGTTAAAGAGAATGGTATTCGTAACTGCTGTATCCTCACTCAAGCACCAACTGGTACAGTCTCTATTCTCAGTGGTAATTGCAGTAGCGGTATTGAACCTATGTTCGCTCCTGCTTATGAGCGTCGCTATTGGGTTGGTGAAGAGCGTAAGATGGAATTGGTCTATCACCCATTGTTTGCAAAGTTCATGAAAGAAGGAAAGAATGTTGATCACTTTGTAGGTAGCCAATCTCTTACAGTCCGTGACCATCTTGAAGTGCAAGCCATTGTTCAGCGTCATGTTGACAACGCTGTCTCTAAGACAGTGAATATTGCTGAAAATTGTCCTATTGAAGATGTTGAAGCTGCGTGGATTGAATATCTCCCACGCTTAAAAGGAACTACCTTCTATCGCGAAAATACTCGCGGCTTCGTCAATCCTAAGACTGGTCTTCTAGAGGAGCCGCCACTTAAGGCGCTATCGCTTGATGACGCGACCTTCAAATTCTGGTCAGAACAACATGTCGAAGACACCGAAACCAACGATTGCGCTGACGGTTCATGCTCTATTTCTTGGGATAAATAATGCAATTCGTTGATTTAACGGGCAAAACCTTTGGTAAGTGGGTTGTTTTAAAAAGATTACCCACAATAAAGAAACATCAACCATGGCTTTGCGTCTGCTCTTGTGGAACAGAAAAAGAAGTTTGGGGCGCTCATCTTGCTAGTGGAAAAAGTAATGCTTGTTTCAAATGTTCTGCCAAGAGTGGCGCCGCACATAAACAATGGTTAGGAGTTGGCGATATTTCTGCTAGTTGGTGGACTAGTCATGTAGTTAGAGGTTATAACTCTAAACGTCGCAAACAAATAGCATGCACTATTTCTATTAAAGATGGTTGGGAACAGTTTTTAAGACAAGATCGTAAATGTGCTTTAACTGGACTTGTTCTATCTTTTCCCAAAAAGAATGGTAGTAATGGCGGAACAGCATCATTAGACAGAATCGATAGTTCAAAAGGTTATGAACTTGGCAATATCCAGTGGGTTCATAAGCGGATTAACGTAATGAAAAACAAATTCAAGCAAGAAGAATTTATTGAATTCTGTCGCCTAGTCGCTAAGGCTAATCCTTAAAATCAAGTTTACGACCTAAAATCTTTGATTAAACTAAGCTTGCTCATGAGCCGTACTAGATGTCGGTACGGACTCTTGGGCAAGTATAGTTTCATTACAGCTGTACTATATTGCAATTCTTTAAGAGCTTTTTCTAAAGCTTCTACTTGTTGTTCAAGATCATTCATGGAAGAAACCGATTACTAATACTCTGCACAATAAGAAAAGCTATAGCAACAGCTTCTTTTCTTGCTTCTAGTGGTGCATGAAACCAACGAGTTCTAGAAAATATTGAAGGTAATGGTGTCGCTAAAAGTTGATCGTGAAGTTCATCAAGCACAATAAGCATATCATCAGGTTTTAGCTTATTATCTTCAACAATTCGCTGACACCGAGCAAAAGTATCTAAATATGCTGCACGATCTATAGGACTTACGTAATAACAAGCTGTCCAATTCTTGATTGCTTCTAAGCTTGTTGTGATACTAATGTGAACATCAGCCAAATACCATTGGCTTTTTAGCGTACGCGGATAGTACATTTTAAAGAAAATGTTTAATATCTTCGAGCTTACCTCCAAGACGAAGATAATTTTTTACAGCTTGATATAGTTTTGAACCAGAAGTAATTTTCTCTGTTTCAACAAGAGCAATTGCTTCACTAACAATATCGCGACTATGTTTCTGTAAGTATTTCCACCTATTAAGCTGCTCATCTTCCTCTTTAGAAAGAGGAATACCCCGTAAAGTTGGAAAAATTTTACTCATTGTAGTAGAGTGTAAATTCGGAAATAAAAAAAGACCCAATTCCAAAAGAATAAGAGTCTAAGGAATAGTTGGTAAAAGCGACTCGATCGCAGTGAGATAATCAGTTTCCTTGAAGAGTGTTCCAATAAAGCGATGTGTCTCATGACCATCTTTAAATATTACTACTGTTGGCGCGCTAACAATACCTAATGACTTTGTTCTATCGGGTTCATCAACTGCATTCACAACACTAAAAGAAACTTCTTTATCTACTAGTTGTTCTGCTAATCGGTCCAAAATAAATTGAACCTCTCTACAAGGTCTACAATTTGGAGTCTGAAATTTTACTACTTCAATCATCTTTATCCTTGCCGGTGTTTGAGACAAGGATGACCACCGGCTGCATAAGCATCTTCTATTGGTCCCCACATCCCCGTTTTATGAGCAACTAAGATTGCTGATTCTAAATCAGCAATACGTTCTTTTAGCTGTTCAATAGTAACATCTTTAGCTGATGAGCCAGCATGAAAATGCACATCAGATAAAAGACAAAATCCACGCTTAAGCAAATAGCCCATAACATCTTCACCATCTGCTTCTGCTACTTTGCCTAAGACTTCATCTAATTCCTTAGCATAAGACATTACTTATTCTTCTTGTGGGCAATATGTACTTCAGCCTCTTTCTTAAGTTTTAAGGCAATCTTCGCCCGCTCCTTTGTTGCAGTAAAACCATACTCATCAAGGTGAGCAAGTTGCTCACGAGGAGTACGCTTATTTGCAGCTTGAACCTTTTCAGCTAGTGTACGTCGAGTTTCCTGAACAGCTTTCGTCTGCGTATATGAACCAATCATTGTTTCTCCTTGTGTAAAATAATTCTATTCACTAATTCGTTTGTTAATTCAACAATATCGCCTTGTTCCATTACTTGCAATAAAATGTCATTAAAAAGCTTATAAGCCATTTCTTTTGATGCACAAGCAATATGCGTATCAAAACCGTCATAACCAGAACTAGCTTCTTGCAAGATCCCCTGCATGTGTACAAACCAACTTAAAGTATCGTTTGGTCCTACATTACAACCCACATTAAAGTTTTGAATCTTTTTAAGATTAACAAATATTTCTGGAGTAAGAATAATCATGTTTTATCTACTGTTGCTTAGTATTTATTATTGCAATCGCTTGTAACATAGACAATCTTGAAATAAGCCTTAATTTATACAATTTTCTGATAAACAGAGCTATATTATCAAGTTGTTTTTCTCGTCGAACTCGATAAATATCTTTTACATTATTGTAAAAAAGAGCAATTGAAAAAATCGTTAATGCTATTGGCCACAACAAACCCGCTGTAATACATAAAGTAATATCTGTTTTACTACTGTTATTAGTTTCTTTGTTAGTTAACAACGAACCAGAAGTTGCTAAACCTGTTATTACATAGTAAACTAATAAAAAAGTAATCATTAGTAAAGTTGAAGATATTGGGTAATTTCATCAATCTTACTATTTTCGTGTGGTCCAATAGCAAGACAAGTTTTTGTAGGCACACCCTTAAACTCAGTCTTACCGTAGTCTGTTATTAAATTTACTTCTAGTTTACGATCAAGTGCAGCATGATAAATCTGCATTAAATGCTCTTCAGATTCGACTTGAACGACAACCTTAGTGGTACCACTTTCAAGCCACTCAATTTCTTCAGCTGTCAAAAAAGAGCCGCTACCATTCTTAATGCGCTTTGTTATAAACATTGCACTAGCATGACTACCTTGTGCAATCTCTTTGCCTCGACGCATCTTGAGGTCCTTACGAATAACAATTACTTGTTTAATCTCACTCATTTTCTATTTTCGGTACCTTAGAAGGTTTGAAGCATTCATTACAAACCATTACAGCAAGCCCTGGCTCAACTTCATTCATGCCACAGCCAATAGCATTCTTTAAAAGAACATTATCGCACTTAAAGCAACGAAAAGAACTACTATCGACTGGAATTTTACAATCTGGATCTTTGGATTTCATGGACATTGCTGTTTGCTAGGATACTGACAAGCAATTTGAACACAATTATCTAAGTTGTGCCAATATCGGTCTGAAGCCGCGGCGCTAATAGCACATTCCTTCCAACATTTTCCTTGATCTGAAGATGTATCGTAAATAGAAGGACACTTACAACCAGCAAGAAACAATACACTGAAAATTAATACTTTCCCCACGTTGATCTCCATTCATTAATTTTACTAATGATTTTGTCTGCATCTGGAAGTTCGTAACTTAGTAATCCAAGACTATTACATAACCATTTATAATCACTTGCTCGTTCTGCCAAACTAAAAGCAGTCATGCGTCTGTATGACTCAATGGTTTCTCGTGCAGTTCGTGTCCTCATGTAATTACGAAGTCTTTTAAGGCCATCGCTACAAGCACCACGACTTTTAACGAACTTATAAAATTGCTTTTTATTAATGGTGTTTCGCATTTAATCTAACTCCGCATCTCGCACAATGCGTAAAAGCTGGATAATTAAAACCCCAATTGGTTCCATTATTATGACCAACTAAAAAGCACAACACCTTCTTCAAGGTAATCATATATTCAGAAAAGGATACTCCGACTTCAGCCACTGCTCGGAGTGACACAGTTCATAGTTAGTAAATCTAGTGGAGCCAAAGGCTCGAGTAACATCCTATGGGGTGAATAGGATATAACTGCGTTACTCCCTGTAGCTAGATTGTTCACCGGCTGCTACGGAGGTGGTCCTCCGTATTGAGATTAATCTAATGAGGTTGTAGTTTTTTTAATCTTATATAACTCATCGGCATACCAAGTTAAAGCATGAGCCTTAGCCCATAAAGAATACCTTGAATAAAAGATAGGAAAATCCTTCAGAGGATTTCCTTGACTATCTATAAATTCAGCACACCAAAGAGAATCTTTATTAGAAAGTCTAATGGTAAAAGTATCGAAAAAGTCCATATTATTTCTTCTTTTTCTTCTTTTGTTTACGTTCTTTACCAACGCATTGGTGACATTTATTTTTCTCTACGTTGCCATCCTTCTTTCTCCAATAAGGATTACAACCTATAGAGCGATGACAGTAATCACAAAACCGTTCAACATACTGACCAACTTTGTTATCCATATTATGCCACCAAAGCAACTGCTCGTAAAAGTTTAGTAAGGAACGAAGTGATTGGGTCAAAAGCTAATGCAACGCCAAACCAAAATGGAAAATACTTAAGATTGATAAGTTGCATGGGAGTCCAAAAACCCTTAGGGTATTCCCATGGAATCTTACCTGTAAGCTTTTTCAAGAACCAGCCACTTGAGCCTTCCATTAAGTAAATGATAAATACATAAACAAAGGCCTTAAAGTAAAAAGGCCAAGGAAGAACATCAGAGACAACTTCAAGGATTAAAGAAGCAACTCCATAGACCAAACACATAGGCAGGTAAGTTACTGCAGTTGCGTTCTTATCTTTATCAAAGATGATGCTATGAATGCCAGTGAACCAAATCTCAATAAGAAAGCCAAGGTGTCCGTAGACAAGTAGCTTTATGAGCATCATTGTTCTACTTGCCTTCCAAGACCATAATTGCTTGATCTAAAGCTCGATCAATCCACTCAGGTGTAAAAGCAAATCTATCAGTCTTATCAAGGTCATTTAACATACTTACGCCACGAACTTCAGCACCAGCATTATTAGAATAATAGTTTGGCCCATACAAGTGACCAAATATTGTAAAAAAAGCCCATATACTGGCATCAC
>ERZ869921.1143-NODE-1143-length-12070-cov-3.193758_pt1 | contig 12070 bp, 17 predicted proteins | sample MGYA00579310_ERZ869921 | MGnify/ENA primary metagenome ERZ869921 (study PRJEB32216, sample SAMN09231816) | wastewater metagenome | place: USA: Maryland | collected 2016-06-21 | study: EMG produced TPA metagenomics assembly of the PRJNA472060 data set (Reclaimed...
ATGTTTTTCAGTAAAAACTGGTGTTGAGAGACCATCTGGGAATTCCCAAGATATTGATTTAACATAATATCCTTTATCCACCAGATCTTGACAGAATCTATCAAATTCATCATCTGTCATTGTTTTGTGTTGACCGTTTATGGTGTACGTTTTTTCACTTAGCTCTTCCATCATCTATTATCCTCCTAGTGTCGAGTATGCCGACACCATACGTAACCCACGAAAAATACTGCGGCCTATGCTCTGGTTTCGGCCCATAGAAAATGTGAATAGATGAATCGCTTTGGGCGTCCTGTTTCTCGTGTATTCCCGCCCAGTAATTCCAGTCTATCTTACAAGCACTACAACTGTAATAATTGTAGTCGCGCGGAGACATTTTTGTTGAATACGAATTATGAGATTTTACAGTCTTAGTCTCATTGCATCTCGGGCAAATTGGAAGCTTTAGATTTTCGGGCATCAATATTGTTCCAAAAAGACTTTGTACTTTGCGGTGGCCTCAATACTTGAGTCTGGATGAATGTAATAAGTACACTCCACAAGAGGAGGCGCGTCTAAAGTCAAATGTAAACTTAGTGACTGTACTCCGAATTTCGGTAATTGGTCGCCCATCGTCTCTTTGAGAGTATTGAATATTGCGTTAGTCGCGTTTACTGTTGTGTTTTCATGTTCAGCCATGCTTCTGCTCTTTCCCTAAATCTTTGTCTATCTCTTATTAATAATTGACGCAAGCTATCCTGAAGCTCATCGTTTTCCTTATCTGTGAGGTAAGGCTTTCGGGCTATTTCATAGCCATTAGCGACCTCTTCATCACTACGTGGGTCATAAAGATATCCAAATGGAGACATCTAAGAAATCCACGTCACGTAAGGATATTGCGGCAGAGAGGTATTTCTGGTGTAAGTCGTGTAAATCGCACTCTCTTTTACCGCCGGTGGTTTCCTACGCATCTTATCTATTTTACGCAGTCTAGCCCACCTTGTTTTTTTTGCCTGTTCAGCCCGGTGAATTTCGGCGAGAACTAATTGAATTTCGTGATAGATCCACGGGTCGGTAAAAACACGGGCTCCACGAGGCGCTACGGGGCTCGCTGGAGGCTTTACTTCGTAATCTTGATACATAGATTGCCTTTCTTCTGGAGGCGGCTCTGGGGCCTCCTCAGGTAGTAATTCGCCAAGTATCCTACGCCACTCAGCGTCATTCATCGCCTTTACCCAGTCGCTAGTGTTATTCCTAGTAGCGCTAAGCTCCTTATTAACTTCATCATAATCCATAATATTGTCCTTATAAAACGTATAGCCTAACGGCTATCCTTATTTGAGTTCAGAGCAGCAGTAGTCACTGCTACTCTTCACGTTTGGCGGCAAGCCGCATAGAGTCTGTTCTCGCTTCGCTCAAACATCCTCTATATACTATATACACGAGCCAAGGCTCAAAAATTTCACTTTTTTCTAACTTTTCCGAAAATTCTCGAAAGTTTTTTAAAACCCCAATGTTTTTGAAAATTATTTTCCTATTAAAGGTTTATAATAGAAAGTTATTGGGGATTTATTGCTTAACGTTAAAGTGCTTTTCAATATCCAGAATATACTCACCTTTTGTTTCGTAGTCTATGTCTGGGGCAACTGCACGAATTACGTTCTTCAAATAGCGGGCGAAAATCTCTGCGGTGAAAAGACAGTCGATAAGTGCGTTGTGTGCCCCATCTTCGGGGAATCCCAAAAATGACTTGATTGTATCGAGCTTCATATTCTCGGGCTCTCGCATACTCTCAAACATGAGAAACGCGATAGTCGCCACGTCTATTACAGGGAACGGACGGAAGGCTGTCTCGCCCCCAAAACCGTAAGGCTCCTTGAGTAGTCTCAAATCTTTGTATGCTTTGGCCAACTCTTTCTCGCCAAGCCCCTTATGGTCTTTCTTGGGGATAAGCTTTGACTCTAGTGTCAACTTGTTTCTAAGATTACCAGAAATGAGACGCTGTGTTATTTCATAATCGAATTGGGTATTCCACCCAGTAAAAATTGGGGCGCTCCACTTGTCCCCTTTGGGATTGTGGTACTTCATAAAGTTACGCACATTTTCCCAAACTTGGTCAGGGGTAGGGGCCGCCCTAAGCTTTTCTATATCAAGCTTATTGACTGCCATAGCCTTGGGGTCGAGAGGATCAAGATTATAGTGAAGCAGGTCATCACCTTCATACGGGCGAATTAGGCTGTAGAAAGTCCCGTTGTCTTCAATTGTTAGCCTTCGGGGATCTAATATTACTATGCCAATAGATAGCGGCTGCTTATTATCGCCCAGCCCACCCGTCTCGTAATCTAATATTCCATATTTGTTGTGATTGACTGGCATAAATCCCTCTTGACTTTAATCAATAATTCTTCAAAAACTAATTCGTTTTTTCTGCCCTGAACTATTCTTGTGGGCGACATCGTAGTGTAATTACATTTTACATACTTCGAGACACGAGTTCCACATCCCACTATAATTTGTGGCCCTAGGCGCGAGACCTCTTCTTTTACCCACTCTGTACAAACATTTAAGTTTTTAACAGTGTATGTTGATCCTAACGGTCTGCATTTTACAAGCGGGGTGATGTACCATTCGTCTCCAAGAACGCCCTCAATTAATTGTATAAATCGAATTCTTGTCGCCCCGGTTATTGGAGTCTGCTGAAAATCGTGATCCATATTTAATGTTGAATCTATAACAAACATCACTTTGGGCGAGCCCTGCCATTCAGGCGGCACTGGGCTTGTCTCCATCGTTTTGCATAGGGAGCATTTCTCGCAACTCCTTATTTTGTCTTTTAAGTTCATTTATTTCGTTTCTTATTTCTAGGTTCTCTTTCTCCAAGAACTCTGTCCATCCACACATATTTTCTATTTGGATCTCTAGTTCCTCTAGAGTTATCTTTTCAGAATCTATTTGTCTTCTAAATAGATCTAAACATGTCATAAAGCCAGTCGAGTATCCATCGACTTCGTCAAACAGATTGTCTTCTAGCATTTGTGTCACGGCGACCTTAAAAAACGATAGAATTGGATGCATACGGACATCTCTGCCTCTCAGCAAAATGTTTTCCGTTATCTCCTCCATTCCATCTCTTCTTAGAATTTCTGTGAACAAATTTATTGTTTCTACTGTTGGGTAGTTCATTATATACCATTCTTTAATTCTGATGCCATATATCTAACAAGCAAACTTGTAAACTTAGCTATTGCAAAATCCATATTCTCGGGCGAGTACACTCTACTGAATATAAGATCAAATCTGTCGCAATCTACTTGTATGAACTCTTTTGAATTATATGTTACTGGCCCTATAGATAAAAGCTTATAAGAAACCGCTAGATTAGTGTCGAGCAATTTTTTGATTTTAAGAAATTGATCCAATGTCCACATCCTTTAGCATTATTTTTACTTCCGCCAGTCCGTCTAACGACTTAAGAGCTAAAATATCAAATTTAACTCCACTCGCCTTTTCAAATGAGTACATATCATAATAACATATTAGATTACCTTCTTTATCTCTCCCCATAGGGAAGATTTGGTCGACCGGAATGTCTGATATTATGTACGCAGAGGCGTGTCTCGACTCAGCCTTAATAGCCCCTTCAAGCTCTATTGCAAGTTCGAAGAATGGGGCAAGTTCGCCCACTATCTTACCATCTTGAAGAGTTACATAATTCTTGAGGGCGTCTGGCTCTTCCGTAAGAAGATACATTAGAATAGAGTCTGATCCAGACGCGTCTTTAAATTCAGCTAGCTTATCTGATATCTTATCCTTTTGCGGGATACAATCAGATATATCTTTTTGTCCCTTTACATCACAAGCGTCCCATGCCGATAACACACTCTTAATCGCGCTCTTACCTTGTAGCAGATTAAACGTAACTACACCACAAGTCTTGTCGGCCCCGTACTTATTCTTAATATAGTCAAACACCTCATGTCTACGAGAGGTCTGAAAGTCAGAGTCGATGTCAGGCAGTACCTTGTTTTCAATTCTGTCGGGCCCCATGAATCTATCCCACATAAGATCATATTTGATTGAATCTATATTGGTGATTCTTAACAAGTAAGCTATTAAGGCTCCACCAACAGACCCACGCCCAACTCCTGTTAGAATACCCTTAGATCGCGCCCAATCTAAATAATCTTTTACGATTAGGAAGTAGTCTTGCAACTCTCCCTTTTGGGTCATTTCAAGCTCGTAATCTACTCTCTCTAGGTACTCTTTATTATTGTCTAGCCCCAGCTCTGCAAGTCTTTTGAATACATGATTACGAACTAACTCAAAAGACTCTCCCTTTGAGGATGTGAAGGAGGGGATTCTCTGGGGCTTAGTGATCTCATAAATTTCTATTTTATCTGCTATTTTATGCGTGGCCTCAATCAGTTTGGGCGGATAGCATTTTTCGGCCTCTTCGTTAGTAACGATTCCGTATTTACCAGAGTTAAAATACCCTATATTTGGGAGTCGTTTTACTTTGGTGTTTTGCTTAATAGCTACGAATGTTTTGTGGGCGTTTGAGTCACTCGGTTTGATATAATGGCAGTCCCCAGTGCCCACAGAATTTACGCCGTATTCCTCAGCAAGTTCGAACAATACCGTTCCACATAATTGTTGCACCATATCATCTTGGTCGAACAGTTGACATTCGATATAGAAGTCATCGCCGAATACCGTCCGGTATCTATCGACTATTTCCATTACTCTTTTCTTATAATTAGGAAAGAGGTAATTCTTAGCTTCGTCGATAGTGGATGATGTGGCTACTCCATCCATATTGAAGACCAGTTGATCATGGATTGATGTGTCGTAGTGACCATTAATGACGATAAGCCCGTCGGAGTATTTGAAGAGAGTCTCTTCGTCTATCCGGGGCTTATAGTAATAATGTTCTGGGCGATTTGACAGGCTGACTAGTTTTAGTAGATTCTGGTAGCCAGTTTTATTTTTGGCAAGTATTACCAAGTGGTTGAGCCGTCTGTTGTCTGGCGATTTCTGTGTCGCGGACATTTGATTTGCACAGATGTAAGCCTCAACACCAATGATGGGCTTAATACCCTTCTTAACGCAGAGTTCCTGAAACTTGATCGCCCCAGACATTCCGCCGTGATCTGTTATCGCAATAGCGGTTTGTCCAATTGCCTTAACGTGATTAACTATTTTATCAAGCCTAGACGCACAGTCCCAACTGTACATTGAGTGGCAGTGCAGATTAATGAAGCTCATACACAAAATTCCTTAACATAAATTCTACTATTGTTGGGGTTTTATGCATAGACTCTACTAGATGAGCTTTAATGTTATTATGGTTTGGGAAAAGATAGAAGTTGTTCTTCTTGCCAGCTTCTTCTAATTCTTTACCATTCTTCTCAGAATCATCTACGAGTAAGCCATCTGGCTGCACACAAGCATATTTAGCGCTGGTCATTATCGTTTTACGTACCATATCTGGGTAATTCTTCTCTACCCACATTTGCTTGCCGTAGTAACAACCTTCAGACCTTACGGGGGCCGTTAGGAAGTATACGTTGTCATCGCCCACGAGGTCTTTTGCGGTATATACCAGAACATCTGCCCAAGGGAATTTGGGTATATTAGCCCAAAACTCTGCGGGCAATGTTTTCCACATAGTCTTCCATTCCATATTGACCGTCTCGTGTAAGTCATATTTGCCCCAATTAGACTTATCTAAGTAAGGGTTTTCCTTATTATGGAATGCTAATACAGCATCAACTGTCGCGGCTAGGGTTTCATCTAAGTCTATGTAAATCGAATTGAACATTGTAATCTTTCTTATTCGTTTAATAATTTGCAGCCTTTTGAAATATTGTCTTTTGCCCATAATGGCTGAAGATTTGTATAATGAAAGGCCTCATGTATTCGTTTTTCTAATTCTTCTTTATCGTTTGTGTATTTTTCAAAGTTGAAATGTTTTAGTGGTATTATATGATCAATATGCCAGCCGAATTTGCCATAATTTTCCCAAGTCATCCCTTCGACAAATTTAGATTCAATGTGTTTCTTGAAGTCGTCTAAAGGCAGACCAATATATTCAAAAGATGTTTTGGTTTTACTAGATAGGTATCTATTAAAAGACGTGCGTAAATTATGTTTTATTCTAAACTCTATATTGTTTCTATATAGATCTTTGGAGTATTTGTTGTATTTTTCTTTATACTCTTTCGTCTGTCTGTTGTTTTTTATTCTCTCGGCGTTTTCTGGCTTTCTCGCGTATTGTCTATTTTTCTCATTTATAAGATCTTTATTTTCGTTTCTATACGTCTTTTTCTCTGTGTTCCTGCAATTTTTGCATTTGCTTCGCAACCCACATTTATCCCTCTTTGAATAATGGAAATTTTCTAAATTTGCTGGAAGCTCTTTTTCGCATGAAGTACATTTCTTAATACAACTTACCTCAGACACAATCGGAGTTTTGGAATTTCTGCAGGATTTACATACAGAGTGAAATCCACCCTTATCTCTATGAAAGAATTCATGAGTTTTTGGTATGGACTTTTTACATTCTTTACATGTTTTATGCATCTGGTGTTGCATGATCACGTCCGCCACCTTCGGCGTAGTTAAACAGCTTACGTTCGTTTATCACTTCGTCTTGCACTGCCTGTAAACCCTTGCGGTCTATTTTACTCTTATAGTGTTGGCATAGGCTTTGACCGCGTGTAAATGAGTCTGATTTAGAAAATGGGCATAGATGCTTACACCTGTAATCTCTATTATATGGGTCTAGTTGTGTGGGTGAAGTGCAATCTGATATTTCCGCAAACATTTTCTTGACCATATTACGTGCCCTGTCAAGCATATCAGCGTCACCATGTACACTAAAAATGCCGCCCTTTCTTATGTAGAAGAGGGATAGTACCCAGTTCTTACCGGGGAATAAGTAATCAAGGGCAATTAGGTATAGCAGTAATTGTACATCATTTTCCATATAAGCAAGGTCTTTTTCTTCGCCCGTAGCAAAGTCTGACCTATAGGCCCCTGATTTATAGTCCACTAATTCGTAAGTATCGTCAGTAAGCCTAGTGACTAAATCCATGGTCCCTTTTATTCTAAGTTGGCCCGACACTTCTTTACCCTTAATAATTCCTTTATAAGTTGCCCAAGGCTCTTTAATCTCTATATCAAAGAATTGTTCAGTTTGAATGATGTCAAGATTCAGTGGGTCATACAAAGGGTAATCCCTAAGTGTATCGTCTATCCACTTCTTGGTCTCTTTGAATTCTTTATCGGTTAGTTCTAAATCAGTGTTTTTCTGAACGTAGTAATCAAACGACACCTTGTGGGCCCATTCTGGGTTGACAGCGTCGCTCACTAACACCTTGCCAAAGTTGTCATCGATAAAGTCTGGAGATTGACTTTTTAGGGCTTTTGACGCCTGTGCTCGTAGTTCTTGAGCCTTATGGAAAATGGTTCCCATCAAAGCCTTTGCCCCAGATTTACCCGGAAAGCCAAACAAATACTCAAAAGTGTATTTCATTTGACATGTCTTAAATTGATTTAGGCTTGATGACCTAATGTAGGGTACGAGCATTTTATTCCTTTGTCACAGCTTTTGCTGATAGTACGTCGTTTTTAATCAGGAAATTAATCAGTATATCGTTTTTCTCAAGTACTGAGATATTTCTATTATCTATGACTAGATCGTAACGATCTTCTGGTACGTCTGGCAGACCTTGTTCACCCGGCGGATTGTCTGGGCTAGAGTTTCTGGTGTATTTAATACGCCATACTTTAGTGTCGCCCAGTAATTTTTTAGCTTCGGGACTATCAAAATAGAAGAATTCATTTTCAAATCGCCCGTCACAAATAAACCCTATTGTAGGGTTGTCTTTTATTAATGAAGATACCGCAGATCTAAGGTGGCAGTTTTCATCAATACTGCGACACATATCAGTTCCAAATACCTGACATAATTCGCGTATCGTTAAATATTTTGGAAATGGTTTATTTGAAGCTAACCATTTACGCTCAATATTGCGAATTCTGTCTTCAGATAAAAATGGCAACACTAGCTTCCATTCTATATGGGTAATTGTGTTTTTATCATCATCTGTTCCGTAGATTAGCTTTCTATCTACACTAAACAGTTTAACAATTGAGTCTTTTAGTGCATCTGCAAAGCTTGCGTGCTTGATGTGAGGCCATACGTTCTTTGATTTAAAATCAATCATTTCTGGCGAGTCGTTGTCAATATCAAAGTAAATACCTTCATTTGTTTTCTTGTTATAGATAACAGACATTCTTCCGTTTGGATCAATGTTAGCATTAGGTACGACCCCCAAAGATGCTAAGTGATAACCATAAACTACTGTACAACCAGATGTCTTGCCCGCTTGACGTGCTGCGTAGGTGACGATAAGATGCTTCATTTCCAAGTTTCTCCAGATAAAATTCTATTTATTAGTCTAATTGGCACGCCGTATTCTTTAGCGAGTTCTTTGTTTGATTTTGTTGAGCCTTTAATTTTTTCTACTTGCTCTAAATTTAATTTAGCTTTTGAGCTATTTTGCATTTGCTCTGCTAGTGACGCCCACCTTAGATTACCCGGTTCATAATTGCCATTATTATTGATTCTATCTAAAGTGTAATTTTTCTCGGGTTTATCACCTATAGTTTTTAGGATGTAATTAGAAAATTCATCAAAATTGTTTATCCATCCATTGTAAATACTAATTCCTCTTGCGCCGTATCTTTTATATTTTTCTGAGTTTGGATTTAAACATCGCCTTTTCATATTAGACCATACCGTATATAGTGCGGTATATTTACGATTTTCCCACCGTATTGCCTTTTGCCCATTTAAAATAGCAGTATCTTTTTTGATGCATCCACAGCTTTTCCTGTTTTTTAATTTCCACGAGTGGCATTGAAAAATTTTACCACATACACATTTTATATTCCATACTCTACCAGTTTTTTGTGAATGACTAAATGATACAACTTCTAAATTATTGTATATTTGTCCAATTTGAATATCTAACTTTGTGGTCATATTTTCTCCCATTTTTTAACTATTGTATTTTTGATTTGTTCGTCAGACATTTCTGACACATCTTTCTTAGGAAGAGTAGTGACATATATTTGGTATACGTTATGCCATTCTTCTATGAACTTCGCCCTAAACTCTTTTCCGGGCTCATCTTCGTCTGTCAAAAGAAAGATTCTAGTGACACCACGAGATTTTAGTATCCCAGACTGTCTTTGGGAGAATGATTTGCCCAATACCGCAACAGCGGGGATATCGAATTGGTCGAGTCGCCAAACACAAGACGGCCCCTCTACAATTGCTATCTTATCTGTTGTGCCGACATTTTCTATACCATAGAGGGTATAAGTCTTCTTCAGCCCAGACGAGTGATACCATTTCCTGTACATCGAAGAAAACTTGTGATCTTTACTTATGCATTGCTCGTATCTTGAGTGGTGGAATTTACACTTATCACATTTATCATAAATAGATCTAGCAGAGAATCCCATAAGCCGCCCATCTTCTGACTTAATGGGAACTACACTTTTTGTATTCCACGGGAATTTTTCACCCATGCCAATTTCAAATTTCTTAAGAGAGGCCGCCGAAAACCCTCGCCCAATGTAATATTGTGACGGGATGATAACTCTTGGATAATTTTCTGGGTCCATGTAGGTTATCTCTTCGGGCACAAAATCTTTGACTTCTCTAACGGGGGCTATACCACCCTCGTTGATAAAATCAGAGACCTCCTCCCAAGAAACATTAGTTTTCCCTTGAGACAGTGACCACTTTATCAGGTGTATAAAATTGCCCCCTATTTCAGACTCGCAGCCACGAGACCAGCACTTATAGTTTCCATTACTAAGATAGATACAGGAAGAGGCGAAATCTGTAGACTGATGCACAGGGCAGATTATGTTTATTCTATCTTTTGAGGATGGCACCCATTCAATATTTAGTCTGTCAAGTATATCTTCAATTTTTGAAAGGGCTTGGCCCCGCATCTCTTTAAAATTCATAGGCGTATTACAACTCGACATCCTGCTTCCTTTCGAATGCTACCTCCTGTAGTATACAAGATTCCTTTTTCATCATCATACTTATGTACTGAGAGTCAAACTCATGTTCACCACCATATCTTGAATCGGTAGTAATAAGTTTACGATTTCCGTTAGCTTCACCGTCATTCTTGATTTCATCTGCTGTTTTCTTCTTAAAGATACTTAGCGAGTTAGCTATTTGGGCGAGCTTATCAGAACCACCCACCGCCGCACTGTCCTCACGGGCAATCCCATCTCTGTTCAATTGGCAGAATGACAAACAGGGGAAATTGAATTTTTTACTAAAGTCTACAAGTTGCCCAATTTGAAACCCGAGGGCCTGAGACTCGTTGATATTAACAAGTTCGCGGGCGTTCATAACTTTGAAGTAGTCAAAGATAACCAGCATTGGGTTAGCTTCGCCATTATCTTGGAGGCCTACGTCTGTGTAAATCCAACGTCTAATCGTAGAAATAATGTCATTGAACTCGTATCCGCCCACATTTCTATGAGAGATGTTAGACTTTTCAAGCGTGTCGATAGCGTTGAAGACGCATTTCTTCCTAAATTCATCTCGGGCGAAGAGGCCACGTTCAATGTGGTTAATCTCCACGTCTGAGATGTTGGCCACCATACGGGGTAGGACGTCCTTGATCAACATTTCGGTGTCTAGGATCAGCACAGGCATGCCGAATTGGGTGGCCGCGTGAATAGCTGTCATAAGGCCAATACTCGTTTTACCGACCTTCAGGCGAGCCCCTACGAGGTGTACGCCGCTTCTTAGCCCGCCCCCAATAGAGTTGTTGAACTTCGGCCAAGGGAGGGGAATACCGACATTTTGGACAGGGTTATCCATCCAGTCTGTGACCATCCCACGCACAACATCTTTGATCTTAGTGGGGTTGCTATTGTCGTTATAAGATGCTTTCGCAATAAGATCAAATAGGGCCTTTTCCCCACATGAGATAATCTTAGAGGTTGGTTCTGTGCCGTCAAAATCTGAGAGTCTGTTAATACACTCTCTGTGGATATTGATAGCGTCTTCTTTGAGGCGTCTTTTCCTTAGGGTAAGGGCTGCGGGGCGGATGTCCTTAATATCGAAACAGTCGCCCGACAGTATTTCCTTTACCTCTTGATACCTGTTATCTGGGAGTCCGGCGTTCTGAAACACAGAAGTAATGGTTATGGGATTTCCCTCAGAGAAAACCTTTTCCATTGAGGTAAATACAACTTGTTTTAGGAAATCACTAAATGTATCTGGCTTAACTAAATCACAACAATCAGCAAAACCATCTCGCCCAAACTTTATAATACCACTTAAAATTAGATTCTCTTCAAACTGATTCTCTTGTTTTGGGACAAAGTGTTTTGACATAATATTCCTTAGATTGTTTCAGAGCATACTGGACACATCGATCTTTTCTCGCCATCTACCTCTACGGCCAAGCCAGCAAGTTGCTCGAAAGATTTCTTACACTTAAGGCAGCGGACTTGGACTTTCTTGGGCGGTTTTCGCGGATTATATTCATTGGTCGGGTCTTTTACTAGGGCAAGCTGAGGGTCCAGTGTGGCTACGACCTTTTCCATATCCATTGGGAGGAGTTTCTTCTTCCCAGAAGTGAAGCGGAAGCCGTCTAAAAAGATTGGGCCGTTTGGATCATTGGGCTGCGCCACGTTTGGAACGGTAGACTCTTCTTCGTAGTCCTCTTCCATTGAATGGACGACTACCATTTCTCTTAGTTCAGCTACTGAGTATGTTTTCATAGCTTCCATAGGCATGACATTCTTAAGATAGTCGTAAAGCTCTTTCTTACCAGCAGTCTCTGGGTCGAATACCTTTACCTCCACCTTTGGTACGGGAGGAGTTAGCTTTTTGCCCGTAAGTTTATTGAAGCCTTCGCACACTAGGGCCCAATTTGCAGTTACAATTCCAGTTTCAATTTTGTTTAGTGGTGTCATTTTCTTCTTCTATGATGTATTCTGATTTGCATGTAAAGCTTGCCATTTTTAGTATAACTTT
>ERZ869921.1144-NODE-1144-length-12067-cov-3.415002_pt1 | contig 12067 bp, 17 predicted proteins | sample MGYA00579310_ERZ869921 | MGnify/ENA primary metagenome ERZ869921 (study PRJEB32216, sample SAMN09231816) | wastewater metagenome | place: USA: Maryland | collected 2016-06-21 | study: EMG produced TPA metagenomics assembly of the PRJNA472060 data set (Reclaimed...
CTTAATTCAGCAGGAACAGTTTACGGGCGCATTGGTAATGACGCAGGAGATAAATAGAGTCACGGTTACAAGGCAACAACAGCTACTACACTCGGAACTCCAGTGTTGACATGGACTGCCTCTGGATTTGTTGGAATCAATAAGGTCAGCCCTACTGTTGCATTGGATGTAAACGGTGCAATCACGGCGAGTGGTGCTGTCCAAGAAACTCCAACACAGTCATCACTCAATCCGACAACAACGGACATTCCATCAGGTAAGCGAATGGGCTGGTATAACACCACCCTTGGAGAATTTAGAGACTGGGTCAATATTGGCGGGACCCTATACAAGTCCGCCGCTTACACTACTTAAAAAGAACAATATAATAAAAAACGGAAGATTAACCCAAATTGGGTCTAGTTTCAAGTGTGATAAATGGGGTCGCAAGAAGGCAGTTTTTAAATGTTCATGCGGAAATAATGTTGTTGTTGATTTGGCACAAGTAGTTCGTGGACACTCTCTTAGTTGCGGTTGCTTTAAATTAGAAAAGATAAGAGAAACACATATCACACACGGAATGAGTATTAATGGTAATGTATCTATAGAGTATAAATCATGGGCTAATATGAAGCAAAGGTGCTTGAATCCCAATAATACAAAATGGTTAGATTATGGAGGGAGAGGTATTAAAGTATGTGAAAGATGGTTAGTTTTTGATAATTTTTTATCTGATATGGGTAAATGTCCAGCGGGTATGACATTAGATAGAATAGACAATACTAAAGGATATTCGCCAGATAATTGTAGATGGGCGACTATCAAAACGCAAAGTAGGAATAAAAGGAATAATATAATTCTTACTTTTAACAATAGGTCAATGACAATAACTGATTGGGCACAAGAAATTGGTATATCAGTTAAAACTTTGATGGGCCGCCGAAAGTTAGGTTGGTCTAATGATGAGATAATTAATGTTCCTATAAACACAAATATTAAACAATGGAGAAAACAATGCCAATAAATCTTTTAGATCGTGACATTCTTACTGTTCCTGCTGCCGCTCAGGTGGTCGCTCCTCTTATGTGGATTGACTCTATGAGCTTCCATTTTGCTGGGCCTGCCCAAGAAGGTAGCCTAAACCTACGATACTACCCAATGACTGCTGACTACAAGGTAATCCGCACATTGGATGGAGTCGATCAGAGTAAGTATATCAGCACTAACGCCTTTTATGCAGATAAAGATGCTTGCCCAGAATTGGACGAAGCTTTTCAGGCTGTTATAGTGGCTGTACCAGCTTTTGGTAAAATGCTTGAAAAGAGAGCCGCTGATTTGGCCGCACTTCAGAAAGCTGCTGATGACGCTCGTAAAGCCGCCGAAGAAGCCGCTGAAGCATTGAGAAATATCTAATGGCTACTGTATCAGTATTTATGCCAAATATGTCTGGGGCGACAGGGCTTACGCTATACTTGCGTAAGACCTCAGATTACTCATTGCTTAATGCTGGGGGCGATGCTCTTACTGAGAGTGGCTCCACGGGCTGGTTTACTGCTACTGTAGCAGAGTCGTGGGCCGAGCAATTGTCCGCAACGGTAATAGATGGGGATGGGCTTATTCCTTATGGGGGATGGTTGGGAGTCGGGGCTACTACAGTCTCAGATATTAGTTCTGCCCAAATCAATGCGGAGGTTTTAGACGTACTGAATACTGACACCTTCGGTGAACTTGCGGCCCCTCCGGCTGCTACTAGTAGTCTGAAGGATAAGATTACGTGGTTATTTATGTGGGCAAAAAATAAGGCCACAGAAACTATTACTCAACGTAAACTTTACGCGGATGACAATACTACAGTAGTAAGCACTGAGACTGTTGGTGACGACGGCACCACCTTTAGTAAGAGTAAGGCTTCCTAATGGCTATCGCCACTGCTAATAAGAGAAGTATGGTCCTACGGACGGGGATGACTTTCCTTGCGGGCACTAGACAGCCCAACGGAAGCGTCAACCGCTATGACAGGGCAGCTCTTTTGGGCTGCTACATACCAGACTCTACAAGAATAGTAGTGCTAGATTTTAGTCTATCAGTTAATAGATCTGTTACAATGGAGCTAATAAGATAATGTCTAAAAGGTTGACGACGGAACAATTTATTGTAAATGCGAGAAAAGTGCACGGTTTTAGATTTGACTACAGTCTAGTTGAATATAAAAACACAAAAGCCAAAGTTAAGATTATTTGTAGTGAGCACGGTATTTTTTTACAAACACCTACCAGTCATTATATTAATGGATGTAAGTTGTGCTCTAATAAAGAAATTGGAAATAGATGTAGATTACCAAAAGATACATTTATCGAGATATCTAATAAAAAGCACAATAATATATATAATTATGATAAAGTTGACTATAAATCAAATTTATCAAAAGTTATTATAACTTGTGTGAAACATGGTGATTTTGAGCAACTTCCAAGCAATCACATGAAAGGGCATGGTTGTAAAAAATGTGGTGAATATTTAACACATGAGAAAAGATGGAGTGATAGATCATCTGATTTTATTGAAAAAAGTAAAATTATTCATGGCGGCAGTTATGATTACTCTTTTGTTGAATATGTAAATGTTTATAAAAATGTAAAAATTAAATGTAATAAGCATAATTCATATTTTATGCAAAGTCCAATGTCTCACATAAGAGGATCTACTGGCTGTAGAATATGTGCCAAGCTGGAATCAAACGGAGAAAGGCGCATAAGGACATGGTTAGAGGATAAAGGTATTTATTTTGAAAAAGAGAAAAAATTTAATAGTTGCAAAATTAAAACTTTTCTTAGGTTTGATTTTTATATACCAAGTAATAACTTATTAATTGAATTTGATGGAGAGCAACACTTTAATTTAAATTTAAATAGTAAGTATTTTAAAACTAGTCAAAAAGATGTGGATAAAACAAAAAGGTATGATGAGTTTAAAAATGTATGGGCCAAAGAGAACGGATTTAATTTATTAAGAATTCCATATACTGAAATAAAGAATATAGATCAAATTTTGACTAATTTTTTACTGAAAGAGTCTAATGTCACTAATACTTAAAGATCGCTGTAAACAAAAGGTTGCGGCAAATGCTGGCACAAATAGTATTACATTAACGACTGCAGTAACAGGGTTCAAGACCATATCTAGCACGTTATCAAATGGTGATTCTTCGTATTTTTGCTTAGAGTCTGGTAGCTCGTGGGAGGTCTTCATTGGAACCTATACCTCTAGCACCACTACTGTAAGCAGAGACACAGTATTAGCCTCTTCTAATTCTGGTAACAAAATAGATATAGGTAGTGGGATAACAGTTTGTTACATTGTATATCCTGCAGACAAGGCGACATACAAGGACGGATCTGGGCGAATAGTTTCAGGTGCCGCAGGTATCATATTCTCGGATGCTAGCATCCAGACTACTGCGGCAACTACCCCAGATCTTAGTGCTTATGCGCCATTAGCCTCTCCTACATTTACTGGGACTCCTGCGGCCCCAACTGCCACTAGTGGCACGAATACTACACAATTAGCCACTACTGCTTTCGTTGCATCTGCCGTAGGCAGTATTGATTTAACTCCTTACGCTTTGCTGCCAGATACGTTGCCTGCTGTGGGTACGCTATTGAGCTATGGCGGAAGTCGTCAGCTTGCGGCGGGTGGAACGGTGACGCATTCAGGGGCGTTGAACATTGGTGCGAATGCGTTTACTTGTGGCGCCATCACGGCGAGTGCAATACCATCATTAGGTGTGCCGGTCCTGTCGGCAAAAAGCACGGTTGATACCATCTCAGCAACGGTCGAGTTCTATTCCCACACCAACAATCCAATCTTCACACTCAAGCAGAATCCATCGACTGCAGCATCTGGCATACTCACAAATGTGAGTCAGATAAACGGACTGAACACTATTTCAGTTGGCAGTGGGAGTGCGTTCGGATCAAGCAGTGAAGCGATCAACATCAATTCAGGTAATATGATGGTTGGGTATGACGGTAGCGGAACGAAAGGGTATGTTGGAACACGCCTCGCGGCCGGATTGTCACTCTATACCAACAACGTAGAACGTCTCAGTATATCATCAACAGGAGCCATCACAGCGAGTGGTGATGTAACTCTAACCGGGACAAACAATGCAATTTATCTCAGTTCCGGCGGCACGAATCGCGGATTGATCTACTACAGTTCAAACGAGAATAGACTGTACTCGCTTAGCTATCCGTGGGTGGTAGAGTCTAATAGTGGGTTTAAGGTTAGGAACTCGGCTAACTCAGCCGATGCCGCCCTAACCTGCGGAGCAATCACGGCGACTGGCCAAATAACAGAAGTTCCACCTTCATCTGTCACCCTATCAACTAACGGTCAGTTCTCAATAGAAATGACATCAGATACAGCCGGTAATCTGGTCTATCGTGGATCAGACGGAGTAACTCGTCGTTGTGCCCTTGTTTTTGCCTAATTAGAGAATAATAAAAATGCTTAGTTCTGGACCTATATCATCATTACCAATTTCTACCAGTGGTGCCGCTGATTTATCAGGGGCAGAGCTATTTACATTTACATTGGTTATAAATCAAGTGATTAGTTTTACTTTGAAATTAACAAGCTAAGGAATTAATATGTCTGATCAAATATTTGTATCTGATATTGGGACCGAGTTCAGGGTTACTGTAATTGACTCTGGTGTTAGTGTTGACCTAAGCAGCGCGACATCACTAAATTTGATTTTTAAAAAACCGGACGGACAAATTTTAACAGTCGCGGCGGATTTATGGTCTGATGGCACGGATGGTATAATTTATTATAACACTGTGAGCGGAGATATTGATCAGTCAGGATTATGGAAAATAGAAGTGTTTGTTGCTATAGGTTCGCAAGAGTTTTATAGCAGTATAGGAACTTTTAAAGTTTTGTGTCCATTAAGCTAAGAAGGAGTTGAAAAATTAAAAGAATAGATATAACTAATAAAAAATTTGGATTTTGGACAGTTCTTAAACATTTTAAGCTATATAAATGGGAATGTAAATGCGTATGTGGGGTTATAAAGAATATAGAAAGTAGTCAATTACGTAGGGAGCTGACAAAAAGTTGTGGTTGCATGAAAAAGATTTTAAACAAAGATCTTAAATACTTTAGTAAACATAAGATGACAAAGTCCCCAACGTATAATACGTGGCAATCAATGAAATCTAGATGTAATTATCCTAACGACTTAGCTTATCCACAATATGGCGGACGTGGTATTACTGTTTGTGAAAAATGGAATGATTTTTTGAACTTTTATGAAGACATGGGTAAAAGGCCTAATGGATTTACATTAGATAGATTGGATCCGAATGGAAATTATTGTAAAGAAAATTGTGCATGGGCTGATAAAAAACAACAATGTTTAAACAAGAGAAACGTTAAGTTATACACAATTGATGGCGTGACATTAAATAAAACTGATTGGTCAAAATTAAAAAATATTCCAGTGAGCACGATAAATGCTAGATTAAAAAAGAATTTATCTTTTAAAGATGCTGTTTGTAATCCTATTAATTCAGAGTATTCTGGACGCAGAAAACTAAAAAAGGAAAAGGTTACACTTTGTAAACAATATTGTGAAGAATACAAAATATTTTGTTCAATTAAATCTAGGTGTATTAGATATAAAATGCTATGCATTGATTCTTTTGAATTTTTCATTAAAGAAATTGGCAATCGCCCATCTAAGAATCATAGTGTTGACAGAATTAATAATAACCTTGGATATGTTTCTGGTAATATGCGATGGGCTACTAAAAAAGAGCAGGCAATAAATAGAAAAACAACTGTATTGCTAACTATTGATAACGAAACACTTTGCTTGGCAGATTGGGGAAGAAAAGCTGGGGTTGATTATAATACTATTTCAAGAAGATTAAAAAAGGGATGGTCTCATAAAGATGCTGTCTATGGTAGGTCTAATCTATGAAACTAACAGGCGTAATATTACTTATATTAGTATGTCTATTGGGCATATATGACTTGTTTGTTTTCCTTTATGGAGGTGAACAGTCTACTATTAGCGCAACACTCAAAGAGGCTAGTTTAAACTGCCCCGGAGTTTTGTTTGCTGTGGCATACATCTGCGGACATGTGTTTAGCCCAATGAAATCGACCAGATGTCAAATTTGTAAGAGAAAAATATAATGGCTAGAGTAGACATAACCAAAATACTTGCAAAAACAAAAGAGCTATACGATGACATATGTCTTCAGTTAATAGCGTCTGATGAAATTGGGCAGCTAGTCAGATTGCACTATCCACCTACGTGGAGTCCGTCCACAGTAGATCAATTTGATGAATGGGGCGGATCAGCCTCTATTAATGGCAAGCCGTCATTAGAGCCAAATGGCGAGGCCCAAAAGCAAGTTGACGTTACAGAAGAAGTAAGAATGAGGGTGTATTCAACCGACGCCCAAGGTTTTGGGCGATCAATATTTCGGGCGCTAGCTGGTACGAAGTATGTCGAAGGGCAACTATTAACAATTGGGCTTATGGCAGATTATGGCAAAGTCTCTGGTTGTGTAAAGGCTGACTTTTATATAGAGACTGAATCTATAACTGGGCTTAAGACTTACAAGCTAGCTACAGATATTCGCCCACACGGATTTGGCAAAGACACATTCTTCTTCTGTTTTTGGGAAAAGGTTTAATGGATAATTTTGTTATTTTGGATGCTGATAATGTTATCACACAAAAAATAAAAACCGCCCTAAACAAAAAGATTTACATCGAGGGCGCACTTAATGCTAAGCTTATTAGATTATCTGAGCGGCTGCATGAATTGCTTTATATCAATTTTTTTAAGTCTGAAACCTACATCAGTTTAACTAGTGGGGAGTTGCGGGCCGAGTTTGGTCTTGACGAAAGCTCAGTTAACGATCTTCCAGAATTAGTTAAGAAGCTTGTGTCTGTTACTGTAATGATAAATTCTGTGCCCAAAGTTAATAATATGGTCACTATATCTATAGGATTTTCTGACTATGATGATATTGACTTTTCTAAAGATGGCATGTTTGTTACGGAAAAGGGTGATATTGTTAATTGGTTATGGTGGCTTTTGTCCGCCGGAGAAGCTGAAATTGCTAGTATTGACCAATATAGCGTATATCTAAAACAAGGGCAAGGTCGAAGTCATATGGCCGTGATGATAAAGTCAGTTGGACAGTCTTACTCTGTTGACGGGTATTTTGCCGGTACGCCACATGATAATTGGATAACAAGGACATTAAGAGAAAATATTGGGGCCTTGTCGAATATTATAAAGGAAGTTATGAATGCCACTTAAAAACATATGCAGTGTGCGCACACAAGGAATATCAGAGAAGATAGAGACTAATCTAATATCATATTTTGATTATGGATTTGTCGACAAAGGCGGCTATTTTAATGTTGACCTAAATCAATCTGGGGATTATACATCAAACCTCTCATCGCTAACTAAGGTTGTCGACAATAGAGGATTTACATATTGGGCGGGGCCCCAAAACTGGGTTTATGAAAGTGGGGCTGATAGCAGTGGTGTTAATGCCCCCGCCCAGATTTATGTTAATAACAACCTATACTCGTTAGCGACCATAAATTACAGGGATGGATACGTGTACAACATTCCATCTACTGGTACAAGCGTTAAGGCTGAATTTTCCTATAAGTGGGTGAATTTTGTTTCGGCCGATAAAATCCACGGGTTAGGCAAAAAGATATCGTACAATCAAAATCGTATCGACTTAGATCCAGTAGCCAGATCTGGGGCTGAGGTCCAGATATCACTTCCATATGTATCATTCGAAGTTCCGCCGATTAGCAATCAAAAGGCATACGGGATGGGCGGCGGAGATTTCACCCCTACTATTTATACGCACAATGTAAAAGCTACAATTGTCAGCGATAACCCAAATGATGTAAAAAGAATAGGCGATATAATTTCTGCCCAACAAGGATACTCAATATCAGCCTATGACCCAGAGACGGCTAGATCGTCTGGGGATTGGCCCATAAATCTAAATGGAACTATAAATACTGGTAAAACACATAGTGAATTGGCAGATTTGTACCCATGGGAAAATATATGGGTAGAGAAAATCACAATAGAAAAAGGCCCAAAACTTGGAGTAAACCTATTCCAATCTATCGCTAGGATAGAGATTAAGGTCGTATCGTGCGGATGTCCGTAACAAAATATTGGGCAAAAAAGTAAAAAAAACCAAGATTTTCGTGTAATATATAATGAGGAGATACGTACTCCTTATCTAATTAGATAGAATGTAAATTTACATAAAGGTAATTGAATATGGCTAATACTAGACAATTTTATGCAAACTCTGCATTATTCATCAAGCCAGTCGCTGACTCCGGCTCGTATGAATTTGTGCGTGGCATACAGTCTGCCAGTGACTCCTTCGATTTGCCCGCAGAATATCTGCAGCAATGGGGTATGGTTGGCGTTTACGAATCCGTTGATGGAATCGCTGACGTAACTTTTGACTGTGAAAAACTTATTGACGGATCTGTTCCGCTGTATCTTATGGCAACTGAAGGGGCTACTGCCGCAAGCTTAACCGCCCGAAGCGAAAAGCGATGTGTGTTGGCTGTTGGTATTTATCCTTCTGACGCTGACTATGTTACTGGCACGCCGACTAGAGTTATGGAATACTCCGGGCAGCAACCAACTAACGTAAGTTATAGCTTCACTGTAGATGGTCCGTTTACTGAATCAATGAGCTTTGTTGGAAACTATGCGACATGGCAAGCCGCTGGTACTAAATACGGTTCCGTTCCTAGCAATCCAACGTCAAGTGGTACGGACGTCCCACCTGCTTTGACTGCGTGTAGTGGTGGTGTACAGTTTAAGGAAAACCTGAGATTTACAGGGGTTTATCCTACTCTGTTGCCAACGTTTATTTCTGGCATTACATCTAGCGGTACGATGCCAACTGATGGGTCTTGCCCAACTGTTCCAATTCAGTCTATTACTGTTTCTGTTGACTTGACAAGAGAATCTATTCCACAACTTGGCTGTAAGACTCCTTACGCCCGTGTTGCTCAGTTCCCTGTCGACGTTACCACAGAAATAGAGATTTTGTCTCAGTCTGGTCACGGTCTTGAGGTTACTGAAACTGGATCTGTATTGATTGGATGTGAATATTCTAATGCTCCAAGTGCGACAATCAGAATTGCAACGGATTCTGGATTGACCATCGACCTTGGCACAAAGAACAAGCTTACATCTGTTACTCAGACATACCCAGATACTGGTGGAAGCAACGCGACATACACTCTATCATTCACTAATAAGTCTGTGATGAGCGTATTCCACGTTAACGATCCATCTAGCATCACTTATTCTGGCGCGCCATAATAGGTTAGTTATTGAATAGACCGCCCAAAGGAAAGGGCAACAATGTCGACAGAATCTACTCTTTATAGGATAATTTCAGGTAAGTTGAAATACGAAGACGGGTCATACATACGTGATCCGTCTTTGTCTATTAAAAGGCGAGGCCGAGAAGTCTATGACCAATTAATAGAGTTTCTTGAAGACGAGTGTTTAGACGATAGACAAATCAAAATAATGCTTATGGAAAATGGGCTATGGAGTTCTGACAAAGAAAAGAGGCTCCAAGATATACCAAAGCTTATTGAAAATAACAAAGTTTTCTATTTCCAGAATTACAATAATCCGACAGTACGTAAAACTTACAAAAATCTAGTTACAACCTTCACGAAGGAGCTAGACGATCTTTGTAGAGTTAGACATAAATATCAGTATCTTACTCCTGACGGCATAGCCTCTACAGCTATGTGGATGGAGATGATAAATTATATGTATTCTGGGCAGAATAAGATTGGGGCACTTGGTTACTATCATAGTAACTCTATAGATGAAGAAGAGATAAGGGAACTAGCCTTATCAAATGAATGGTCGTCTTATAGTTCACTGGCGAAGAATCCACTAAGAAAATCGCCCTTAAAAATGACAGATCTACAAAAAAAACTCATGTCATGGACTAATATTTACCGGAATGTAAGAAGTCATCCTGAATTTCCGGGCCAAAGAATTTTGGAAGACCATGATGCGTTTGATGGCTGGATGATTCAATTAAATAGAAAAGAAACGGCCGAAAAGTCTCACAAAGTGCATATTGACAATCTTAAGCCCAATACACGAAATGTGTTTATGGGTAAAGCTGACAAAAATGACTACGAGGAGATTATGGCTTTAAATTCACCAGAAGCTGCAGCGCAGGTAAGGAAAGTATATGAGGCTAGTAAGCACGGATAATTCAGTAGTCGCCCTTAGGACTCTTATGATAGGATCTATTGATAGGATAGAAAAACATATGGGGCACCTGTGGGGGATTGATAAAGACGAAGAAGATTTAACAGACGAGGAGCGGGAGATCTATGAGGAATTTATGGATCTACGCGAGAGTATTTTAGACTTTGGAAACGAACAAATTTGTAAGGTAAAGGGAATCAAATGGACAAAGAAGTAAGAATTGTGGAAGTAAAAATTGGGGATGAAGTCAGGAAAGTTGAAGTTCACAAGCCTACACCAAAAGTAGAGGGCGAAGCCAATATGGCTTCTAGTAGAGTGTTCTCACGACTTATTAAGGAAAAGGGCCCAGACGGGAAGGCCGCGTTTATTCTTCGTTCACAACTTAATACATATCTGTCTGAAATTGGCATTTATAGCGATGAGGATATTGATAATATCAACACATTCGGCGAGCGTATCAAGGAACTTGAGGATATGTTGAGTAAGGGCGGGAAGAAGAAGAGTGAGGGTAAGGCCGCATCTATTGAACTTCGTAAGCTTAGATATGCTATTTATGCCTTGCTGATGCGTCAGGCTGAATATGACAAGAATACCGTAGAGCACTATTCTGATAATGCCCGAATGGATTATCTAGTCACTAAGTGTATCTGTTTTGAGGGCGGACAGCCCGTTTTCAAGAGTGTCTCAGACTATGAGTCTGATGAATTCCTCCAAAAAGCATTAGCTGAACCTATTCAGATCCTAGCTGGCATGGTAAGTAATTACGATCCTGATTTTGAAAAGAATTTGCCCGAAAACAAGTTTCTTAAGAAATACGGCTTCTGTGATGAGAAGTATAGACTTATCGATAAAGATGGGCATTTGGTAGATTCTGATGGTAATAAGCTTGATGAGAATGGTAATTCAATTGAGCCTAAAGAAGTAAAAGAAGATGTTGGTGAGTTTTTAGATGACGAAGAGGTTGTAGTAGCTACTCCTGTACCAGACGACACGATCTAAACCAATAGGGAACAACAATGGCAGACTTTAATCTATCGGCAGCAATATCACTACAATTAGCACAAGGGGCAGTCGCTGGGCTTAAAAAGCAGATACAGGACGGGTTCAAGGCCCCTCTTGTGCTTACAGATGTAGATAAGGCCGAGAAAGAGATCAAGAAGGCTAAGAAGAAAGCTGAAGATCCCATTGTTGTTCCTATTTCTTTCGCTAAGAAGGAGATTAAAGAACAGAAGGATAGACTTACTAAAAGTATTGGGGCGGTAGAAATCGATGTAGTATTTAGCAAGTCTAGTGTACGTAATGATCTTAGCAATAAGGCCCTTAAGGAAATGATAGGGGATCGTAAGATAACTGTCCCTATTAGTGTAAAGTTCGATAAGTCTACTGAGGAAAATCTTAAGGCCATTAAAGCCCAACTGAGAGAGTTGAATATTCTCCGCAAGGAGATTGAAGGTAATGCCAAGAAGGGTGGTGGCGGAGGAGACCTTCTTCCTACTGATGTTAAAGTCGTAGTAGACACTAATATACCTCAGATTGAAAATGAAGTTGATATTCTTATTAAGAAGCTTGATCTTCTCGCGGACAAAGCCCGTGAAGTTGGAAAATCTGGTTCAATAGGCAAAGACTTCTTCGGTAAATCTCAAGGGGCAATCAATAAGCTTCTTGAGAATGTCGGAGGCGTAGAGGAGCTAAATAGACGGTTCGCTGGGTTGAATGATCAGAACGCCGCCAACTTGACAGCGGCTCTTA
>ERZ869921.1145-NODE-1145-length-12066-cov-15.940804_pt1 | contig 12066 bp, 24 predicted proteins | sample MGYA00579310_ERZ869921 | MGnify/ENA primary metagenome ERZ869921 (study PRJEB32216, sample SAMN09231816) | wastewater metagenome | place: USA: Maryland | collected 2016-06-21 | study: EMG produced TPA metagenomics assembly of the PRJNA472060 data set (Reclaimed...
GTAGAACCTGACCTAAAAAAAAGGGGTTTTGCACCCTTTCGTTGATTGCATTGTTTGCAAGCTGCGAGCAGGTTTGATTGATCAAAGACACTACCCCCACTTACTCGGCTTTCAATGTGATCAACCTGTGCATTTGTTTTATCCAGGTGTGTTCCACAGTACTGGCACTGCCACCCGTCCCTGGCAAGGACTGATAAGCGGATGCGTTTCCATTGTGCAGTACCCAGGGCTTTCTTACTCAATGCCATCCTTTAATCTTTAAATGATTTAATGCTTTACATGCATTAGGTACACCATGTATGTGGCCATACCTATGGCTTATGTACTTAACCCCTAATGATACTTGTTGCAGTGGGTTTTTACTTAACATAATCTCATTACGTAATTGTGGGATTCCATAGTGTGAGCCATTGCGAGCGCTTGGATTCCAATTAGATTCTTTAGTGTATAGCTCTTCAATACATTGATATTGCTTATCATTATTCAATAAGGCTTTAGCATATTGTTTTGGTGTAACTGTTAAAACGAATTCCTTTGTAGTTATAGCTTGTGCTTTATCAGTCTGTGCGACTGGATATACCATGCCTAATAGGCATACAGATATCCCAAATACTGAAGCCAACGAACTCGCAAGCTGCCCCCTAAGGGGCTTGCGTTCAGGCCTTGATGGCCTGTCGCAGGCTGACAGTATAGTGATGCAGTCAAATCCATTTACAAAACCGCAGGTCAGACGGCGTGTCATTTTTCTTACTTTACATAATGTAGAACGTAGTTTATCCATAACCCTCACTCCATTCATGACCACAATCATTACATTCATGAAAATAGTCTTTGTTATATTGGGTAGTGTTTGTGTTATATCCTAGGCACTCGGGACATTGATCTTTTTGCATATCGAACAGCTTAAACCTTCCATCTTCCATGCCCCGCATTGAGTGCAGCGAACTGGCTCTTTCATAAAGTCTGTAACCTCTCTCACGCCCTTATTGTCGCATTTTTGGCATTTGGCTACTACTACCTGAGGCGGTATGTCCCATCCTTCTTCAATTTCAAATATTGTGGGTTTTTTGCATTTATTGCATTTCATTTGTATTGCTTTACCGGTTGTCGTTTTTATACCAACCATTACCTTTAAATATTGCTGAGGTCGCACTCCACACTCTAGCCATTCCAGTCTGACAACAAATAGGTGTTATGTGTGGATCGTTCATACTGGCTTCAATTTCTCGAACAGCCCCACACATTACACAGCTGTATTCATATACAGGCATTTATTCTTTCCAACCATAATCCAGGTGATTAATGCACCCGCATCCTACACATTTAACTAATTCACCTTCATGAACCATTCTTGGATCATTACATAATTCGCAACAATCTTTGAGATTTACAACATCAACAATAATCTCGTTGTTTTCAATTGTAACCTTTGTGCCATCCGGCTTTATGAATTCAATGTATCCCATTATTTATCATCCCTAGGCCATGACCATTTTCCGTTAGCTGTGAGAGTTGCCCACTTGGCTTCGCATTGATTAGCTTTAGATTTCTCAGTACAAACAAACCCACAATATGGTTTGCCCGTTTTTGAAGAAGTGCCTTCACGCCTAATCATCTTGCCATGGGCGCATTCAAAGGTTACGTCAACAACCTCTGCACCAAGTGCAGCGGCGACATCATTAACCTCCCATTGAACTGGATCTTCTTTAACTTCAGGTGCAACCCAAGGATTTTCAGCAATACTTTGACGCAATGCCATTTCTACAGCTGCGGATCTTGATCCTGGCTTTCCGTACATAGGCTTTATTTGTTCTTGATCTGCCTTAACCACTTTGGCCATTTCTTCTTGGCTTGGTCGCTTTCCTTTGGCTGCATAACCAGCATTTGCCAGGCTTCTTCCCAGGCTGCTGGTTTCCGCATTTTCCAGCGCAGACGTAGCGTTGACGCCTTTATCTGTAACCAACTCAAAAGCGAGACCAGTACTAAAAGGGACTGCATCCAAGTACGTGCGGTATATTGCAGTACGCACAATAAAGCGTTTATCAGTAGCTTCAAGAAGCTGACTATCAATACGAAAATCAGGATAGTCTGCAATAAATTTTGCAAGTCTTACCTCCACTGTTTCATAATCGTTTAAGTTAAATGCCATAATCTATTTCATCCAATCCCTGTGCGTACGACTGTTGTTGTTCCAAAGTCCAAGTAGTGCCGTCATGCCAGCGTTCCAATTCTGATCTGCATGGTTTGCAATAATTTGTGTACTTTCGTGTCGCCTTTCGGCTTTGGCTAATTGACGTGAAAACCGCCATGATCTGACCTTTGAGACTAATCGATCCAAACCTATACCGACAGTAATCACAATAGTTCTTCGTTCTTGTCAGTATTATCATCTCTCAACTCCGCGATGATTCTGTTGTAAACGCAGGCATAACCGATAATGTCTTTGACAGAATCTTCTTGGTAGCCCTCACTGAGCCTACTGACTTTGACGAGCAACATGCACATAGCGGCTTGCTCAGGACTAATGTAAGTGTCCAGGTAACCTGACCACAGTTCGCTGATTCGTCTGTGGTTAGTGGCGCTGCTTCCATACACAGCGCCTCTAGCTCTGACAATATCTTTGACTTCATCAAGTAAATCCTCAGTTCTTTTCATAATCAAATACCTCATCTTGGACAACTCGTTTGGCTGCCTTGGCTGAAGCATATCCGTTAACCCAACCACGTTGCTTGCCTAACTTAAAACCCTGGTCAAAACCAAAGTAGAAAGTGCAATATGAAATACCGGCTGTATAGATCAAAATGCTTATCGCTGTCCAGGTACTCATGCGTTTAACCAACTTGCCTGATAGGTCGATACGATTGTCCATTGCATTACCGCTTCATCGTAAGCAACAACGTAATCTTCATCTACTTCATCTAGGTATTGAGAAGCTAGTAAACAAGATACGTAATCGGGAAACCAAAAAACAACGTGTTCGTTTTCCTTTGGCTCATAGCCCTCTTTAAATAATCCATCAAAACGAAGTGGATCATCATTCAACATTTTTAACCATGGAGCAGACATTTCACATAGTCGCTCGAAGTCCATAGCTGTAACTTTCATAACTGCCTTTCCTTGCTGTAACACCAAGCCGTTACTTGGATAAGAGAAGGATTGCAAAAAGGGCAGACATTTACAATGTCGGCCTTGGCGTGTTTCATAACTATTTCGTTACAAAATACCTATAGCGTCAAAATCATCAATATGGTCATCAATGGTGCGCTCTTTGTAATCGGTATTAAGCCCCATAATAACGTTTATTGTATCTAAAGCTGCCGTCATGGTTGACTGGTACTAATTCAACGTGATGGCCGCCCTTACCGAAACTAAGGACAACAAAGCCCATATTCCAATCGCCACTGGCATATTTAAGATAGGAGGCTTTGTTTTTTTGATCCATCAAGTGGCCTGCCTCAATGCCCCAAATCGTTGAATAACGGCCGTTTAAGCCCGTTTGATGTCGAACTGCACCCTGGCGGTGGGAATGCCCACAAACTGTGTTTAAATTCCATTTCTTGGCTAAATTCAACCCGGTTATACCCGCATGTTTGGACATGTTTCCTTCATCGCCATGAGCCAAAAACCAATTTTTTTCAAAGGCAAAACCTCGCCGGTGGAATTTGATGCCCAGGCTGGCAAAATCCATGAAGCGTTCATAAGTCAATTCAGGTAAACCTATCAATGATGGCGCACCTTTTAGCAATGTCGTATATAAACGATCTGTGTGATTGCTTCGCACAATATCGGTAGTGCCTAAATCAAATAATATGTCTTGAGCCAAAGCTCTTTCTTCATCAAGGGTTTCAGCAAATTCAAGTTTCGTCCCTTTTACCCAACGTGATTGTGAAGTGAAATCAAGTTCATCTCCGGTATTTAAAACAAAATCAAATTTCTCATGCTTACTCATGCGGATCAAGTTGCTGACCGCCTTTGGATGATGCAGTGGAATTTGTAAATCGGGAACTACTAAATACCTACGATTTGCTTTAATAGATTAATCCTCATCCTCATCGTCATCGTAGAAAGGAGTGATGTCAGTATCTGCTGTTTGTGGTATTAACCAGTCAGGTAAGTAAGCTTTATCCATCATTCCCATTGCTACTTCAACGCTGAAACCTGCCCTGCGTAATGATAAATACCACTCATGGTACACAATGGCTCGCTGATCCAAGACTGTAGTTTCTCTACGAGCTACAGACTTTCTGCGTGCAGGTTTCTTTTTGGCTGCCATGTTTTAATTATCTCTCGATAGTATGACAAATAGATCGTCAACACGCTGTTCTAATCTCGTAATTTGATCTTTGATGGATGATCCTGAATTCGGGCGAAGCTCGTTAAGCCAACCCTTTACCAAGTATCTGAGAGCTACTAAAAATGAAGTAACTATTGTTGTTATTGCTGCACAAATAGCGGCAATATCTACCGCCTGCATTACTCTTTAGGTGCGCCGATACCGAATTGTTTATCATCCGGATTGAGGCTGCGTAAAATAGGAGCGATGAAAGCTACTGCAAATGCTTTCCATATGTCTGAAGGTGAAGCATCGGGTTGAGTTACGTAAATAGTTGCAAGACAGACAAAGGCACTTCGTGCGTAGCTGTTAATCATTGCCAGGTGTTTTGCTTTCATATTTTGCCTCCAAGTAAAGGGATATTAAAAAACGAATTATCTAGATCGGAAGCCTTTGTAAAACTGCAATGAATGTGGTGCGTATGAGGACTAAATCCTTTGTAATTTCTCCAGCGCCATCCAAGAATTGGACTGGCTATTTTACCCAGGTGAATTACATAAGATATACGTCCGTAATTTTTCCCGTACAATCGAAGCTGATCTGCCAAATAAGCTGAATCCCCTGCGTTGTCAGAAAGGCGAGCGTCAATGTCAATTGCTCGAACAACAAAATTGGATTTTGAATCGGGTATGTGATCGGATTTACCCGCTTGTTGATGACGCAGATCAGCGATCCATCCATCAGCTTTCCGGCCACGAGAAGGGTAGAAATCATCAATTTGTTCTCTAAGCTGGACGGCTGATTTACTTAGCCAAGGTTTCATGCTCGGCATTATTGCACTCCCAACGATAATTAGTTGTGTTTAATGTTAATTCAGAATGTCCACAGTCAACCTTACGTGTAACGAAAGCGTCTGCTATTTCATCATAAAAATAACCTATACCAGCATAGTTATATCTGATTTTATTGTTATATGAAGTGCGAATACATTTTTGATCTCTGAAGTTTCCATACCAAGTTTCAGGATCTAATCCTTCAATTAACTCAGTTTCGTCAATACCAACAATGACTTCGGTAACTATGTTCTTTTCATCTAAAAATGCGTAATGTGCCATTATGCCCAACTCACATTTCCAGTGCCAGCCGTAATGGTTGTTACTTTAAATCCACCTGAAGGTGCAGCGGTTGATCCTGTCAAACCACCACCTATTGTAATTGTTCTAGTATCGGGATATTTTAAAACAACAATTCCTGAGCCACCTGAGCCGCCAGCTTGACGAATTGCGCCTGCTCCATAGCTTGAACTACCGCCATTACCACGATTTGCAGTTCCAGCTGCTCCTGCAGTATCGCTTCCACTTTCATACATACCAGTTCCACCTACACCATAGGTAATGGCTGAACCTGAAATTGAAATGCTACGACCTGAGCCACCTGCTCCACCTATAGGACTTGATCCAGTTCCGCTGCCATCTGATCCAAGTGATCCTGCTCCACCACCGCCACCACCTGCGTTATATCCTGAATTTGTTCTATAACCTCTACCACCATCAAAACCTTGACCAGTTGGATTTGCTGCACCAGCGGCAATATATTGTCCATTGCCAGGAGAGTTTACGCTTCCACCACCTGAACCACCATCTAAAATTGTGCTTGGAGTATATTCGTTAAAACCTGCGCCTGAACCACCACCGGTTGAAGTTATGGTTGAAAATACTGAATTGCTTCCTTTAGCACCTTTAGCACTTCCACTTTGATTTCCACTACTTGTTCCACCTGCTCCACCAGCACCTACTGTAACTGTGTAATTGGTTGACAACAATAAACTTAATGCAGTTTCCAAAGATCCCGAACCACCAGTTGCGTCAACTGTGCAACGAAGCCCACCCGCTGCTCCGCCACCGCCATATGATCCGCCGCCCGCTCCACCAGCTAAAACTAAATAATTTACTGTTACAGTTTGAATTGGTGCGCCATTTATAGCAGCTGCATTATTTCCAATCATTAGCCTATTGCACCAACTACATACCAAGTATCTGTTGCAGTTTTAATACATGCAGCAGATTTATATTGAGCCAGTGTTGGCGCAGCCGCAGTTGCACCAGCAGACAAAATTGTAGTTGTACCTGAAGTAACTGCGCTAATTGTGCAAGTTCCCGCACCCTTATTTAATACTGTAATGCAAGTACCAACTGGAAATGCTACTGAAGCGTTGGTTGGAATCTTGAAAGCAATAGCAGTTGCCTTATTCATTGGCACTAAAGTTTGATATTGATCAGTTAATACAGCTGTGTAATCCGCTGTTTGATCTGAACCTACTGTAAACGTAACTAACCCATTAAACATTGCAGCCGATAAAACGTCCCCGGCGGCGCTCGGAAATCCTGTAGCCATGCTTATTTCTCCTTATTTAGTCTCTAATTATACCCTAGTAAGAGAGTATGTCATCTGAAAGTACCCCATATGTAGGGCTTGAAATTATGAACCCGTCAACGATCGGCTCTAGTGTAGTCAGTGTTGCAAACCAACGCTGAGGGGTAATTTCCCAACTGACTCCTTGAACTTGTAAGTTCTTTGTAATAGTTGAACCATCCGGTTGAATATTTGAAATGTTTACATTATCAAAATAATCCATTGCCAAGATTGTGCCAATTGGGACGCTTGTATCTAACAAATCCAATTTCATTTGATCGATTCGAATTGTTGTTGTCGATCTAGTAGCAACATAGATACGAGCAATATTCATTGCTTCGCTATTGGATTGAACAATTAGATTGTCATAGTTAACGCTATGTGGAAAGTATGTAGCAACACTTCCTGTGTCCTCAGCATATTGAGCAACGCCCCCAATAGGAGTAATTGTTGCCTGATTAATAATAAGTTTATCGTCAAACGCAAATACAAGGTTGGCATAAGGAATGCCACCTGTTTGGTTAAACTGAATTGGGGTACCACCGGCTGAGGCAATTACAGTTGCACGATTTTTGAAAATAGCGTTGCCTTCAGGAGACATATAGAACGCACCTTGTTCGCTGAACTCTGCATTGACTAGGCATTGAAGAGCTGTGCGAGTTGTCCCTGGATCTGCCTGAACAGTTGAATTTCCAGTTTGAATGGATCTGAGGCTATTAGGGAAAGATACTTCATCCAGGATCTTATTGATTCTAGTACCCGTATCTTGGCCAGCGGTTGCATTAGTGATTGTTGTTATGTTAGCAAGGTTAAATAATCTGAATCCGTCAACAGCTGTAATATCTACATAACTGACATTTTCAGCCTGATCATAACTATAAGCATAAGTTGTTGTATATCCGCTAAATAAGTAATAAGTAGTGCCATTGTAAGTGGCTGAGATTCTAAGTTTACGTAATGGAGTCAGCTCACCATACAAATCGGAGCTGGGATTTTGAGGGTTAAACCTTCCCGTAGGGTCATAGATTTTGACTATAGCGCTACCCGCATCGTAGGTATCTCTCAATATGTTACGGCCACGAGTAATTCGAATATTCTTCGCAACATCCGTTAAATCAATTACCAATCCAGGTGCAGTGCTATCTGATAGTTCACCAACGCCTAAAACACCATTAACGGGATCGCCAATGGTAAAAGGGTTTCCAAAAGTAGCTCCGGAATTGAAGTTTAAAGAGACGTTAAGACTGGCTGGTAATCCCATTAATCCATTAACGCCAATCTATTTAATTTAGCAGATATGCCCGAAGCAGAATTATTTACTTGTTGAGTAGTAACAATGTCAGTTAATTGTTGACCGCCTACTTCAACTTTAACGTTAATTACTGCGCCAGTCATTGGGTCGATGTTTGGATTTGCCTTAAAGTAAGCATCTGCTTCGGCTGAAAGTCTCGCCGAAGAGGCTGCCAATCCAGCCGCTGCGCCTGGATCAATACCCATGGCAATATTTTGAGCAGTCAAACGTTGAAACATTTCATCGTATTTGTTAGGTGCAGAAGAAGTTGGCGCAGTTGTTAAATCGGTTATGCCTTTTTTCATCTTATCTATTTCAGCCAGTGCCGCTAAAACGTATGCAGGATAATCTGAAAACGGATTTAATGCCTTTGGCAACTTCATAATCCATGAAGCTAATTCAGTTGTTTGGGCTTGAGATAATAATAATGCGTTTGATAATCTATCAGCTTCTTTAGCATTACCAGTTAATAAAGCCAATTGTAATTCAAGTCGTATCTTTTCATTTTCACTTAACTTGCCCTGTAAGGCCGCAACTATATTGGCCTGATCAACATCCATAATGCCTTGAGACTTCTTTAATTTAGCCTGATCTTGCAATGCCTTTGTCTGAGCCTTAGTTGCCTTAAGTTGGGCTGCGGCAGCATCTTTGGCATCTTTAGCAGCTCTAGCAGCTGCACCCTCAGCATATTTAGCAGCACCGCCTCTATCTGATCCATCGTTTGTAGGAGTAGTAATACCCGACATAGCATCTTTAGCCTTATTGGCTTTATCAGTTAATATATCAACGCTCTTAATAACTCCAGCAATTGTGGCAATCATTGCGGCAGCCATTACTGCGCCACCCAATGGATTAATCATAAACATTTCGGCAACGGCAGCAGCCAATGCGCTATTTCTTAACGTGTTTACTGTTTTGATGACTGTTTGTAATGCTGTGATAAAAGCCGCAATTTTAGTAATAGCAAAACCTGCAAGTAATACTGCACCGAATACTTTCAATAAACCAATATTCTCAGATATCAATTTACCAATTTTAGTAAATGCTGCGGCGGCAGATTCACCAAAATTAATGATCTTAGTCTGCAATTGTTCAATATCTTGAGAATTTGTAATTTGCATTAAGGCTTCAACTAAACCCGCACCAATTGATTCTTTAGCCTGATCAGCCGCTACCTTCAACCTTGCAAGTTTACCTGCGAATGTATTAGCAGCTGTAGATGCAGCGCCTTTAGTAATGTTTGTGATTTGTTTTAAGATCGCTGCAAAATCGCCTGAAGCTAGGGTTGCTTTATCAATGCCTAGACCTAATGCTCCAACAGCCTTTGTATTACCCAGGTAAGCCTTGCTCAAAGCATCGGCTGCCTCTGTAACGCTAATACCTTGACGGGCAGCAATATCCAAAGCCACGTTGGTTAGATTTTGAGATGCTGCCAAACTGCGAGTGGTTGTCAATAACTGCTCATAGGCAGGGATGAGTTGACTATCAGCGACACCATATTGAAGTTTAAGTGAGTTTAAAAATGCCAGCGAATCATTAGTTGCAAATTCAAATCCAATAGATTGCAATGAGTTTTTAAATAGGTTCAATTGTTTTTCGTTTTCAGCAAATGCACTAATAGCAGATTTAGCAAAGGCCGTTACACCAACACCAATGAGAGCATGTTTTACGTTTTTTGCTAATTTATCAGCTGCGCTTTCAGCAGCATTGAATGCCTTTTTGCCGGTAAACTGGGCGGCAATATCAATTACAATACTCATTGACTGACCTTTCTAAAATACTGTTTTTTACCAAATGCCTCATTGGCATTGTAAATGGCTTTGAATACTGCAGCATTAGCTTTACCTTGATCTTCAGCCCAGGCACGATAGATCAAACGGCCTTTCATGTATCGACCTTTTTTAGTTGAACTTTCAATGTTGCCTTGTTTAAGTTCACCCATTGCCTGGATAAAATCTGCACCTGCCTGAGGATTATTTGAGTGGCTTATATCGTGATTGCCTGGATCACCTTTACGCCCAACCCATGGCTGGCCTCCAGGATTTTTACGGCCGGCAGTTTCGTAAATTGCACCTTCGGCTGATTTATTAATAATAAAATAAACAGCTTTAAATCCACGCCTGTTGGCTTTACGTGGAGTAGTGCTGTATTTAATGCCTTTGACAACTCGTGCTGAGTTATACAAAGGAAATTTTCTTAATCCGTTACCATGCTTTTCGGAGCGTTTTCTGTAACTCCAATTAGAAAGCGGTGAGTCAACAGGCACATAACTCTGAGCCTTTTTAACTACACCGCCTAAAGCCAAACCAATTTGATCGTCTAGCTGAGCGCCGAGTTCAGGGGCATAGTCTTTAAGAGCCTTCTTAAGCTCAATTAAACCTTTTACCTCTGTTGGCATTTTCCCTAGCCTTCGCATCATCTTTGAGAACTGCCAAAGTTGCCTTTAACATATCTCGATCCATATTAATAAACTCTGAGTGAGGAATTCGTGTAGTGATTGCTAATCTAGCAACCAAGTAGTGAAACGAATCCCTCGTTATCCATTTGGGTTATCAGCATCCAGAATTTCCACTTTAGCAAGTGTTTCTAGATACTTATCACCGAAAGGCACAACAGTTACGCCATTGCGCCTTTCAGCTTCCCAAGCCAACCAGTAGATCCCTGTTTGTAATTCCTGCTCCCGAAAATATTTATGAAATCCTGATTTCATTTCCTTTTCGAAAGCAAACTCGATAGCAGGTGTAACTTCATATTCGTTAACATCACCTGAAGCCTTGGTTATCTTAAGTTTAATCATTTTAGTCCTTTGTTATGCCCATGTTCCTGAAGTAGCAACACCTGTCTTTGAGTTACATGTAAATGTAACGTCAAATGTTGCAATATCAGCTGGAGATGGTGCGTTGATGTCTGACATGTTGTCAACAAGAATTGTACCAGTGTACAAAGGATTTGTTGTAGAAACTGCACCTGAAGTATCTTGAATTGCTGAGAATGAAACAGTTGTTCCAAATGCAGCTTGAAGAGTTGCACGCACTGAACCTGATCCGGTTGCAGCATCGTTGTTTAGGAATGTTACAGTGATTGTGTCTGCAGCCAATCCAGTTGCGAATTTATGTGCAGTGTCGCCCATGGCTGTGATCTCAATTTGATCCAGTTGGCGATTAAGCACGAATGATTGTACATATGAACTTAGGTCAACAGAATTGACCTTAAATCCAACTTTGTTATTTAAAAAGGTTGCCATTGATTATTCCTCGTCTTTCTTGGCGATTGTTGGCTTTGGCTTGTCTTGCGGTACTTCTTGTCCGATCTTTTTCAGAAAGGCAATGTCTTCGTCTGTTAGTGTCATTTTAACTCCAAGTTGTTAATGTACTGATATTTATTGTAGAAACCATCATTTCCTGGGCTTCTTGCAATACTGAAGGTGCAGATACGCTTTCAACATTGAACTTAATGCTTGAGGCACTCAGTTTTAAAAACACAGCACAAACCATGTTTTCCAATGCTATTAAAGACGCTTGATTGTCTAACATTGGCACTATGCAAGTGATAATGAAATTTGCTTTAGCACCAACATTATATTGATTGTTACTAGGCTCAAGCATAGGATCGTTGTAGCGTAGAACAACACTATTGGCAGTGGGTGTGGCTGGCACGTAGCTGAATGTGTCCCACACCCCTGCATTGCTTAGCGCAGTTGCAATGGAGGATCTGAGAGTTGTAACGGCAACTGTCATCAGCCTATTAATCCATTGGGGGCTAAGTGATTAGAAATGAGGCCTCTGACCTTTGCGACCAAAGTTGACCCCATTTTAAATGGTGAAGGCTGGAAATTTGGATCAAGCGCTCCGCCATTTGCGGCCTGTCTTGCTTGCCATATTTCACTGCATACCATAAGGGTAGCCAATCTAATTTCAGGAACAGTTGCGTAATCTATGTGAGTTGTTGCGGTTGCAAGTCCGTAAGGTAAAACTGAATGCTTAACTTGAGCGTTGCCATTGCTGACTGTGTAGGTCATTGAATATTCGGTTACAGCTGTAATGGTTTTAGTTCCGTTATATCTAGAACCACAATTTTCAACAACTATTGT
>ERZ869921.1146-NODE-1146-length-12049-cov-4.578956_pt1 | contig 12049 bp, 8 predicted proteins | sample MGYA00579310_ERZ869921 | MGnify/ENA primary metagenome ERZ869921 (study PRJEB32216, sample SAMN09231816) | wastewater metagenome | place: USA: Maryland | collected 2016-06-21 | study: EMG produced TPA metagenomics assembly of the PRJNA472060 data set (Reclaimed...
ACGACGCTCTTCCGATCTGCATCCTGACCCGCTCGAGCACGACCACCGGGGTGCTGGTGCGCTCGGTGCGCCTGACCCGTTCGGCGGCCCTGACCTGCTCGGCCACCTTGCAGAAGCTCAAGGTGAAGGTGCTGGCGCTGGCCGCCAGCCTCACGGTCGGCGCCGCGCTGCGCCGGTCGGCGCTCCTGCGGCGCACGGGCACGCTCACGACTACCGCGACGCTGCGCCGGGCCATGGCACTACGGCGGAGCGCGGCGGTGACCGCAGGCGGCATCCTGCGCAAGCTCGTCGCGCTTCGTCGGAGTGCAGGCGTCACCGCCAGCGCGACGCTGCAGGCCGTGCGGGTGCGACTGGTGGCCCTGCTCGCCACCCTGACGGCATCCGCCGCCCTGCGCCGACGGGTGGGGATCGTGCGCACGGGGGTGTCGAGCACCAGCTCGAGCCTGCGGCGGGCCATCTTCCTGACCCGGACAGCCACCGTGCCCACGGTCGGGCGCTTCGTGAAGGCGGTCAGGCGCACCCTGCTGGCCACCCGCTCGGCGCTGGCGGCGCTGGTGATCCGCACCGGGCTCCTGCTGCTGCGCCACGGCGGCAACCTGCGGGCCAACCTGTTCAGCGCGATCGCGCGCAGCGAGATCGTGCAGGCGGTGGCCCGCTCCAGCCTGTTCAAGGGCGCCGCGCGCAGCGACGTGACGTCGGACAAGGAACGGGGTGACCTGTGAAAACCCTCACGCTGCCCCCGCTGACCCGCGGCCTCGACGTGACGAGCCCGGAGGGCTCCCTGCCGGAGGGCTCCGCCCGCCGGGCGACCAACGTGCAGCTCCTCAACGATGGGGGGTTCCAGCAGCGCCCGGGCTACGGCCTGCTGGTGGATCTCGCCAATGCCCATTCCCTGTGGGAGGCGCCGGCGCAGACCCGGGTGCTGGTGGCCGCCGGGGACACCCTGTACGACGTCGACCTCGCCAACGCCGCGGTCGGAGCCCTGTTCACCGGCCTGCCGCCCGGGGTGCCGGTGAGCTACGACGAGGTGGGGCCCGATATCTTCTTCACCGCCGGGGAGGTGCTGCGCCGGGTGGACCCGGCCGGCAATGTGACGCGCCCGGGGGTGTGCGACCTCTTGGGCAGCGCGCCGGCCCTGACCAGCACCGTCGGCACCCTCGCCCCGGGCCGCTACGGCTGCGCCTATTCGCTGGTGACCACCACCGGCGAGGAGTCGCCGATCAGCTCGACCACCTACCTCGAGATCGACGGGGGCGGCATCCTCGCGAGCGATCTCCAGCTCGCGGCCGACGTCGACCGGGTGCGGCTGTACCTGACCGACCCCAACGGCGAGGATCTGCGCCTGCACTCGACCGTGGCCTACGCGAGCTCGGTGTCGCTGACCACTCCCGCCGGCGGCAAGCTGGCGGAGCGCATGGGCCTGCGGGCGATGCCCGGCGGCTCGATCGTGCGCCACCGCAACGGGCGGCTGGCGGTCGTGCGCGGCAAGGCCCTGATCCTGTCCCAGCCCTACGACGTCGGGGTGTCCGACGCCCGGGGCGGCTGGTGGACACTGGACCGCACCATCACCATGTGCGAGCCGGTGCGCGACGGGTTCTTCGTGGGGATGCGCGAGCGCACGGTGTTCCTGCGCGGAACCGGGTCCTCCTACGAACAGATCAACGTCGGCCGCGGCGCGCTGGCGCAGTCGGTGCGCGGCCGCGCCAAGGCTGACTTCTTTTCGCCCGAGCTCGTGCCCGATCGCCGGGCCGAGGTGGCGGTCTGGTTGTCCGACGTCGGGCTCGCGATTGGAATGCCCGACGGCAGCGTGGCCTATCCGCAGGCCGGGCAAATGAGCATCACCGGAGGCAATTGCAGTCCGCTGTTCGCCGAGCAAGGGGGCATCAAGCAAGGCGTCTTTTGCGTCGAGTCCATGGTCACCGGGACCGGCGGCGCGACCGATCTCACTCTCTAACCAAGGAGTCCCGCATGTTCACCCGCACTCTGCAACGGCACCTCGGCGAATTCCGCCGTTACGTGGCCAACAAGGCGTTCTACTACGCCAACGGCCAGATCTATTTCCCCGGCGCGCACGCGCACATCGGCGGCGAGTTCTTCGGCCGCGTGAACAAGGGGCCGTGGGAGCTCTTGGCCCACAACCTGTGGCCGACCGAGGGCATGAATTTCGCACTCGACCTCATCGGCAACAACGTGGCGGCGGCCGCGGCCTACGTGGCGCTGTGGAACACCAACTACACGCCGGTGCTGGCCGACACCGCGGCCGGCTTCACCGCGGCCTACGGCGAGGTCACGTCGGGCTCCGAGGGCTACGAGGAGACCACGCGCGTGCTCTGGAACACGGGCGCTGCGGCCTCGGCGGCGGTCAACAACAACTCCAACCCGGCCGAGTTCACGATCATCACGGCCAGCACGCTCACCGTGCGCGGCGTGGCGCTGCTCACCGTGTCGGCCAAGGGCTCGACTGGCGGCAAGCTGCTGTCGGCATCGAAGTTCACGGTGGCGCGCTCGTTCGCGGACGACGACCTGTTCGACGTCAAGTACGTCCTCGGCCTGAGCTGATCGTGCGCTCCTTCGCCCAGCGCGCGCGGCCGCTCGCGCGCGACCTCGCGCGCGGGGAGTTCGAGCGCACGCCCGACGGGCTTTACCTCCCGCGCCACCGCGCGCTGTTGCGCGGCGTGGTCACGGTGCGGTCGAAGTATGGGGTCATGCGCACCCACAACCGCATCACCGCGGGCGGCGCGATCGCGCTCTCGGGCCTGTTCGCCCCGGGCGGCATTCCGGGGGCGCTGGGGGCGCTGTACGTGGCGCCGTTCGGCAATCCGGTGGTGACCGACGCCGCGTGGGAGGCGCCGTGGGTGGCGGGCGCGCCCGGGCTGTCCACGCCCGAGTATGTCGACGAGTACACGCTGTGGAAGGTGCTGGGCGAGCTCGGTGATACCGAGGGCTATGCGGAGCCGACGCGGCCGCAATGGAATTACGCCGACGTGGGCGGCAACCTGCTCGACAACAGCGGCGCGCCGGCGGCGTTCACCATCGCTGCCACGACCACCATCGACGTGCAGGGCTTCGCGATCACCGCCGCGCCCACCAAGCTCGCCGGGCGGCCGTTTCACTTCGGCGATGCAGGCGGCAGCAGCGGCTTCATGCAGATCGACCTGTCAGCGTGCGACTGCCAACAGATCCTCGCCAACACCAGCAACTACATCCCGACCGGCGCCAACGCGACGGCAGGGACTGCCACCTACCCGCAGACGGTGAGCCTCGGGCAAACCTACTCGCTATCCCCAACCGGGTTCGAGGTGAACCCGTATCCGGTGGTGGCCGACCCGCCTTTCATCAGCGGCTGGTCGGGCGAGTTCTACATCGCCGATCCCTCGGGGGACGATTACTTCGACGCCGGCAGCGGCCTGTGGGTGGACCCTTCCGGGGACTCCCTATTCATTTCCAACGGGCCGGCGATCGGCTCGCCGCTGATCTCGCTCTGCCAATTCCCGGGTGCGCCGCTCACGTTCAATGACGGCGATCCGCTCAACATCACGTGGGGACTCCAGCTATAGTGATTCCTCTCAACGTCCGCCACGAGCTCCGCGAGGGGCGCTACGAGCGCAGCGACGCCGGCATCATCGTGCCGCGCGCGGGGATGCTGGTCGAGGGCCGCTTCCACTGGCGACGCAACGGCTGGCCCTACGGGTGCAAGCGCAATCTCCTCACCGACGAGGGGATCGCGCTGGTGATCGCCGACACCCAGCCGTCGCCGCTGTACTGCGCCCTGTTCGCCGACGACGTCACGCCGCTCAAGACGTGGACGGGGGCCACGTTCGATGCGGTGGCCACCGAGATCAACTCGACCACCGACGGCTACGCCGAGACGACGCGGCCGGTGCTGGTGGCCGACGCGGTCACCGCCAGCGAGTTCAACATCCGCACCACCGGCAGCCCGTTGCAGATCTGCGGCTTCGGCGTGCTCTCCGGGGACGTGATCGGCAGCACCAGCGACGTCCTCATGGCGGCGATCCGCCTCTCGGAGGCGCCGGAGCTCTACGACGACCACGATATCCTCGACGTCTACTACTCCTACACCGCCGTCCCGATCACGTGATCAACTGGCCGCCCCCCGACGTCTCGCTGCGCATCGGAGGCAACGACACGCAGGCGGCGCAAGCCCTGTTCCCCGACGCGGCGACGCTGCTCTACCGCGCGCTGCACTACCAGAGCGCGACCGGGGCCACCAACGTCAACTTCCGCCAGCCGCGCACCGACGGCGCGCTGGTGGAAGTGCGTCTCGCGGGAGAGATCAAGATCGTGACGGTGACGCCGGCCCCGTCGGCGCCGCCGCCGGTCGAGAAGTTTCCGGAGCCGCCGGTGCCGGAGGAGGTGCTGTACTTCTTCTACCAGATGTACTCGGGCATCGTGCGGCCGACGTCGCCGGCCACGCTGCCGCAGGTGGCGTCGATCAGCAATCCGGAGCCGCCGCCGTCCACGCTCAAGGTGCTCGACCAATTCCACCCCGACGAGGTATGCGCAGGCGCGTACAACCTCGCGATGGAATGGCAGCAACCCGAGAAGCTGGCGGTGAAGTCCGACGGCACGCAGAACACCGGCAACGCGACCTCGGCCTATCCCAAGCCCGGCATGTATTCCGGGTCCATGAAGCGCGTGGTGCAAGCGATCCTCGGGATCGGGAAGCAGCCCACCGAGACGGTGGAGTTCATCAGCGAGGAGCTGCCGGCCACGTATCCGGACGCGCTGGTGAGCAACCGCTATTCGCCATCGTGGCTGAAAACGCACGGCATCCACAAAGCCACCGACGGGTCGGTGTGGCTGGTGGAGATCGGCAAGGACAACGGCGTGCTGGCCATGCCCCTGCCGATCTTCGACGGGACCGACAGTTATGCGTTCATGGCGTTCCTCGACTCGTTGGGGGACACGGACACGCTCAACGTGGTGCTCGAGTTCGGCGGGCTGCCTACGGGTGAGCCGTTCCCAAGCGGCGCTGACCTGACAGATGCTATCGCCGCCGGCAAGGTGCTGCAACTGCTCACCGACGCCGACGTGGAGCCGTTCTATCGCGATACCGTCAACTCGGTGAACACCAGCGGCCTGTTCAACGACTGCGGCTGGGCGTTCTCGGAAAGCGGTGCCAAGGCCGACAACATCGCGTTCTGGTACAAGAACGCCGCGGTGGTGCTGGCCGACGTCGACACGTGGGGGAGCGACGGCCACAACGAGGACCCGGCGGAGGAACGCTACAAGACGGCGCGGCACTGTCGCATCACGCTCGCCCTGTCCTCGACCCCGGCCGAAGGCTTCCCCTACGGCACCGGCAGCGCGATCCTGTTGGTCGTCGAGGAGCAACTGCTGGTAGGCGATTACCCTGTGCTCGCCGCCGAGTCGCGCTTGCCTGAACAACTGGCCATGCCGATGATCCGGGTACCCGGCATCAACAGCGAGTTCCTGTCGCTGGCCGCGATCTATGGGCGGATGCCGCTGGCCGGGACGCCCACCGCCGATGCGCTGCTGGCGGCCGAGTTGGGCTATCCATCCGCGCCCGTGTTCTGCTTCTACCGCGGCGAGACGCTGGAAATGGTGCGCTGGTATCACTTCGGCAACCACGTCAACGACAACGCGCCCGCGAGCCTGTGGGGAGACACCCTTGACCCGTTCGACGGGGCACACCCGCCCGCCTCCGGCAGCAGCAGCTCCGAGTGCATCGGCCTCGTGGTGCCGGCTTACATGAGGGAGGCGTACCTGCTCGTGTGGCCGGGCCTGCGCACCGGGAACAACAGTTGGGACACGTTCCCGGTCAACGTGATCGGACTGTTCGAGGGGCTGGGCACGGTGACCTTCGACACCATCACCGAGTTCTATCGCTCCGATCTCGTATTCCCGGGCGTATTCGACATGTTCTCGTGGCCGGGGCTGTGGCTGTCGCAGGGCAATCCGTTCGTGTCGATCGCGGAGCCGTGGCCGATGTTCTTCGGGGCCGTGGTCAACGCAGGACCGACGCTGGGCTATTTCCTGCGCAACACGCTGGGGATGCCCTACAACCGCATCCTGCAGCAGCCGGGGTCGATCCTGCACGAGCGCGACGGCACCGGCAGCACCATCAACCAGCCGGCGAGCATCGCCGATCTTGAAGTGCCCACTGACGTCACGCCGCGCTCTCTTACCTTCGTGGGGTCCGTATGACCGATATCGTCGTCGTCGATGCGATCGAGTACATCGACACCGAGACGCACACCCTCGCCAACCGCTTCACTGAGCACAAGACGGTGTCGGATGCGGTGGACACCGGGGGCAGCCATTACACGGTGTCGCCGTCGCAGTACGAGGAGGCCGCGGCCAACACGCTGACCACCAGCGAAACGGTGGTCGGCATCCGCCGCCAGCGGATCACGGTCACCGACACCCGCAGTACCAGCGAGGGCGAGGACGACACCCGCAACATGCAGGTGACCGAGCAGCGCGCGACCTCCGAGACCGTCACCGCCTTCATGACGTCCGAGGGCAGCGAGACGTCCAACGCCGTCACCTCCGAGACCGTCACCGGCAAGCTGACGGCCACCGCGACCGACACGGTGGCGACCGCCGAGACGGTGGAGGCGCACACCGTCGCGGTGGTGACCGACGTGCGCACCACCAGCGACACCGTGACCTCGGTGCGGCGCTCGACGGCCACCGTGACCGACACCCGCAGCACGTCGGAGGCCGGGTCGGGCGCGCCGATCGCCACCGCCAGCGACGCGACGACGACGGCGGAGTCGACCGCGCTGGGCTTCACGCACGCCGAGCAGGACGCCGCGGAGACCTCGGAATCGGTCACCGCTGGCCGCCTGACCACGCAGTCGGTGTCGGATAGCGCCACCACCTCGGACGCGGTGACGGGCGGCCTGCACGCTACCCAAGCGGTGGTCGACACAGCCGAGACCGCGGAGGCGGTGCGCACCTCAGCCGACGAGCTCGCCGGCTACTGGAACAACAGCATGACGACCGCCCCGGCCCTGTGGAGCGGGCTGCCGTTCAATTCCATGATCGCGGTCAATGGCGTGCTGTATGGTGCCGGGGCCGAAGGCATCTACCGCATGGACGCGAGCGAGGCCGCCAAGGACGACGGCGCCAAGATCCGCAGCGAGGTCATGTGGGACCTGAGCGACTTCGGCGTGCCCAACAAGAAGCGGATCGAGGGCGTGTACGTGTCCGGGCAGGCCAAGGGCGCGTTCACGGTGCGCGTGATCAACGAGCGGGGGCGGTGGGACTACGTCACCCGGTTGCCCTTCAACAACAAGATGGCCCAGCATCTGGCCCAGCCGGGGCGCGGCCTCGAGGCGTCGCACTGGCGGATCGCCCTGATCCAGACCAAGAGCTTCGGGGTCGACCGGGTGCTGGTCGAGCATGACGTCGTCGGCAGGAGAATCGGATAATGGCGTTCGCGGTCGAAGGCTACGTCCCCGCCACCGGCGGCGGCCCCAGCTCGGCGTTCTACAACGCGGTGCGCGATGCGCCGGTCGACCCCACGGTCCCGGAAATGATGGAGGACACCCGGTCGCTGGTGGAGGAGTTCTTCACCACCAACCGGGAATTCGCCGACGACGCGATCGCGCTGGCGCTGCAGACCATCGAAGACCTGAAAGAGTCGATCCTCCCGCCCGACCTGCCGGCGCCGCCGGCGGCGCCGCAGATCATCACCCGGTTCGAGGCCGAGCTCGGCATCGGGTTCGGGGGCGACACCGATCTTGGCGGGTTCCAGCCGCAGACGATCGAGGAGTTCAATCCAGACTTGGTCGAGCTGCCGGATATCGAGGGCACCATGCCCGCGTACACGGGACTGGTGTACGCCATCACCATCCCGCCCAGCCCCACGCTGGAGGCGGTGCCGGAGCCCGCGGCGCCGGTGATCGACACCGCGTTCGAGATCGGCAGCCCGCCGGTGCAGGATATCGGCGGCGCCCCGGACTTGGACGAGATCGTGTTGCCGACGTACACGGCGCCGGTGATCCCGACCTTCGACGGCGAGCCGCCGTCGTTCAACGTCGCGCCACCCAATCCGGTGATCCAGTGGACCGAGCCGACCTACACCTCCGAGCTCAAGACGGCCGTGGCTGCCGTGCTGCAAACCATGCTGGCCGGTGGCACCGGGCTCGCCCCGGACGTGGAGAACGCGATTTGGGACCGCCTGCGCGCGCGCGAGGAGCGCGCCGGGCAGGCGCGCATCGCGGCGGCTTATATGGAGCTGGAGGCGCGCGGCTGGGAGCGCCCGCAGGGCGTGCTGGACGCGCTGGTCGAGAGCATCCGGCAGGACGTCGAGGCCAAGCTCAATGCCGCCTCGCGCGACGTGGCGATCGAGCAGGCGCAGCTCGAGCAGAAGAACCGGCAATTCGCGGTGCAGGCGACGCTCGACTACGAGCGCATCTTCACCGCCATCTTCCTCGCCATCACCGAGCGCAATTTCGAGATCGCGAAGTTCCACGTCGAGACCGAGATTCAGGTCTACAACCTGCAGATCACGGCGTTCAACGTCGAGCGGCAGGTGTTCGAGGCCAAGATCGCGAAGTTCCGCGCCGACCTCGATGCCGCGCTGGCCTACCTCAAGATGTTCGAGGCGCTGGTGGAGGTGGAGAAGGCCAAGGCGGCGATCAACGTAGCGAAGGTGCAGGCGTATGAGGCGCAAGTCAAAGCCTATGGCGCCCGGGTGGAAGCGTACAAGGCACTGGTGCAGGCGGCCGGCGTGCACGCCGACGCGCAAAAGGCCAAGGCCGACGTCTACCGTGCGCAGATCGAGGGCATGGTCGCAAAGCTGGGTGCGCAGCGGGCCAAGTTCGAGCTGTTCGACGCGCAAGTCCGCGGGGAGGAGAGCAAGGTCCGTCTGGAAGGGGTCAATGCTCAGGTGTTCGCGACGCGCGTGCAGGCGTGGGGGCAGACGGCGGACAAGCTCCTGAAACGCGCCGATCTCGACTTCCAGCAGAACCAGCAGCAGCTCAACTGGAACATCGCGAATATGCAGCGCGTGACTGCATTTTCGGGGCAGGAGCTCAACGCGATCCAAGCCCGGCTCGCCGCCTATCAGGCCAACACCTCGCGCTCGACGGCGAAGTTTCAGGCCGACGCCAGCGTCGCGCAGGCGGACCTACAAGCGCAGGTGACGCTGTCGCAGCTCTCGATCGCGCGCTTTCAGGCGCTGCTCGAGGAGTGGAAAACGCGCTCGCAGGAGATCATCCAGTACGGGCTGGCCACCGCCGAGTCGCTGCGCTCCACCGGCCAGATCGTGTCGACCATGCTGTCGGGCACGCTCGCCGGCCTGCACGTGTCGGCCGGGATCTCCGCCGGCGCCTCCGCCGGGCAGTCGAGCTCGCGCACGTCGTCCGACCAAACGTCGCAGTCCAAGAGCACCAACGAGAACAACAACTACTCGATCACCCACAACTACCAGCACCGGACCTGACCATGGACTACTACGATCAAGTCATGCGCGCGAACCAACGGGCCATGGACGCGCGGTCCAACCGCTCCGAGATCGCGCCGCCGCCGGTCCCGCCGCCCACCTATTTCCAACCGCCGCCGGAGCCGCGGGGCGTGGACCCGGCCAGCTATGGCGGCGCCACCGGGGGTTGGGGCGAGGGTGCGGGCGCCACCGGCACGTTCGAGTCGGAGTTCGGCGGCGGTGGTGGGCGCTCGCGCGGCTACGGCGCCAGCTCGGCGCGCGAGGCGCGCGGAGTCACCGGGACGTGGGACGAGGCGCCCCCGGCGCTGGCGGGCGAGTCCATGTTCGGGGTGCCGGTCCCGGCGCAGCCCGCGGTGGAGGGCACCGGCCGCCTGCCGGGCTGGCTCTCGAGCCCACTGGAGGCGTTCAACTCGGTGGTGCGTCCCGATAGCCCCTCGGCGCAATCCTACAACCTGCGCGAGGGATCCCCGGCCGGGGTCGCCGTCTCGCCCTCGCTGTCCGAGCCGCGGCGCGCGGCCGGCGACGGCCCCCTCGGCATGGGCTGGCACCGCTCCGGCGTGACGCCGCAGGCGCAGCAGCCGCCGGCGGGCCCGCTGGAGCAAGCGGTCAGCGGGATCGCGCCCGGGGTGACCACGCCGCAGGTGGACCCCGCCACCGGCGCGCTGCTCAACGCCTCCCGGGCGCGGCTGGCGCAGGAGGATCTGGCGACGCAGAACGCCAACGCCCTCGGCAACCGGGCGGCCGTGCTCGCCAACGACAAGCGCACGGCCGACTGGAACGCCGAGTTTTCGCGCTTCCGGGCGACCAACGGCGCGGACATGGTGCTGGCCCCGGAAAACTCGGGCTACGACTCGCAGCGGCGGGCGATCATCGAGGGCGCCAATCAGGACGCGGCGCGCGCGGGCGCGGTGGGCAAGGAGCTCGCCGGCGTGCAGGATGCGCAGATCAGCAAGCGCAGCTACATCGACGAGTTCGCCAAGTCGCAGGACGCCCTGTCGCAGGCCGAGCGCGCGCGCGGCGCGTCGGCGCTCACCGGCGCCGAGGCCGAGCTCGCCAAGACCAAGGCGCAGCTCGGGCAGCAGGAGGTGGGACAGGCGAAGGAGATCTCCGCCCTGCGCGCCGCGCTGCAGGCGGAGACCGACCCGGCGAAGATCAAGGTGCTCCAGAACAAGCTGCTGACGATGATGGGCAAGCAGCCGGCCAACAAGGTGGCGCTGATCGACGTCGATTCGGGGACCACCGACGTAACGGGCCAGCCGCGCTACATCAAGCAGGCGATCGACATTGAGACCGGGCAGCCGATCGGCGGACAGGCCGCGGGCGGGAAAGCGCGCGCGCCGGCCGCGCTCGAGGACTGGTTGAAGGCGGCCAAGGCGCAAAACCCCAACGCCTCGCTCGACGAGCTCACCAAGTATTACAAGGACAAGTACGCGCAATGATCATCGACCCGTTCGATAAGGACGTCGGCGGCGGCAAGGCCGGCATCGTCGACCCGTTCGACGCCAAGGCCACGCCGCGGCCGGGCGCGTCGGAGATCGACACCTCCGCCCCGCTGGGCAGCGAGGGCTTCTTGGGCGGGGTTGCCGATTTCGGCCGCGGGGTCGCCAAGGGCGTGATCTCCGGGCTTCCGGAGCAGGTCGGCAAGGCGTTCCAGTTCTTCGGGGCGGAGGACACCGGCAAGCAGTTGCAGGCGTTCGCCAAGGAGAACGACGTCCCGGCGTTGCGCCAGTCGGTGGTGGGGCAGGTCGCCAACGAGCAGAACGTGCTCTCCCCTCGGGGCGCGGCCGCTTCCGCCGGCGAGAACCTGCCGCTGTCGTTCGGCCCCGGCGCTGCGGGCGCAGCCGCGGGCGCGGCGATCGGCGCCGGCTTTGGTGGCGTCGGCGCGATCCCGGGCGCGGGCATCGGCTTCCTCGTCGGCTCGCTCGCGTCCCTGCCCATCTTCTACGGGTCGCAGGGGCAGGAGTCGAAGGAAACGGTGGCGCGCGACCTGCGCAAGGCCAACCCGGGCATGTCCGAGGCCGAGATCGAGGCGCAGGCCACCAAGGCGGGGCACGGCGCCGGCGCGATCGAGGCAGGCGGCGAATTCGCGGCCGACCTCATCCCCGGCGCCAAGCTGCTCAAGCCGTTCTTGAAGCCCATCGAGGGCGCGCTGGTGAAGTCGATCTTCTCCGGCGGGCTCAAGAAGGCGCTCAAGACGGCGGCGCAGATCGAGGGCGGGGAAATCGCGACCGAGGTGCTGCAGCAGACCGGCGAGCGTGCGGTCGAGCACGCCTACGGCGCCGAGCAGGGCCCGTCGCTGCGCGACTCGGCGAGCGTGATCGTGCCGACCGCCATCATGTCGCTGTTCCCGGGCGGGCTCGCGGTCGCGCACAACTTCCACACCACCTCCAAGGTGAAGTCGGCGCTGGCTGACGCGGAAGCGGACCCCGAGCGGCGCGCCGCGGCGGCTGCCGTCGTGTTCCACCAGATCGGGGACGTGAACCCCAACGTCGCCTCCGCCTTCGACGAGTACGCCGCCAAGCAGATCGACGCCGGGCTGCCGATCGAGGTGGCCGACGACGCCTTCTACCTCAAGGAGGCGAACAAGGCCGCCGCCGCGCGCGCGTTCGC
>ERZ869921.1147-NODE-1147-length-12046-cov-8.147611_pt1 | contig 12046 bp, 24 predicted proteins | sample MGYA00579310_ERZ869921 | MGnify/ENA primary metagenome ERZ869921 (study PRJEB32216, sample SAMN09231816) | wastewater metagenome | place: USA: Maryland | collected 2016-06-21 | study: EMG produced TPA metagenomics assembly of the PRJNA472060 data set (Reclaimed...
TGGGTATAACTTGTCAACACCCTGCGGGGAATTTCTTTTCTTGACCGGCGGGTATTGACATAGATTACCCGCTGGGTATTATTCGCCTCACGTTCACAAAACGGAGGCCGAATTGCAGACAACCACCAATCCCAGCGAAGAGCTTTCGCGGCGCGCGGAGATAGCCGCCAAGGCCGGCGCCTTTACCGATGTTGTAGCCAAAGACGTCGACCTCGCCGCCCTTGAGCGCGAGCTTGCCACCGAGCTGGCCCGCTCCGACCTGGAGTGCTACGCCGCCGAGGTAGACCGCCCAGCCGGCCAGATGCCGCGCTACGACACATCGCGCCTCAATGAAGGCCGCGCAGCGTGGATGAACCCCGACGACCTGCAGGCCGACCTCGCCCGCGCCGTCCGCTACCTCGACCTGCGCGGCCTGCTGGTGCGCCCCATCCCCGGCCAGCCGCACATCGTGTCCATCAGCCCGGCGCTGCTGGCGACGGTGGAAGGCGGTGCCGCATGACCCGCGACACCCTCACCACCTGGGCCTGCGCCGCCGCAGCCGCCTTTGCCCTGGCCGCCCTGCCCGGCTGGATGGACAAGCCCACCCCCACCTATGCCAGCTTCGGCTTCACCCCCGCCGCGCTGGAAGACGGCCAGGCCGAGCTGCTGGACGCACAGGCCCGCGCCGCCTGCGCCGCCACCCACGGCCCCAACGGCGGCACCGTGCGCCTGGCCGACGGCAGCGTGCGCTGCACCAGCAAACACGGCCGCAGCGCCATCACCGTGCTCAGCCACCAGCAGCACGCCCACCACGTCACAGGAGGCATCCGCCCATGAGCAGCATTCTCACCCCCACCGCCGGCCCAACCGGCCCCCAGCGCCCCACCGCCGCCCAACTGCGCGCCGTCGGCAAGTTCATCCACCCCGCGCACGGCACGCCCGAATGGCCCAGCCTGGACGTGTGCGACGCCGTCGGCGCCTGGCTGCTGCACCTGGCCGAGCAGATGGACGCCACCGCGCCCAAGGCCGAGCCCAACGCCCAACCCGTTGGCCGCGACAACCTGCCCGGGGGTGCTTATGAGTGAGGGCTTTCTCGCCGATGGCGAACTGTCAAAGCAGCGCGAGCGTGTGCAGCGCTTGACACTCAACGCGCGTCAGTTGCACCAGGCTCATGAACTGGCCAACCCCGATTCAGGCGACACCGACCAGGAAGAGGCCGAAGTCACCATCGCATGGATGCCCGCCGGCGTAGACACCGACGGCGCAGCCACGCCCCAGGGCTTCTACGCGTGGCTGACGGAATACCCCGAAGAGGGCGCGCTGTTTCTTGACCCGGACCGCCCCATTGCCGCCAGCGCACCAGCAGCGCCGCTGCGCATGCCGACAGACGACGAGCTTGCCGAATGCTGCGGCGGTTGCCGCACGACCAGCGCGGCAAACACCTGGATGCGCCGCGCCATCGCCAAGACGCTGGAGCTCAATGCCGGCCGCGTGATTCCACCCGCTACCAGCACAGGAGGTTGACCACCATGCTGCGCCGCATCACCCTCGCGCTGGCCCTGGCCGCCAGCGCCCTCACCACCCACGCCGCCAGCGTAGACGACTGGCTGCGCACCACCGGCACCCAGCAGGCCCACGCCCGGCTGCAGGCCCTGGCGCAAGACCACGCCGGCTGGCGCGTGCTCAGCCTGCTCTGGCCCCAGCCCGAGCTCATCCACCCCGCCCACGGCACGCCCGAATGGCCCAGCCTGGACGTGTGCGACGCCGTCGGCGCCTGGCTGCTGTACCTGGCCCAGCAGATCGAAGCCACCCCGGCACCAGCAGGCCGCGACAACGACAGAGTGGAGGGGCGCGACGCGGCTTTATCGCGGCGCGTCCCTTCGCACGACGGGTTGTGCGGCAACGGCTCAGAAGTCGGCGCTGGTGACGCGGCGAGAAAGGAAAGCAGTGAATGAGCTGGCACTTTTCGCGGGCGCTGGTGGCGGAATACTCGGAGGGAAACTGCTCGGCTGGCGCACTGTCTGCGCCGTTGAATGGCAACCCTACGCTATTGGGATTCTGTGCCAGCGACAAAACGATGGGATTCTTTCGCCGTTCCCGGTCTGGGATGACATTCGCACATTCGACGGACGGCCCTGGCGAGGAGTTGTTGACGTGGTTTCTGGCGGCTTCCCGTGTCAAGACATCAGTAGCGCAGGCAAGGGCGCCGGAATCACCGGCGAACGATCCGGCCTTTGGCGGGAAATGGCCCGTGTCATTGACGAAGTACGACCGAGCTACGTGCTCGTGGAGAACTCCCCAATGCTCACTCTTCGAGGACTCGGAACCGTCCTTGGAGACTTGGCCGCGCTGGGGTTCGATGCGGAATGGGGAGTGCTGGGAGCGCACGCCATTGGCGCAAACCACAAGCGAGAACGAATCTGGATACTGGCCCACGCCGTGCAGCGGGCCAGCCGACTCAAGTTGCACGATGGAGACGACACTTAAATGGGACAACGGCAAGCATCAATTGACATTGACGCGGGAAGTAGCCCGAGAAGAAAAAGCCGCAGGGCGACACATCCCGCATGGAACGCTGAACCCGCCGTGGGTCGAGTGGCTCATGGGGTGGCCCACCGGGTGGACAGACTTCGCGCCCTTGGAAATGGACAAGTTCCGGGAGTGGTGGCAGCTGCATGGCGGATTTTGACGCACAACCTCCCCGGCGGAGCCTACGATGCTTAAGCGCCTGCTCGCCGCGCTGGCCCTGGCCGCCAGCGCCCTCACCACCCACGCCGCCAGCGTAGACGACTGGCTGCGCACCACCGGCACCCAGCAGGCCCACGCCCGGCTGCAGGCCCTGGCGCAAGACCACGCCGGCTGGCGCGTGCTCAGCCTGCTCTGGCCCCAGCCCGAGCTCATCCAGCCCGCCGCCCGCGCCCTGGGGTTGACCACCACCGAGCAAGCCGCCGCCCTGGCAGACGCCCTGCGCGACACGCTCGGCATGCCACGGGCAGAGGCCTTCACCCGCCTGGCCAACCCGCAGCCGCTGCCCGGCATCACCAGCACCGCCGGCATGCGCCGCACCAACTGGGCAGACATGCAAGCCGCCATCAAGGCGCACATGCCGGGTGACGGTGTCGCCTGGTACCGCTCAGACGACACCTACGCCCTGCCCAGCCGCGCCCAGCTGGAGCACATCGCCACCGCGCAGCCCTTTGCCCGCTGGCAGTGGCGCGAAACCGCGCAAGACTGCGACGACATGGTCCAGATGTTCCGCGGCTGGCTGGCCAGCCACGGCCTGGGCAACCTCGCCATCGGCTACGCGTCCATCCGCTACTACACCGGCGCCACGCCCACCGGCCGCCACGCCGTCGCCATCGCCATGGACGACGGCGGCAAGGTCTGGCTCATCGACCCGCAACAGCCCGGCCTGCACCCCGTCACCGCCCGCCTGGGCGGCAACGACCTGGCGACGCGGGCGCAGCTTTTGTTTGTCATGCATTGAACAGGAAAAAGATGAAAACCTACGACACAAAAAAAACGCACTACGGCCGCCCCTCTTTCTGGCGCAACGTCCGCGAAGTCCTGCGCCGATTCTTTGATCGTGAGCGCGAATTGATGGCCTTGCGTAACGCAGTCGGAATGATGGCCGAGGCCCGGCGCTCCGATGCCGCCGAGTACCACGACATGGTCGAACTGAATCGCTCCATGCGCGATGACGCGCGGCGCTTCCGCTGGCTGGCCGAAGACCATGCCGATCCGTTCCTGCGCGAACGCGTGCGCTCAATCTGCCAAAGCATCCCGACGCGAGGCCTTGGCGGAACACGCCTGGACATCGACGCAAACATGAATTCGTGAAGCCAGCCATTTTTTGCCAGCCCATCCACCAACCGCAACTGAGGCCCACCCCCATGCCCACCTTCGACCCCACCCATTGGCTGCTGCTGGCCATCATCGCCGTGCTGGCTGTGGCCAACGCCCTGCTGCTGCGCCGCCAGCGCAAGCAAGACGCCCCGCTCATGCGCACCGCCAACAGCAGCCTGGTCAACCGCCAGGCCGCGCAAGCCCTGCACGCCGCCAACAAACAGGCCAGCACCGAGCCGCGCCCCCGCGTCTGCGCCATCGGCGCAGACCTGCCCCCCAGCTACCCCCCGCGCAAAGACGCCGCCCCCGTGGGCGACCGCCGCGCCACCCGGCACTGAGCCACCGCACCAGGCGCACCACCATGAAAGCCGGGCAACTCATCGCACAGGGCACGCTGTTTCTGCGCGGCGCCGTGTACCGCGCGCTCACCAGCGCCGGCGAGACGCAATACACCCTGCCCCTGCTCGAGCGGCGCGGCGCCGGGGTGCAGCACGTCACCGCGCTGTGGACGGGCGCCGTCGCCAGCAGCTTCATGGCCGCGCATGGGGACGCGCTCAAGCCCGGCAAGGCGCTGGAAATCACCTTCGAGCGCATCTTTGCCCACAACAACGAAATCCACGGCGTCATCTACAGCGCCACCCTCGCCCCCGACCGCTGGCAAAGCAGCCGCCAGGCCGCGGCGGGCGAATCCACCAGCCACCCACAACCCGCCCCACAGGAGGCCCACGCATGAAATCTTTTAACCTTTTCCTGGCCGACTTGAACGACGGCCAGACCCACGCCGGCCTTACTGGCGACCTAGCCGAGCTGCTGCAGCAGGTGCGCAACACCGGCCGCAGCGGCAGCATGACGCTGAAGATCAAGATCCAGCCCGCCAGCAAGGGCGGCGCCGAGGTGGACAAGATCACCATCACCGCCGACCGCAAGCTCGAGCTGCCCAAGCCCGAGCAGCCGAGCGACTTCTTCTGGCTCACCGACACGGCCGAGCCCACCCGCCAGCACCCCCGGCAGCACGCGCTTGACCTGCGCGACACCAAAACCATCGACGCCGACGGCGTCATCACCTTCAAGGAAGCCCAGCAATGACCGCACCCACCATTACCCTCAACGAAGACAGCAACACGCCAGACGCCTTCCGCCTGGCCGAAGCACTCACCGTGCTGACCGCCGGCGCCCTGCAGCCCGCCAAGGTGTGCGACGCGTACTTCGTCAACCTGCCGCCCGGCTACACGCAAACCGACATCACCAAGCTGGTGGAAGCCGCCGCCCCGCGCCCCAGCCGCAAGCGCGGCGTCGTGGAGCTGGCTGCGCCGGAAAGCCTCATCCAGTACTGCAAAGACCAGGGCGCCGCCGCCACCGCCTACCTGTTTGCAGACCCCGACGCCCTGGCCATCGCCGCCGTCTTCAACGACCAGCGCGACCTGCCCGGCTGGCGCGACCACCGCGCCGTCTTCAAGGCCGCCTACACGCCCGAGTTTCAGCGCTGGATCGGCCGCAACGGCCACACCAAGGCCATGAGCCAGACCGAGTTTGCCGAGTTCATTGAAGACAACCTGGCCGACATCACCGAGCCCGCCGCCCACCAGCTGCTGGAGGTGGCCACCACCATCCAGGCCAAGACCGACATCAACTTCGCCAGCGCCAAACGCCTGCAAGACGGCCAGGTGCAGATGCAGTACACCGAGGCCATCAACGCCACCGCCGGCGCCAACGGCGCGCTCACCATCCCGCGTGAATTCCAGCTCGGCCTGCGCATCTTCAAGAACGGCGACGGCTACAAGCTGCGCGCCCGGCTGAAGTACCGCCTGGGCGCCGGCGCCGTCAAATTCTGGTACGAGCTTGACAGGCCCGAGCGCGCCATTGAAGACGCCTTCAAAGGCTACATCGACGCCGTAGCCAAGGAAACGGGCTACACCGTGCTGCTGGGCAAGGCATAAGGCGCGGGGACGATGCACGCAGCAGCCACCACAGAGGCCAGCCGCATCCGGCAAGAAGCCGCAGCCGCCGCCGCGCAGTACCCCACCCTGCGCGACGCCTGCCCCTACCCGTTTGGCAGCGCCCAGGCCGCGTTGTTTGCCCACACCTTCCTGATGCGGCGCACCGCCAACACCGGCCGCATGGTCATCTACCTGGCCGGCCCCATGACCGGCCTGCCCGACTACAACCGCCCCGCCTTCATCGCCGAGGCAGACCGCCTGCGCGCGCTGGGCTACACCGTCGTCAACCCCGTCGAGCTGGACGCCACCCACCCCATACAAGACCCCGCCGCGCCCGACGCCTGGCACCAGTACATGCGGCGCGACATTGCCCAGCTCGTGCGCTGCCACGGCATCGCCCTCATGCCCGGGTGGGAGCAAAGCAAGGGCGCCACGCTGGAGGCGCAAACCGCCGAGGCGCTGCTCATCCCCGCCCGGCTGTGCAGCGCCATCACCGCCGGCCCCGTCGGCACCGAATGGCCCGCGCAGGAGTGCACAGCATGAGCCGCGCCAGCCCAGGCCGCCGCGCCGTGGCCCGCGTCATCCGCGAAGCCACCCGCCCCTTGTCTGCCGACCAGGTGGCCGCCGCCACCGGCCTGCCCATGGCAGACGTGCGCATGCACCTCAGCAACCTCAAGCTGGCGGGCACCATCGTCAACGTCGGCACCGCGCACGACGCGCAGTACCTGCACACCAGCCGCGCCAGCGCCTGGGCCGCCGCCACCACCGGCACCGCCCCCACCGTGCCGCGCACCCGCATGGGCAGCGGCACCTACACCGGCGCAGAGCTGCAGCCCTACACCGGCCGCCCCGGCGCCATGGACGCCTACGCCCTGTCCAGCCTCAGCAACGGCCAGCGCGTTCCCCGCCGCGCGCCCATCATCATCGGCGCCCAGCCCGTGCGCAAGGCGGTGCAGCCATGAGCGGCGCCGCAGGCACCCTGGTGGGCACCATCTTCCTCACCGTGCTGCGCGCGCCAGAGCCCTTGCCCGCCGGCGCCATCATCCGCGTGCTGCTGGACAAGCGCCCCGGCATGGACAAAAAGGTCGCCCACGGCTACATCCGCGAAGCCACCCGCCGCGGCTACCTGGAGCGCAAGGGCAAGCACCGCAACTACCGCTACGCCGTCACCCCCAGCTGCACCGCCGCCCCCGGCGTGCGCATCGCGGACATTCTGGAGGCCAGCCAGTGACGGGCGCTATGCATTTGATAGCGCCTCACGCAGCGCCCGTGCGGGCTGGCGGTGGTTTTGCCACTGCGGGCAACGTGTGGCACAATTTGCCCGTCTCTTCGGAGATCGGGTTTAGCAGCCCGTCGCACCGCTGCAGCGCAAGCCGCAGCCACCCCGCAGTGTCTGCGGCTTCGTTGTCTGTGCCTCCAGTTTTGGCGGCTCGGACGGGAGGCCGCGAGGCCTGCCGGTTCGCGCAAGCGGTGCCCGGTCTGCTAACCCGTCCGAGCTGCCGCCCCTGTTTAGCAGCGGGTGCGGCGGTTGTAGCAAACCGCACCGCATGGAGGCCCACCATGGCCAAGACCCCCGCCCTGCACGCCGTGCTGGCGCAAACCACCCTCACCACCGCCCTGGCCGGCCCCATCCGCGCGGCCGAACAGCGCGCCATGACCTTCATCGAAATCGCAGCCCGCTGCACCCAGCAGGCCCTGCAAGAGGCCCGCGCCGCGCGGGCTGTCAACGAGCAATGACGTGGCTTTACATACCCTTGAAATCTGCTCAGGCGTGGGAATGCTTGGCGAAGGACTGCGAGCCGGGCTCGGATACCTGGGCATCCAGACTCGCGCCGTCTGTCACATTGAGCGGGAAGCATACGCCGCCGCAGTCTTGGCAGCGCGCATGGAAGAAGGCTCTATGGACCCGGCTCCTGTCTGGCCCGACCTTCTCACCTTCGACGCTGGAGCATGGCGCGGCGCTGTGGATTGCATCGTTGCGGGGTTCCCGTGCCAAGACCTGTCCCTTGCGGGCCGCAGGGCTGGGCTCGACGGAAAGCGCAGCGGGCTCTTTTTCAACATCCTTGAGATTGCCGACGCTTGCAGTGCGCGGTACCTCTTTCTGGAGAACGTCAGCGGCATCGCTTCTGCCACCGCCTCCGTTGTGGACGAAACCGAAGGGCCTCTCGACGAGCGCGCGGCCGCCCGCGTCCTGGGAGAACTGGCCGACCGCGGGTGGCATGCGGAATGGCTCACTCTTTCAGCGTCCGACGTGGGCGCCAGCCATGGGCGGGAGCGATGGTTTTGCTGGGCGTGGAGGAGCGTGGACATCCCCGGATGTCTGCAGCGGCGCACGGGACATGAGCAAGATCGACCCGGAAGCACAGAAGCGGGCGGACACCAAGCGCACGACGGGACTGCCGACCGAGGCGGCGTATTGGGCCACGCCGACCAGCAGCGACAACAGCAACCGCACGACCAAAATTGCCCCGAGCCACGGAATCAGTCACGGGCTGGTGCTTGCGGGTCAAGCAGCGAGCTGGGCCACACCCAAAGCCAACGATGCCGAGAAGCGGGGCAATGTGGCGCACCGGCCCCATATGCCGGAGCTGGTGGGACAAGCGCAGGCATGGCCGACCCCGAAAGGCACGGACGGCACCAAGGGCGGCCCGAACCAGGCCGGGAGCAAGGGCGATCTGATGCTGCCGAGCGCCGCGGCGCAGTGGCCGACGCCAGTTGCAAACGACGACAACAAATCGCCCGAAGCGCACCTTGCGATGAAGGCTCGAATGAAGGGCGGTCCACGGCAGACCATCACATCGCTGCAAGTGCTTGTCCAGCAGTGGCCGACACCAGCAGCCCGCGACAGCAAGGGCGCGAACAGTGCGGAACATGCACTGATCACAGGGGGGGGGCGCAAGCACATGGATCAGTTGAGCAACTTCGTCGCCCATTCTTCGCACCTGGCCCAGCCGATGCCCGATGGCCCGCCATCCTGCGAGAGTGGCCAGGACTCGCCCCCGCCCTCGGCAAAACGGCTGAATCCGGCCTTCGGGGAGTGGCTGATGGGCTGGCCAGTGGGATGGACCATTGCCGAGCCGCGCGCCTGCGGTGCGTCGGAAATGGCGTCGTGGCGCTCCAGGCTGCAGCAGCAGTTGTGCAGCTTCTTCGGCGAGCGGGAGTAACGGCATGACGCTAACCCTCACCACCCGCCAAGCCCAGGTCCTGGCCTACCTGCGCATCTTCTTCGCCACCAACCACTGCCTGCCGCCGTGCGCCCAGATCGCGCACGACTTCGGCTGGCGCAGCAACAACGCCGCCAGCGAGGTGCTGCTCCAGCTTGAGCGCCACGGCGCCCTGGAGCGCAACGAACTCGGCGGCTACAAGTTCACCCAGCCCGGGCTGCACCAGCCACTGCCGGCCGTCACAGCCTGACCACCCACCACCCCAGGAGCCACCATGCACCCCCAACCCATCCACATCGCCCACGCCACCATCTACATGGCGCCGCCGCCCGAGCTGCTGCGCCTGCAGGTCGCCGGCATCGCCACCGACGCAGCACGCAGCACCCCGCCCAGCGCAGGCAGCACCCTCACCCCACCCGCGCCCGGCGAGCACTGGCCCGGCCAGGGCGGCATCTACATCTGCACCCTGCCCGCCATGCTGGGCCTGCCCGCGCGGCACCTGGTGGTATCCGCCGAAGAGGTGGAGCTTGAATGGGGCGGCTACGACCACGACACCCCCGGCGCCGCCAGCCACACAGACGGCCCCGCCAACACCCGCGCCCTGCTGGCCGACAACAAAGAGCACCCCGCCGCCGCCTGGGCCGCCGCCTACACCGCAGACGGCCACAAAGACTTCCACCTCCCCGCCCGGTTTGACCTGCTCATGGCCTACCTGCACGCCCCGCAGGTGTTCGAGAAACAGGGCTGGCACTGGAGCAGCACGCAGAACTCCCGCTACAGCGCCCTCGTCCAGGCCTTCGCGGGCGTGGCCGAGGTGGTGGCCTTCATCGAGCGCAAGGGCCTCAGCTGCAGGGCACGGGCCGTCCGCTGGATTCAACCTTGACCGCTTGAACCCTTGACCACTTCACCGGCGCGCGAGCGCCGGTCCGCCGCGTTTTTTTCACGACCAGGAGCTTTTATGCAAGCCACAGCAGACCGACAAGACACCAGCGCCGCCGCCGCAGCGCACACCACCGCGCTGCGCACCGTGCAGCTGCCCGCCATCGGCACCCATTGGCCCGAGCAGGGCGGTGTGTTTGCCGGCATTCTGCGCGGCGCACCGGGCCAGCCCGACGCCGCGCTCATCATCCCCACCGCCCCGCAGTTTGAGCTGCAGGGCGGGTGGGGCGAATACGACAAAGACGTGCCCGGCGCCACCAGCCGCACCGACAGCGCCGCCAACACCAGCGCCATGGCCGCAGCGGGCAGCACCATCGCCCAGCAGGTATTGGCCCTGCGCGACGACGCTGGCCGCGCGGACTACGCCATCCCCAGCCAGGCCGCCCTGCAGCTGGCCGCCGCCAACGTGCCCGAGCTTTTCGCCCAAGTGTGGTGCTGGAGCAGCACGCAGAGCGCCCGCTACAACGCCGTCGTCCAGAACTTCGGCTTCGGCTACTCGGGCGCCGGCAGCAAGGACTTCAGCTACAGGGTTCGGGCCGTCCGCACGATTCCCTTGACCACTTGAACCCTTGACCACTTCACCGGCGCGCGAGCGCCGGTCCGCCGGATTTTTTTGGGGAATTAAGTACTTGACTCCCTCGAATTTATGATCTATATTTGAGTCATGGATGCAGCACGCATCCATCCGACGCCCGACGGTAGAGGGCTCTCTCAGGAGAACACCATGAACATCAAGACCATCACCGAATCCGAAGCCCGCGCCCTGATCGCCGCCGAGGCCGACGAACTCCCCTTCATCACCATCAGCGATTCCGGGCGGCAAGCTGTTCGCGCCTGGCTTCAGGATGTTGCCCGCCTGCCGGGAACGCACAACTCCGATGCGTGGTACGACGAAGCTGAGCAAGCCGCGAACAACGCCGCACAGGGCGAGTCCATCGGCATCGAAATGAGTGGCCGCATGACCCGCACGGGCAACCCTGCGGTGTTGTGGATGGAGCCCGCTCACTTCGAGTGGTCCGTCCGGGCCTGACGTGGGCGGCAAGCACAAAAACTGGCACAAGGCGTGGCGCCGCGAAGGTGCCCGCCTTGTCCACATCAGCGGTGCCGTGTTCGTGATCGAGCGCGGCGATGGATTCACAGACATCAATGCTGCCCCCGAGACGATTGAAGAATTCCAGCGGTACGAGCTGGCGCGCGGTGTCCCCGTGCACGATCTGGCGCAGAGGTTGATGCGGCTGGCCCGTGAGGCTGGCGAGTGGCTGGAGCACCAAAAATGAACCACGGATTGACCATCAGCACCTTCGAGCTGTTCAAGATGTTTCCCGACCAGGAAGCCGCACGCACCTATCTGGAGGGCCGTCTGTGGCCCCAAGGCCCGCGCTGCCCTGTATGTGGCCTTGGGGAGCGGATTACGGCCCGCAAGGGCGGTTACTACCGCTGCAACCAGTGCAAGGAAGATTTCACTGTTCGCACCGGCACCATCTTCGAGCGCAGCCATGTGCCGCTGCACAAATGGCTCTACGCGATGTACCTGCTTGTCACCGCCCGTAAGGGCATCAGCAGCATGCAATTGAGTAAAGAGATTGGGATCACCCAGAAATCGGCATGGTTCGTCCTGCAGCGACTGCGCGAAGCGTGCGGCAATGACCCGGCCATGCTGTCGGGCATCGTTGAGGTGGACGAGAGGTCTCGCCCTGGTGGCCGGCCGCGCAGCGGCCGGCCAAAGGATCAGCGCGCTACTGCCGGCGGGTGCCGGGCATCTTCAATGTCCAGGATCTGGTCGAGCTGGCTGGCTACCTTGGCGTAGGCGGCGCGGCACTGGGCGATGGCGCTGGCAGTGTCTTGCTCGGTGCTAAACCGGAGGCCGGTACCGGTGGCAGCGGCTGCGGGCGCTCCCGCAGATTCACCGGCAGCGGCTCGCACGCTGTCTGCACCAATGGCGTTGAGCACGCGCACAGTGTCAGCGTCAAGGCACTGATCGTCAGAAAGCGAAGCGATGTGTTCACGGGCATCTCCAAGTTGAGTGGCCAGGCGGGCCACGGTGGTCAGGTGTTCGGTGGCCTTGCGGTCGCCCAGGGCGCGCTGCTGGCGGCCGTCTGCCTCGCGCAGCTCGCGCGCGGCCAGCTCGGCCCGGGCGTCCTGCCCGGCGTGCCACTTGATGCCGGTGGCCGTGCCAGCGGC
>ERZ869921.1150-NODE-1150-length-12005-cov-3.473389_pt1 | contig 12005 bp, 19 predicted proteins | sample MGYA00579310_ERZ869921 | MGnify/ENA primary metagenome ERZ869921 (study PRJEB32216, sample SAMN09231816) | wastewater metagenome | place: USA: Maryland | collected 2016-06-21 | study: EMG produced TPA metagenomics assembly of the PRJNA472060 data set (Reclaimed...
GAAATTAGTTCTAAACGATACAACACAATCCAAAATTTCTTAACACTATTATGGATTGTTTGTATTTCAAACATTTTAGAAGCGGTTCATGAGCAGAGTTTGCTCATGAATAACTGACCAATGAGCCTTAGAAACAAGGCTTTCCATAAGTTCGTAATTTGGTTTATTGGCAAGATGGGATTTAAGCTCTGCCTCCTTAATATCCATTAATCCTTGATCAATTAGTTCTTCGACTTGCTTATATGGTAATTGGCCTTGACGAATTGCAAGAAGCAGAAGCGCTTCTGGCCGTGGAAATGTAATATGGCCAGTAAGAAGAAGTTCTTTTGCTTCTGCTGCAATACGAACTGCGTGCATAGTAGCCTTCCAATCAATTCCTTCATTGGATTCAGCAAGTCTTGCACGATGTCCATACTTATCTAAAGCTAACTGCCATACCTGACGTGCATATTCCACTGAGCAAGTATAACCTACCTTCTTATTAGCTAAGGATAGGTGGAGTACATCGCGAGTTTCGTTTAAGCCATTAGGAGAAGGAATTAAGACTATTTCAGCTTCTTTAGGATTAACTGATTCTAAGAGTGCAGTAATTTCAGTAGCATATTCACCAAGCTCTTTGCGTCCGTCCCAATCTTTCATAGCATTCATGAAAAGATTTAAAGCCGCAAGGCGATCACCCTTGTTGCCATATTTAGACGCTTGTGCTTTTGTATATCCAACAAAAGCATTAGTTCCCTTGTGAATAAGGTTACTTGCATTATCAACGATTTCGCGCCAATATGGACTTACAACAACATCTGTGCAATAAAATCGTTCTGGAGTAAACAGCATATCTAAGGCAACAGTCTGACCTTGACGAATAAGTTCCATGTAAGTCTGATATGAGAACATTTCATCATCAACGTCTTCTGCTGTATTTCGTACTGAATCATTCTTCTTTGTAGAATTATTCAAATGCTTGGCTGCTCGCTGCATCACTAACGATTCAGCATCGGGAAGAAAGAGCCCCTTGAAATCTCTATCAGAAGTCGGAAGCGCAGTTCCATAAACATGACTTCCAAACATCATTTTGACTAATGGTTGGTTCATTTCGTTCTCGTTTAAAAACTAATGTATACTACACGTTACGTTTTGAAGCTAAACGAATCTCATCTGCTGAAAGTTGTTCATACCAAACATCATGCTTAGGAAACAAGGCAGCAAGTACCCAAAAAAAACGATTAAAGTAAAGTCCGCCATTCATGATTTGTTCGGTTTTATCTTTATTTATGATCAGAACTCCACCTTTTACCAAAGCGTAAAATCGCACCAGTATATAAATCCCACTTATCTATTTGTGGGAATAGTTTAAGTAAAACAGTTGCCAATTGAGTTAAATAAAACGCACTATGATGTGTCGAGCGATTTTCTTTAGTGAAAATCAGTGTTTTCTTCGAGATAGTACGCATCACTGATGCTCTTTAGCACTTTCCGACCGCAAATGGAGTCTTGGTCAACGATAGGCTTAATAACAACTCCTTCACGAATCTTCTGACCACCGATAGTCGAATCACCATCGCGATGCTTCATGTGAACTTCCTGGCTCCAAGGACCAACATACAGCTTGGGAACCATAGTAAAACCACGGCGACCACACCAACGCTCAAGTGCAGGAAAATCGAGCCACTTTCCATCTACCATTGCATCATAAACAAAGAAGAGATGCTCACCTTCCTTGCAGCCATACGTGTAATTCGTTTGAATATTATGACCAACGATCTCACCATAGACACATTCGCCAGGTTGTAGCTTAGCCTTAATGTCTTCTTGATTGAGAATCTTCGTGTAAACATCTTCAGAGTACCAGCTCTTATTAGAACCAGTCTGAAGTTGACAATTACGCGAACCATAAACAAATTGGTGTGACTTAATCACGCCCCACTTAGCCAAGAAGCCCATAATAGCAGTTTTAACGGGTGCTAGAAAACCCTCATAATGACGAGGAACATATCCGTATCGAGCGGAAGTTCCATGCAGCTTCTCACTGATATACACCATCTCACCTTCTTGGAAGATGTCAGAATACCACTTGATATTCTCAATATCAGTATACTTCTTGAAGTTAGGATTGATCTGATTCTTGCTAGCCTTCTTAGTTCGCATTGTTTGCGGTTCAGAAACTTCGGGTGGCTCATACTTAGTGATGTTAAGTATTCCTGCAAGATCTAGTCCAACAGTGTACTTAGGTAACTTGGACTTACCATCCCAAGTAGCAGCAACTTCTTGCTCAACGTCACTAAGCGGAATAATCATTCCTTGCGACATCTGACCACGAATCTTAATTGAACGAATGCGACCTTTCTTAAGAGTGATCTTAGATCCAGGTGGGAATAAACGTAGTTCGAGTGAGTTTGGCAGAATTGAGTCTACAGGGACATAGAGTGCAAGATCGCCAGTTTGGAAATTACCCTTTCCAGTAACAACTTGCCATCCCTCAATCTTCGCTAATTCAAGCCTATCAGCATTAGGGTGCTTCTCAATAGCATCAATCTTTACCACTTCAACTCGGTGTGTGCTCATGTAATTGTTTCCTTCTTGCCTTTTTAGTGCGTTCTATTAGTCGTTTTAATTTACTTAAAGCTAAAAAATATGGAACTTCATATTTCTTAACATACGCTAATTTCAACAGATACATTACCTTTATAATTCCTACTGTTACTTGTTCAGTAGATGATCTAGATGTCCCCACATATCCTCTGCTTGACCTGGTGTATACAAGGCACGCTTAAAGTCCTCATATTCCTTGCGGTACATTTCAACTAAATTACCACCAGTTTCAACATTCGCGATGCGATCAGCTAACTTAAGTCGAATTGCTTTCTCACCGTTATTGCGAATCTTTGGATAAGTAAGAGCATTGCGTGTCTTCCGGTTGACACCTTCTTCATTTGTTACAGCGCCAACAAGTCGAGCAACTTCTGGACCAAACATTTCTTCGATCTCTTTCAACTTAGTTTCTGTATCTTCAACAACATCATGCAACCAAGACGCCATCAACAAGTTTTCATCAGCAACATTAAAACGCCGTAGAACTTGTTCGACAGCCGCCAAATGATGTGTATATGGCAAACCGCCAGAATATGCCTGGCCGGCATGTTTAATAGTAGCAAAAAACTTTACGTGTCTTAGTGGGTCCATAGTTTTCTCAATTAATTGTTAGACTTACTTTTATGTACATCGCAATATTCCGTATGTCCTGCATCATATGGCAAACACCCAATAGCTTGGGCGCCACATGTGCATGTTACTTCTTCTGTCTTTGATGGAAGATTAAAATCAAAGTCTAAAAAATCAACCATTTGACCGCTTACAACTCTTACAGGCTGTCCATTAAGGCGAAGTTTTGGTTTTCTTAGAAGGTGACTCATCGGGATCCTTACGAGGGTTTGACGACAAGACGTGTTGAATTGTTACATTCTTATACAACATGGGAATACCAATATGGTCTACAAGTCCAAGCTTCTTGGTTTCCTCTGCGTCTAAGTAAAGATCTCGAGGACCAGAAAGAAGCTTCTTAAAGGCAACCGCTCCACCCTTAAACTTAATTTTTTTCACCATCAGTTTCATGATTTTTTCATTCAGTTTAGTAATGCTAGCATGTTGGACGTTGATGTCATCAATATGTCCAACAGCGCCTGCGCTGATTTCATGTAACATAATTGTGGCATGTTCACTGGCGAATCTTACGTCGCCACAAGCAAGTAAGACAGCACCTGCACTAAAGGCCTTACTTAGAGCTACAGTGATAATCTCATTGGGAACTTGCTCAATAGCAGCAATCATGGTTAGTAGAGCGTAAGCTTCGCCGCCATCAGAATCAATGTAAACTAAGATAGGAGCAGTCGTGTCACGCCGGCTCTGATAATGAAGCTGCTTAACGAAAGCTCGAGCAGAATCTTCTGTGAACTTATTGACCCAAATTGGGCCATTTTCATCAAGAATTTCATTCAATACCATCGGCTGTGACACTGCCTCACTTTCTTCACTATCTTCATTATTGCGGCGGCCCAGCTTTCCTTCTACTAATCGCATGTTTTCTCCGAGTTAGAGTTAAGTTCTACTTTACATTTAGGGCAAATTCCCTGATTCACTGGAGTTTCCACAAACTGTACTCCACATTCTGTACATGGTCCACAACAGCATTCTTCATGAAGACAGTATGAACAATCGTAATGGTCTGCCCACAAATGACCGCATGTACAGAGTTCATTGCTCATAACTATGTTTCCAAAGTTTTTGAATTCGATTACCAGCTTCTACTAAGATAACCACTGAGAAAAACAAAACTACTTGTGCAGGAAAAATAAGAATTCGTTCTACTTGCTCTTTAGCCTTTTCAAACATAGAGTGTGAGTTCCCAAGGAGCATTGACTGGCTTATATCCAGTGTCCATAATAGACGCATTGCAATAAATAATGCCTTGCGAAAGTTGACAACCATATCCTTCGTGAATATGGCCAAACACTACTAACTTAGGTTTAATCCTAAGTAATGCTGTTGCTAATTCTTCACAACCAACATTTTGTTCCCACGGAGTTCCTGGAGCAACTTTATCTAAAGTTCCATTTGGAGGACCATGAGTAACAACAATATTAGTATCATCAGGAATCATGTCCCAATACTTCTTGATATCTGGACCACGCTGAACATTCCATGCCCAATCATGAAACCATGGTGTGACAGGACTTCCCCAAATCTTGAGGCCTTCAAGTGTTACATGTGAATTAACTAATACATTAGTCCTTGGACTAATGTCTGATAGCCAACGTTTTGATCCAGGCCAATGAGCTTTTAACTTAACCGAGTGATTTCCTGGTGTCCATACAAGATGCTTGGCTGGTTGCTTATCAAACCAGTGAGCAAATGCTTCAATTTCTTCTTTATTGCCCATCATAGACTCATCACCAGAGTGAATCAAGATGTCACAAGGCGGAATCGTGATGCTGTTATGTTTGTTATGTGTATCTGAGATAGCTACTACTTTTACAGGGTTAGGACTCATGTCTGCCAAATCCTTTAGATTTAGATTTTAAGAATTGCTCTACCTGACTCTTCTTTTCATTTGTAATTTCTGCACGTCGATCTAAAGCTAATGCAAGATCAAGGTCTTGATAGTCTAACTCTTCAACACCGGCTTCAATAACAAGATGAACGGGATTATGTCGAACACCATATCCGTTACGTTTCTTAGTGAGCCGCTTCATCAGCTGACCAACTCGAAAAGTAAGATGCTGATATACGAAAGTACTCTCCTTAACTGATCGACCTTCTTTAGTACGATAGTCAGGATTAAAATTCTGTAATGCTACGCAAATCTCGGTACGAAGATGCTGACGCAAATCATTAAGCGTATAACCAGATGTGCCAAGTGGAACATCAGAACCGCCTGTTCGCGATTCATTCCAGTTTTTCATACAACTATCACGAATGAACTTTTCAACCATTGGCTCATACTTAATAATATCTTCATTATTGAGCTTACGCTTAACAATTACCTTTTCTTCTACTTCTTCGGCCGTCTCGATTTCATCGAGTCCGTTTTCCATAACTTCTCCTTAGAGTCTCAAAAGCCTCATAATCTGATACATCCGCAGTAGACTGTATCTTCAAAAACACTTGAATAACGTAATTTGCTAAATGGACCTTATCCAAAAGAGTACTATTGATGAACTTAGTAGTCTTACGCTTAGTTGCTTCACAGCGAGGACTAACGCTGTTATATTCTGCACTTACCTTATGCCGAATATAACTCCAAAGACGCTCGGGATTAGCATCAATTTTATATATGCCATCGCTTCTTTGAAAGATCTCTTGGACTTGAAACTTAAGAGCTGCTTGAAGTGCAGCATCGTCTGGAATTGGAATCTGTTGACTGTTAGATACTGTGACAGCTTTTAGAAAGAAAGTATTAACAGTAGTATTGTCATCTGGTACATATACTACATGACTTGGAATTTGTGCTGCAATGATTTTTCGCAAACGCTCAAGTGGGGTTGGCATTTTTCACCTCGCCAATAGAATAGATCGGGAGATCCTTCTCAAGCATAATCTTGAGTTTCACAAGATTAACCAATCCTAAACTAGTATCAGTTGCATCAGCTAAGTAAGAATTTACCCATTCGCCAAGTTTTACGATAATCTTAACATCGCGAATTCGCCATTTGTTTTCAAGAATAATTTCTCGAAACAATTTAACTAATTCATCATAGCCTTGACGAGTAATTGAACGATGGGTTTTATCATTTTGCACTGATGCCCACCATGCAGTACCGCGACCAGATTCAATTGTATTAAGAACCGTTACTAATTTCTCATTCGTTTTTTTACTTTTCCAACTGTAAGAGTTTAAAATTGAACAAGCATCATTAACAGCAAACTCTAAGATTTCTTTATCTTCAATTTGATTCACTAGTTTTACAAGTGAAAGTTTGCCAGTCATTGTATTGTTGGCAAAATCTATTTGCAAATCAGGTGATGCTTCAAAAGTAAAATACTTAGTTAATTTTTGTAAATCAATCCACCTTGCTTCACCTTTTATAGCAAGCAATGCACTACTTGTTTCGAACCGAAAACCTAAACCACTCCAATTAGTGGCCTTTATACCTTTAATTTGCTCTAACGTAAGTTCTACGCGATCCGGAAACTGCGCAAGCAGTTCATTTTGCGGCGCAATAACAATTTCTGTAAGCTGTGAAAGATAATCTAGTTTTTCAAATGCTTCATCTTTAAGCGACCCCATATCACCTCAAATATTACTAAATTAAGACTATGTTCACACATGTCCTAATCACATATACCTATATTTTCGGAAAAGATTTTAGCTCTTAAGTAAGAGACTTATCAAGAAGTTCATCAAGATTCTCAGAATAGCAGAAACAATTTGTTACACCTTCATAAGAAGAAATGTCTTGTGCGTGAAAATCTGCTTCATGTGCTGAATCAAAAGGTCCGCTGATTACATCTCGGTTAAAATAACTTACGTGATAAGAAACAAACCATTGAATGTTATTGTGCATTTTTCTCTCTCAAATTAAAAAACGCACTCATTGATTTTTTAGTGAGTGCGTTAAATAATGTTGATATTTACGTTTAATTACTTCTTTTTGGGTTCAACAATCTCACAAGAAGCATCACCTAACAAGTTATGTACAAGTTTATCTAAAAAGATGTCATCAGGAAACTGTTCCTGCACTTGCTTAATGATTTCATTGTAAATAGAAAGTGCTTTTGCTTTTTCAGAAATACGAATTTCCAATAAGCTTTCACCATCATAATTACTGTTTGAATTTGTAAGCTTATACGTAATAGAGATAGTGCTATACAGCGGCTCTTGCTTTTTCGACTTCTTAGCCTTGCTCTTTGTTTCCAACTCTTCTTCAGGTAAAGCATCTTCAATAACTATGGCAATAACTTTTTCACAAGTTAAAAAACATCTATCAGTGACAATATGAAAAGACATTAGACAAGTACCTTATTAATTGATTCAACATAAGCGCTCAGTGCCATTTCTCGGTCACCTGAGTTATAACGGATGGTAATAACAGGATCAAAACCATCAGCTAAAATAGTTTTAAGCACAACAAGCTTCTCTAATTCAAGTTCATTGTGCTGCATTATAGATTCATGACCTAAACGAGTATCAATCTTGCTTTGCTTCACTGTAAGTTCACCAGCTTTCTTAAGTCTATCCTGAATAGTAGAAGCTGGATCAATTTTCTGTGCTTGTGGCGTTTTAATCTGTCGCCGCTGCAAAAGTTTTAGTGTTTCTTGCAAACGAAGGTTGGCTTGCTCTTGCTCTTCCGCAAGCATCTTTAAATATTTCTGAGCTTGCTCTCGATCACGTTCTTCGTTTTTAAGTCTTTTATACAACTTAACTACCCGAACGATGCCAACAATAAATACTGACACTGCTACAAGTCCTGCACCAATAAGGGAGCCAAGAAGCAAAATTGACATTATAGATCTCATTGTGTTTAATTATTCTACATCTTCATCAAAAATCATGGTCATTACTTCTGACGGTGACATCTGAATAAGTTTTTCTGCAAGTTCAGGTTGGGTATCATCAGCTTTAGCTAGGATGAAAGTGTAAAGCTCATCTTCAGTGATATCGCCCTTCTTTAATCGCTTTTTCCAGGCCGCTAACTTCTTCTTATCTACATGGTGTCGACCTCGGTTGAGTTCGGGAGGGACCATCCGAGTATTTTTAGCAGAATAACCCTTTGAGTTATCTTTTCGATCAGGGGAGAGAACTTGCCCCGATTTAGCTTCTGCAGCATGTGTTTGCTTGATGATAGACTTACGAGACCCAAGGCCAGAAGACTTCTTATGAGCGGTACCGTTCTTGCCCTTTTGTCGTCGAAGGGCGTCATCTGCCACTTTGTGTTCATGTAAATAATGTCCTACCTTCTTTTTGTTAGCAGCTAGTTTCTTAAGACAACTAGCGCAACGTCCAGAAGGATTACTCTTATTCTTACTAGGTTTACCGCAACGAGGGCAACTTTTTGCTAATTCTTCAAGAGTGTGTTCATCTTGTGAGATTTCTTTAGCAAGATCAAGTACTTGCTGGAATTTTTCTAAAATTGTGGGAATTTCGTCAGCCATAATTTATAATTGTATCAGGATGGAGGTGAAAGAACGTTGAACACCAGATTAACGATTGGTTTTCGCGCGGCAATACATTGAAATACAGAACCACTAATAAGTCTCATTACTCTTAAGACAGAAAAAAGACGAAAAGCTGAGCATATTATAGAAGGCATAGGACGAAAGCTATTTCTTGCATTGCTCCAATCCAGAACCTCTGTCAGCATTAAGTCTTTAGACTTCATTTTAGTTTCTTGCGAGCATTAATAGCGTCTTCCATTAACTCTACCATCGTCCGTTCTCGAGGCGCCAACTTAATTTTTCTGATTATTTTTATGAACCTTCGCCTATGGGCATGCTCCATATCTTCCCGCGTAGGCGTTGGGGCTCGTTTATGTCTTGTTCTCATAGTCCGAGTGTCATATCGTAAGTACTAGCATTTATTAATTGAGCACACCAAAACGTATTGCTCGTAATAAGTTCTAACTTACGAAAAAAGTTCTAACAAATTACGAGTCAATATGTATTCTTCATGCGCATTCAAGTTACTTCTTGAAGGTGGCAGAGTCGGGAATCTCATAGAAAATTCTTGTTGTAGATTTTATCTATATGATTAAGGAATTCACTAACTGACATTTCTAATTTCATATAGTTACATGTTTTACAACAAGACACACAATTAGACAATTCATAGCCTTTACTAGAATCTAATCTATCAATTCCATTCATCTTACGAGACACAAAGTCTGAAGCTTTCTTCTTAACTTCACGTGGCTCAGAACCACAGTAATAACAAATTAGACTTGTTAATTCTGCAAATTCTTCCTTGCTAAGGAGGAAGCTTAGCCTTCGATCCTTGGCGCCTTGTTTATAGTTAAGAAAAACACTATGTAATACAGATTCTCCATTAGGCTTTTGCACTTGAGGACGTGCCTTACCTTTCTGTTTTTCGGCAGCCTTTTTATGACCTTCAATCTTAGAACAACCACAGGTTTTAGTTCCAGGAAGAGATGCCCTGGAAACAACTATTGTAGTTCCGCAGTTGCAGATACAGTTAAACCAATATTTGGTTCGTACTCGGTCACTATGTTGAACTTGAGTTGTATGACTAAAACTCAACACAGTGAGTTGCCCAAACTTTTGGCCGACTAAGGTTGAAGTATCTGCTTTCATTTACTTTTTAAACGTAGCCGAATCAGGTATCTTAACTGTTTCGCCGAATCTTTTCAACGGGTGATCAGTCGTGCCATCCTTGGAGATAACGAAGAGAACCTGGGGAAACTTCTCGCCAGGCTTCATCCATTCCTCGCAACGCACATCACCATAGCATCCATCGGTGAGAATAACACTCAAATCAGGCTTCTGATCCAGAATTCGCTTCATTACCGGTGTGAGATCAGTTCCACCGCTTTGAATGTCTTCTCTGGCGACTTTGGTACCCATTTTATACTTGTCATCTTTATAAAGTTTGGTGTGAAAGAATCCCAAGTCACATTTGCGACTACCGACTCGGAGGAATTGGTCCACAACGTCAAGGAAGCCGTTGGCTTCTTCAATTGAAATAGACCCAGACGTGTCGATAAAGTTATGAAGTTTAGGCAACTGTCCAACTTTCGTTCCGCGAGCTTTATTTCCATATCGCTTAGACGGTCTAGTCCAGGTGAAATCACGATCGTGTCCTGATGCATGCCGCTTCATTGCGGACATAATGAGTTGCTTATAATTGAGCTCAGCTCGACGCGACTTAATATCTTCAAGAAGTTCACGCACTGAACCTGGCAGAGAGTCATAATCAAGACGTGCCTTCACCATTGCACGCTTAGCCAGCTCCTCAGTGGCATCCAACATGTCTTTTTCTTCAACTGCGCCATTATCCCAAAGATGCTCGTCAATAGTCTGAGGAAGATCACCGGTTGAAGCACCACCACCAGCATTACCTTCTCCATCCTTATCTTCATCAGGATCTTCGAAGCGAGTAAGCAGTTTCTCGTAATAATGCTCCATGGTTTGATTAGCTTTCCACGGAATACGAGCCTTAGTCTTATCATCAATATCGTAGAAGTCCCGCAAAAAGATACCTCGACCCGGGCACATTTCATTTGGACATTCAACCGGATGGTCCGGGTCATAAGGTGTACACTGCGGACAACCATCAGGAATATTCTTGATAAACTGATTGATAGCCATATCAGCCGCAATGTTCATCAGAACACGCTTGCGCATCGCAATCTTAAGAAACGGAACGCGAAGCGGATGTTTGTGGAGAATGTGACTCAACTCATGGAGCAACACTGCCTTGCGCTGCTCAGCATTGAGCTTGCGGCAGAAGAAATATGGATTGATGAGCATTTCCCAATGCTTGGCATCCGTGTTGAATAGAATGCCTGCAGTAGGCAGCTGATGACTATAATTGATAGTGAGACTTTGCAACACAGCACCCATAAACTGGTGTGTCTTCGTGCAACACTCATAAATCACTGTGGAAAGACACTGACTCTTTACTTCAACCGGAACAAATTCCTTGTCAAGAAGGTCTTTTTCCAGCTTTCCTCTAAGGCGCGATGACATGCAATCTCCTATTGTTGTTTAACAAGTAATATTATATTCAGAAAAGAAACTTCTTAGTTGTCTTCAGAATCTTCGGGTTTGGCTGTGCGTCCTAAGAAAGAAAGCTCAACTCCCTTAATAAGATCTTTTTGATATTTCTGAACCTGTTGAGCAGCAAGCTGCTTCACAAAGGCTTGAACTTCTTTGTAAGCAGCTTCTCGTGCTTGAGAACGGACTTCGCGCTCAAATACTTTTTGAAACTCTGCAATAAAAGTCTTTTTTACAGGTTCAAGTGACTTTTGAACATCGTCTTGAGACATATTGTTAAATTCTTCATGAAACATTTCTTTAACTTTTGTGCCAATAAATTCAGTTAGAATTGAACTACGACCATTGCAATGATCAACTTCCCAATTATTGTGCCATCTATTATCAAAACCAACTATTTTCAGAACATTGGTTTTTAGAGTGTTTTTGAAAGATTCTTGAAGCTCTTTGTATGCTTCATTGGTTAGTCTGTTAATGTCATTCTGAACTAATTCTTCAATAGGAGCTTCGAAGACATTGACATCAAACGCTTCTTCATCTGTTAGATATTTAGCCTTAAGTCCCTTTTTGCCTTCTACAATCTCAATGACTTTGTCATCAAGTTTAATCAAGGTGCGCGACTTAGCAACTTTTGCAGTCATGAATCACTCCAGATAAAGTAAACGCCAATAGGACCAACCTTGCTGCGAAGTTCAGGATGGAGCTTGTCGAGACGAGCAGTAGCTTCTTTAATTTCAGTCTCAGTTGGAATCATTCGAACTTCACTAACAAGCTGATTGCCATAA
>ERZ869921.1151-NODE-1151-length-12002-cov-48.460367_pt1 | contig 12002 bp, 16 predicted proteins | sample MGYA00579310_ERZ869921 | MGnify/ENA primary metagenome ERZ869921 (study PRJEB32216, sample SAMN09231816) | wastewater metagenome | place: USA: Maryland | collected 2016-06-21 | study: EMG produced TPA metagenomics assembly of the PRJNA472060 data set (Reclaimed...
TCGCTACCTTTTCAATCGCCTTCAAAGATTCCTCGGCATTCTCCTTGGTCTTTGCTGTGCTGGCATCGTCAATTAACCCGAAAGAAATGGTGTGAAGAAAATCACGAACCTTAGCAATGATTCCATCGAAGGGTTTGAGCAAATTATTTACTACCTTCTTAACGTCCTCAAAGTTTGCAATTAGGTACGTTAATGCACCAATCAATAAACCAATTCCCAAACCTTTCAAAGCCATTCCAAAACCTTTGGTTGCTTTTGTAGCCACCTCGGTTGAAACCGCTCCCTCCTTTTGAGCCTTGGATAAAAACAACTGTGAGAACGCCGTTTCCTTTTGGAGGATGTTGGTGATAGCAGTTACCCCTTGAAGCAAAGCCATTGCGCCCTGAGTCTTTTTAATCGCTTGTTCAACGGCTTGGTTCTCGCTACCAAACAACGCCATCGCACCTTGGGCAGCTGCGAACCCGCCCGCAATTCCTTGTGCTGCCTGAGTGAACGCATCCAATCGAAACGTATCGGAAGACAAAGCTTTGATCGCTCCCTTGGTGTCGTTGATTTGGTCTTTTACTTCCCCCGCTCTTTTTTGTAATGTTTTAAAATCAGCAGAACCCGCTTTACCAGCTTCCGCCATTTTATTCAATGCTAACTCAATTTCTCTTAATTCATGTTTTAATGACTTAAAATCTTTTTGAGCGTCATCAGTTTCCGATTTTACTCGGAGTAAAATATCCTTAGTAGTATCTGCCATTATTCAGTTATTATTTGAGGTGTTGGTTCATCACTAATACTCGCACCGGTACCGCTCGTAAGTTCAAACACGGTAGGTACAAATCCTTCTAAATCTAATACTTTGAGCAACTCAACCGAGGTACTCTCATCGCTGTTCGCATCGTAATCGTTAACCGCCAATAGGTAAAACAATACCCCGTTAATGTAAATCAATTTCCTGAAATCCAAGTTGGTAATGTCAACGGGCGTTAATTGCATGAACAACTTTACTTTCTTTGCGTCTTTATCCGTGTACAACTTTACGTAATCCAACCAAAAGCGGTTGAATAGGTTGTTGTTGGTGTACCTGAAAATCGCACCCGTGGTTTCATTCGATTGGTAGTACAATTCCCTTGGGATTCCAAAGCATAAATCGGTGGTAGGGTTGTACGGATTATCCAACGTTCCTGCGTATGGGTAAGATAAGTATTCGTTACCCTCAAAAACGAACTCGGTATCGCTCGGAAACTCGATGTACTCGTGGTAAAGAATGCGGAGGTTTGGCGTTACTGGCTTAACGTTCAAAGCCACATCTCCACCGCTCGCAGTTCCTTTGTTGTCGATGTCGTAGTACCGTGCGTAAATCCTCGGGGAAATCTGAAATCCAACCATTACGCTATTGGAAAAACCAACGTCCTCCGATTGCTCACCATTTGAAAACTCGTTCGATGAAATGTACTTACGTGAGCCGTAGCCTTCGCCATAGGCTTGTTGGTAGCGTTTCTCGAAGTAACCGCCCCCGTCTTTGTACCCAAACTTGTACGTCTTTGGGTTCATGTAACCACATGGCACGACTTCGTAACCTTTCTCAACGTCCCATTTATTTGTCCAATCTAAGGCGTTCGCACTATCGTAAAAATCCGCGAATGGTTCAACGTACAATTTCTTAGGGTTGTACTTGTCAGGCATGATAAACAAGTTGAACATTCGCACCAAGTACATTAAAAACTCTGACTGCTTAACCTTTGGCACGATGGTTTGGTTCATATCCCAAGAATCCCCAGGTGCCATTTGTGGCGTTCCTGAAATTTGATTAAGCCAAAAGCAACTGCTATCAACGGTTAAGTTAAAAAGAACGGGGCAAAATGCGGTATAGACTACGTCGTATTGATCGCCTGCCGTTGCGGTATCTTGATAGAAAAAGTTTTGTGATTTTGTACCACTAACCCCAAAAGTTAAATCAAAGTTTGGACTTATTACAACTCCGTTTTTTCTTACATTAGTTCGTAATCTAACAAACCTACCAACCCCACTTACAAACGAAGCCGAAGCGTTTACTTGAATTTGAAAGTTAAAAGTTCTATCAGATGGAGCGGTGAATTTGTAAGTACTTGTATTGTACGCACCGCCATTAAAAAATGGATCGGGAGTATTTGTTCCAAATAAATATAAAGTTTGTGCAACCGAAGTAACATTTGTATAAGTTACATCGTTATTTGAGCGAATCCAAAAAAGGTTCGTTTGCGCTTTCTCGTCGGTAATGTACGGAACGCCACTAATGCCATACGGTACTATCAACTGCTTAAACCACTGCGACGTAAAAAAGCTACTTTCATACGTGAACCCCGCACTAGCGAAAATCTTATCGACGTACTTCTTAACCGCAATCGCAGGGTAAAAATCCTCGGTGTTGAATGAATCAACGTAAGGTGCTGGCGTTGTAGCACGTTGAAAACCCGCTTGCCCGTAATCGATCGCAGGGTAGTAATAATCGTTCCCCGTACTTCCTACCGAGTTAGTCCACGAATCAACTACGTTGCTCGCATCCCATTCGTGATTCAATTCGCTGAAATCTAAATCGGTTAATTCAGCATCCCCAAGTTGTTTGAATAGGTTGGTCGTTTCACCGTACAACCCTACTTCATACGTACCACTCGTGCCGTTATCCTTAACCGCCAACAACTGAGCGATTCCCTCAAACACTTGTACCCCGTTCTGCATAACGTTGGCACTGGCTCGCACGCTCGGATCGAAGCTAACAATCCATTGATCAAATCGGTAAATGCTCCCAAAAACTTGGTCGTTGTTTGGAGTCTTGGGAATTTCAATGGTACGGCTCACCGAACTTTTACGCTCGATAGGGTTTTCGATGTCCGTTACTGAATAGGTTAAACGAATATCAATATCATCGAATAAGTCAAGGCGTTTTCCGTCAATGTACAACTCGGTTATCATAGTGGCGTGGCTTCGTCAAAGGTGAAACGATACGTTACCGATAGCGTCTTTAATTGGTCGATATCTCGCTTGTAAACGTTGTAATTGGTATCGGTAATCAATATAGGCACTAAGTACTCGCGCACGCCCTCATCGGTTTCAAATGCCTTCCTAAGCCAAACACGGGGTGAACGTACCAACTCTTGCAACCATTCAAATTCCGCATCCGTTAACCAATCACTCGAAGCCGTGTATTGACGGGTAAAATCGACCTGAGCGTTGAACCTTGAATAGTTGGTTGGTGTTCCGTATTGCGTAAACATTCCCGTTTCGTTGAAGTTCAAATACGGTTTACTCGCTTGCACCCGTTCAATGGTTTGCACCTCCCGATTTGTTTTGGTGAACACGTAACTATCAACTGCCCCGAGTTGGTTCTCAAAGTGGATTTCCGTTGGCTCAAATCGTGAGCAATCCTCATTCAAGTAAACAAAGTAATCAATTGACTTAAATCCTCCCTCATCGCTTTCGGTTGCGCTAACTGAATAGTAACCGCCATTTTCGGGGAAACTATCTGACCCTGCGTTTCCATCACTTGTAATCGATGCGCTAATGTTGTAAACATCAAACGGCATGAAAGGCGCGCCAATCATTTGAGCGTCGTTTAATTCAGGAGGTGTGCTGTTATGTGGCGCCCAATTCGGAGTTTTAATAGCGAACTGCCTATACGGACTTTGGTCAGCGGTGTAATAAGTATAGAACGTCCAATCGTAATTAGAGGTTGTTTCACTTTTGCAATTGAAATAGATGTTACCGCTTTGCTTGTACGTTGGTGTGCTAATGGCTCGCACCGATTCAGGGCGGTTGGTTAATGGTAAAGTCAAAAATGAACTCGAAGGATTTGTTTCAATTCGATATTTTGAAGCGTAAACGTTTTCCCATTGAGCAAACTCCATCACATCAAACGCCCCATTCCAAAGCGTAATAAGATTGCTTTCCTCGGAGTTCGCAGGCGCACCCGTGTACTCTTCCACAAACTCAACTTGTAAAGATGCTATTTGAGAATCGCAGGCGAACGTATCGGCAGGAACTATACTTCCATCGCCAATTCTCGGAATTACATCGAAGAAATTACGCACCAATTCTTGAACGTTAAACACCGCCCTATCATCATTCGATGGGTTGGGAAACGCTTTCAACTTTGCTATCATGTTTCCATTTATAGAAACATTTGCGACGTACTTAAAATTCGGTTGCGCTACGTTTGTTGAACCAACGATAAACACAATGAAGTTTCCCCCAGGTGTGTAGTCAGTTGGTTGTTGTAATATTGTTATTGCCATATCAATCAGGGAGTAAAACTGCCGTAAACGCTTGGGCGGTCATTTCTGCTACCCGTTGCGTTAAATCATTTAATCTGTTTTCTGTAAGTGTTGGTTGTACGAATGGATGGGCGTAAGTACCCTTCTTGTAGATGGAACGCCTAACCCGTGAAGCAAACGAGTAAACATCCTTCTTTCCGCTTGCAAGTGCTTTGAACTGAACCCACTTAACCATATCCTCCAACCTTGGGTATTCCTTTACGGTGAATGGACTGTTCGGTGCTTTCGTGCTTTCCTCCGTTCCCTTTTGTCCGTATTCCAATAGCTTCCAATAAGTCGGTGCTTCGATTTCAACTGCGTAATCTTTCCCGAAACGCTTAATCGGTGCAACCACTAAACCCTGTTGAAGGTTACCAGTCGCACGGCTTTTGTTGGCATCTATCTTATCTCTGAATAGTTTGATTTGCTCATTGCACCAATCAACGATTTCTTTCTCAACGCCCTCAAACGCAAGATCAACATCGCCAGTGCCAATGTCTTCAACGCCTGCTTTGAATGATCCTGAAACATCTTGAAACTCGATAAATGCCATACTTATTAAATGGGCAATTCAAAAATGTTACCTTAGTTTCGATTGCCGTTTTACCTCAAAGGCTTCATGCTTGCTTTTCTCAACTTGGTAACTGGCGTAATTCAGAAACTCGATTGCTGGCAGTTCAAAAACAGCATCCCATTTCAACACGTCGTTTCCCGCAAGCCTATCAACTACAACGATCCATCCGTAGCGTTCTGTAAATCCCGTGCCGAGGTCAGGTCTTCCATCTCCTTCGTCAACTCCTTCAAGTGCTTGTCCAAATAGGTTGGTAAATCTTCGAGTAACCTCAACCAACTGCCCAAAAAAAAAGCGGACAAACCAAGTGCCTCAACCGCTAACATCTTTTCCTGAACGTCCTTCGCCCTTTTAGCATGCAACTTCCCATCGTACTTCTTTGCGAACCAACCAAAACGGCACTCACGTAAAAGTGATGCAACGCAAAGGTGCAAGTTATCAATGCTCTTTTCTTTGTCCTTTGTCCATTCACCTAACTCAACGTATTGCGCCGTGGTGATTTCATCGAAGAAACGTGTTACATAATAACGCTTTCCGTTCACCTTAACAAAGTTCTTGAATGGCTTATAAGGTTCGGTGTTTAACTGCTTTGCAATTGCTTCGTATCGGTTACGTAGTTCAATGGGTGTGTAATTATCCACCGCATCGAATCCGTTATTCTCCACAATAGCCACAACGGAACGCATATACTCCCAACCTTCCAAGTGAGTTAGATTGCTTAAAAGTTGGTATTGCCGTACCGTTAGTTTCTTCCAAATGTTATTTGATGCCATAAATGCCTCTGTTTTTTTCTGCTAATTTATTCAATGCTAAATACCTCAACGCATCCATCCCGTGATTGAATGAGTCAATGGGTACGTTGGTAGCGTTCCCGTCTTTTTCCTTCCATTTGTAGGCGTTCAATTCTTTGATTAAGTTCGAGCTTCTACTCGTTACGCTAAACCTAAAACGCTTCAATATATCGATCCCGTTTAGTATGCTATCTTTCCCTTTATTAGCACCTTCAACCCTCCAACCCATGCGCCTAAGTTCCTCGATTGACTTAGGTTCTGCTGAATCCGCCACAATTGAAACGCTCTTATTTATACCCGATTGGGTAAAGAATTGCGCAATATCCTGATTTGTATACCCTTTGTGGTATAAAATTTCATCTATAATAAGTTCGCCATTGTATCTATAAACCATTACGCAGGCGGTCGGATCGTTGGTAAATCCAAAGTCTAACCCCATCCCGATCAGTTGCGCTTCCGTTGGTATCGTGCCAATCGTTCCCCAATTACGGTAAATCAACCCTTCAATTTTACCAGTTACCCCACGGGCGTACACCTTCCAAAGTTCCTCATCGTCTTCACGTAACGCTTCAATCTTTTTGCGAATAATCTCGGGTAGAAATGGGTTGTGGCGGTGGTCTGAAATAATCAACTCCGTTCCCTCCTTACCTATCAACTTATCGTGCACCCAAAAACGAGCATTCGGGTTGTAGTCAATGTACACCTTCTTCTTGGTTCGCATGGCTAACTCGGAGTAAATCTCAAAGCTTATCCCGTTCGCTTCATTCAGAAAAAAGTAGTCACGTTTTCCGCTCTTTGCATCTTGGGAATCTTGGTAACTTTTAAACTCAATGATTGAACCGTTATGAAACGTAAAGATGCGATCGCTCGCATTGTACCCTTTTATCCAACTCTGAATGTCGGTAGAACTCGCAACGATTGACTGCATATCTCGGAGCGCACCGCTCTTCAAGTTCGGCACGTCCTGACCTACCACGCTAATAACTTGGTCGGGTTGTTCAATGGCTTTCAAGCAAAGGACTTGGAGGATCGAGTAAGTTTTACCAGAATTATGGACTAAAATATCCTTTCCTGCATGAATATAGTAACAATGATTGTCTTGTACGGTAAAATCGTGTACATAATCACATTCTACGTACTCCCAACTTTCAATGTCTTCTATATTCAACACTCCATCCATATATCCCTGCGTCTGTTTACAATATCTTTTAAATGCGCTTCACTAATACCATACTTTTCAGCCAATGCCTTACGCCCGTAATACCTTCCTTGGAAATTAGCTACATAATCCCTAATTTCTTTAACTTGTTCTTTGGTTAGTTTACTCATTCCGTTTAACTCACCTCTTTTTGGCTTCATTAAACCATTTCGAAAAGCGTGTTTTATATTATCACTTGCAGTACATAATTCAAGGTTGCTTAACGAATTATCTGTTTTAATGCCATTTTTATGATTGACTTGGAGTCCTTTATGTTCCCCAAAATATGTATTAGCCATCAACTTATGAATTGACTTGCTTAAATACTTACCATCATCACCCAAAATCATGGTTTTTAGATAACCATCTTTTTGAGGTGCTGGCTTTAAAATCTTAATCTTACCAGTGTTTTTGTAATTGGTAGAATAAATGTTTCCTTGCTCATCTAGGCAATAACGAGAGAATTTAGGGATTTGTTTCATGTATACAAGATACGATATGTTTTACAGAAACCCAACCCCCCTTGAAGAAAAACTTATGATCTTCCGTGCAAATTATTTCTTTACCATTCGTTAATTTTATACGAATAGTTGGTTTGGTGTTTAGATATTTAAACGTATCAGTAACTACCTTCCATTCATTCTCTTTTGTTGTTTCATTATACGATAAAACAATATCACCACTTTGAATTTGTGAAATTGGTTTATTACCATCTTTTGTTACAATCATTGTATCAGGATGGAAACATGATGTTCCGCCTTGATTTACAACGACTTCCGCAACTGAATTGTAATTGCGCTCAAAAATTACGGAGGTCTGAAACATCAATCTAAAATTATTGCATCCTCGGAATCAGCTAAACCAACATCGCTTTTAATCACGCCCACTTTGATTTCAGCTTGTGGCATGGATACGGTAGTGTCAACCGTTTCCTTCGGCTTTCCGTAAACCCTATCGAAAAGAACTTCCATCAAGTGAACAGAACCTCGGCTCATATCACGCTCCATTTTCTTTGAAATCATCTTCAACCAAAAGGGAACGTCCTCACGTTCGCCCAAATCGCTAACCTGTTTTTCAGTCATGCAAAGCATCGCCATAATCATGTCGTTGGCTTGACTAGCTGAAAGCGTAATGTCAAACTCTTCCATGAAAACGTCTTTGATAACGTTTCTCAACGCCCGTGGTCTTCCATTGCGGTTGATGTTTTCGGGGTGCGCTCCAAAGCCGTGCTTCTTTGCTACCTCTTTATTTTTGAAATTCTCTCCACGTGGCATTACACTTCTATTTTTTCAACGATTGCCTTCAATTTGGTAACGCACATCAACTTCAATTCGTAGTCAACTGAACCGCCAACGCTTACCGAATCGGCAGTGTGTAAAATATCAATCAATAACCCTGCGATTTCAGAGTACAACTGAACCGCCCCAATGGCTTCGTCAATTACATTCGGTTGAGCGTTCATAATCCTAACTCCTTCAACTTGCTTTCGCTCCAACGCAGTCCTGCCAAACCACCCCAAAGAAGGTAGCTTATATAACCGCAATCGGAAGGCGTACCCGTTTCGTAGTACGTTTTCGCACGGCTCAAATACGAGTACATCCGTTTAATCGTGGAAACACTTAACGGCTCACCATTTGCCAGTTGTTGCGCTCGCACCTTACCAACTTGGGTAGCGCATTTGTTACCCTCTTTTTCGTTTAGTTCAATACCACGCTTTGCGTTATTACTAACCGCCTTCGGATAGTCGTTGTAGCTTTCGAACTTTTGGTAACTTTCCTTTCGGTTCAAAGCATTGCACACCGCCAAACGCTGGATGCTATCGGGGTACTCCGACTTCATAACCGTGTTGCTCATGCAACGATCCAAGAAATCATTTTTGGATTCGTCTTGTTCTCTTTTTGGTAGTGGCATCGCTGGTTGTTTTAATTGGTTCGTGTTGTGCTTTGAAACGTCGGTCTAATTCCGCATCGTACAAACTCATTACTTGACTGAATGCGTTGACCGTACAAGCCTGACAACCGCCCGCCCATCGCTTATTCATCACCTCGCTCCATACTTGCCCCATGATAGCTACTTGCTCGGGTACAAGGCGCAAAGTCTTTTCATTCTTGAACTGCACCCACTTTGGGTACAATGGTTCTAACCGCTTAATCTGTTCGTCGGTTATGTTATTTATCAGTTTCATATTTTTGCATTTCTCGTTTAAGATAGTAAAACGCTTTTTCTAAATCTTGGTACGCATCACCCTTTTTCCCTGCCCTGCTCACGTACTTAACCACGTTTCCGAGGTTGAAGTTCAAATCGAACGCTTCGATCAGGTCAATGGGTTGCACCTTCTTTTGATAGTGGGTTGGTGTGGTCATCGGTAAATGCGGTCAATTAAGAAGTACGCAAAGATGGAAGCCGTAAACCCTGCACCAATGGAATAAACGTAGGTTTGGTAAATGGACAAATCTTGTCCAATCAGGTAGAACAACGCACCGCTCCAAAACGATAAACATACAAAGCAGTTGAACGGCTTGAACCCTACCTTATCCCCGATCCCCGTTAGCTTGGTAATCGTTACCCCTAAACTCGCACCCATTACGGACGCTATAATTAAACTAATCATTTTAACTTTCCTTTTAACTTGTTTTTCACTTTGTTGATTGTAAGTCGCACCGAGTTGTACGGGATCGTGGTGGTTGTGCTTATTCGCCTCATGTTCTTGCTTTCAACGTAAACCATGAATAGGTTTTTATCGTACCAGTGCAACTCTTCCAAGGCTTCTTGAATCCGCTCGGTGTTGTAGCTTTCCCGTTGGTCTTGCTCATGGTCGTAGATTTCTGCAACCACCTGCGCACGCTCCCAATCGAAGTCAACACGAATCAACCGATCACGGTACTTTTGATCCCATAGCGAACCTTTGCCGAGGAATAACCGATAAATCAAACCGAGAACGTACCAACGATGCCCGCCCGAATGCCACACCTCCCACAACTTCTTATCGCCCTTTTCAAGTAGTGCCAATAGCATTTCCTGATAAAGGTCTTCCCCATCCTCAAACGTACCCCTGACCAAGTCGTAACACGCCTTGCGGTAACTTTGATGTTGGAGTACGTCGTAGATGAGTGGATGCATACTTATTTAATGGGATTTCTTAAAATGGTAACCCGTCGAACTCGTCCTGCTTGTACCCATGCTTTTCGAGTGCTGGGTTAATTTCGCTCGGTGCTTTCCTTGGTTGCTCACCATCCTTCGCCTTCCATTTCACCCAATGGGTTGCTTTGCTCTTTTGGTCTTGCTCTTTGCGTTGACCGACAAATACCTCGATATCACCGTAGGCGTTGGTGGGTAGGTTTAGCAAATCGTCTTTTTTCAGTTGTACTTTGATTCCGTAATCATTCTTCCAACCTTTGCCCACATACTTTTCGTTTTCCATAGCTTATTTCTCTTATTTTAATTTTTAGTGCTTCTTAATTTGACCGCAAACGCATTTTTTAAATTTATCCGTTATTGCTCTTATTTTGAAATTTAAGCGCTCTTATTTTCAGCGGTTCAATTTTTTTTTCGTTTTCTCGAAGTTGCTCTTAATTTAGAATTTAAGGGCATCTTAATTTGAGCGGTTGATTTTTATTTTTCTTCATTCCTTATTTCTCTTAATTTTTTTTTAAGGTGCTCTTAGCTATCACGAATTTACTCAATTATTTTTTTCAGCTAAGGTGCTCTTAATTTTTTTTTAAGGTCGTCTTAATTTCAGCAAAATTTTTTTTTTCAAATTTTCGCTAAGACCTCCTTAATTTTTTTTTAAGACGCTCTTAGCTCTGGCGAATTTTTCATTTTGCAATTTTCATTTAAGACGCTCTTATTTTAAAAATAAGGTGCTCTTAATTTCACGAGATTTTTTTTTCTTTCATTTTATTTAAGGGGCTCTTATTTTATTTTTTAAGCGCTCTTAATTTGAGCAAAAACATTTTTTGAAAAATAAATTTAAGGTGCTATTATTTATTTTAAAAAGTGCGTTTTTGGCTCATATAGGCACATTTTTTTTGGCAATTAAATTTCATTTTTTTAAATAGTGCTATAAATCGCCTTAAACTCTGCATGAACTATTGCGTTGTCAAGTCCTTTGGTAGTATCCCGATCGTAGTTCAATTTCATTAAGTAACCACCAATCGGTTTTCCGTACGCACCACGTTCGATGTGCCAACCAAAGCTTCCATCGTTAAACTCGTCTTTGTAGGTTGAAGTTCGAATATCGTGCTGAACCTTTTGAACGTTCAAGTACGGTTTGTTTCGTGATAAGCTTTCCTTGATGTTAACGTGGTGGTAAAGTTCGTGAACGTGTCCCATCCAAAGAACGTCCGCACCATCCACTTGCGCACCCATGCGTTGGTGTTGGATAACGCCCTTGGTTACCACACCGCCACCGCCGTGTCCGTGATGGTACTTGACAAAGAACTTCCGATATGAATTACTGCTTTGCCTTGCGACTTTGAACACAATCCAACCAGCGTAACCGCCATTCAAAACACTTGCCCCCGTCTTGTAATTGAGGGTAGTAACAAACCGCTCGGTGAGGTCGATTTCGTGGCGCTTCACTACGCTCGTTTCGTGGTTACCGTATCCCACAAAAAGCAAATGGTGAGCGTACTTCGCCCACCATTCCACTGCTTCATTCACAACCAAGTCGAAGTAATTTGCTCCGATATGCTCGGGACGAATGTCTTGTTTACTTGCCCGTTTGTCGTACTTGCCTTGCATCAAGCAAAAGAAATCGCCATTGATTAGGATTTTGGCTCCTTCGTTAATTGCTTGATCAAGGTGTTGCTCCAATAGATCACGCCTACATTTGGGGTGGTCGAAGTGGAGGTCGGATAGGAGTAAAAAGTTATCGGCATCGTTGCATTCGATTTCGATAATGTTACGTCCGTACTTGGCTGTTTTCATGGTTAGAATATATTTGCTTCATTTACGGCTTGTTCAACCAGTTCATGGGTGTAACCAAGGTGGAAAAACAGTAATTGCGATTCACTTACAATTTCTTTGAGGCTGTTGAATTCGCCAGTGTATGGCAATGTCGATTCAATCTTTCTTGACTTATTACCTTCATTAAATTTGAAGGAAATGGTAATGGTGGGTGTTTCATTCATAAGTATTTGGTTTAATGGTTAATGAATTGTTTA
>ERZ869921.1152-NODE-1152-length-12000-cov-8.925576_pt1 | contig 12000 bp, 10 predicted proteins | sample MGYA00579310_ERZ869921 | MGnify/ENA primary metagenome ERZ869921 (study PRJEB32216, sample SAMN09231816) | wastewater metagenome | place: USA: Maryland | collected 2016-06-21 | study: EMG produced TPA metagenomics assembly of the PRJNA472060 data set (Reclaimed...
AAAGGTTATGAATTCGACGCGCGGGATGAAGCCGGCAATGGTGAACCGCCCCGCGCCGAATTGGAAAAAAAACCGCCGATTTTGGATATTTGGCGTCTTTGGGGGGCGCCTTGGGGCTGGCAAGGCTGCGGCTAAGGGCTCTTTAGGGGCGGCTTAGCGGGGGCTTAGACGGGGGTCAATCGCACTCCTTGAGGGTGTTGCTGAAGCCGATGGGCGGGCAGTAGAGGGCGGCGCCGGTGTGCAGGGGTTTCACCGTCTCCTTGCCGCCGCTGATGGTGTAGAGGGCCAGGGGCCACGCCACCATGTTTTCGGTCGGACTGGGGAGGGTGGTGCCGGAGTTGAGGTTACACTCGTCGTAGTTCCAGTAGTGATTCCCCGTCATAAAAAAGTCACTGCCCACGGTCACCATGATTTCGCCGGGGCCGCCCTGGGTGCGGGTCACCTCGGCCCAGATATAGGTGCCGTCCACCAGACTGCCGAAGTCCGCTTCAGAGATGAAGTCCAGCCCGCCCATCACCTGACCGTCTGTGCAGCCGGCGGTGGCGAGGTGCTCATACACCACCAGGCCGGCGGCGATGGTCACCTTGCCGGGCTCCTTGAGCGTGGGCCAAAAGTAGCCGCCGGTCAGGGCGGGCGGCGTGGGGACCACGGATCGCACCGCGGTGGCCACGCTGCCCTCCACGCTTTTGCCGCCGGGGGTGGCACTGGTGCGGGGCGTGCCGCTGCCGGGCACCACCGGGCTGCGGCGGCCGCCGGCGCGGCTCAACTCCACCAGATCGGCGGGCGTGAGGCGACCCTGGGGGCCGAAAGTAATCACCGTGCGCCCGGCGTCCACGTCCACCGTCACCGCCTGCACCACGGCGTCAGTGACGGCATAGGGTCCGGTCAGAGTCAGTTTATTGCCCGGCATCACGTCCAGCCGGGGCTCATCGCCCACCAGCTCGATGGTCCCCGCCGGTGCATTGGCGCTGAGGGCGGCGTACCAATCATCCGCCAGCCCGCTGAGCGGCGACTCCCCGCCCTCCGTCTGGATCAGTTTAGTATAAGTCAGCGTCTCCGCATCCGTCCCGGTGAAGTGGAAAGTGAACTCCCGGATCTTCTGGTCGCCGGGGAAAAAGTTCGCCAGACTGCTTTCGCTGGCAAAGGCACTACCCGGCTTCAGCACCACCTTGATCACCACCGGCGCGCTGCTCACCCCACTCTGCCACGTAGGGCAGGCCCCGGACAAAATCCGGCGCGGATAGGCATCATCGCCGCCGAAGTCGGGAATGGTCCCCAGGCCCACCTTGTTGGTGCTGTCCACCGTCTGAGTCAGGCTCACGAGACTTAGGGCGCTGGTATGGGCCCCGGCGGCCCACGTCTCCAGTTCCGGCACGTGTTTCCCCAGCCACTCCTTCAGCTCGCTGCCGCTGAAATCCGTGTAGCCCCGCGGGATCGTCTCCGTCTTGCAGTCCTGCTTCAGGATCATGCCCTCGCCGCCGCTGAGGGGAATGGTGATACTCACCACATCCATGCCCGAGGTATCCCCGGCGTCATCGATCGACACATCCATTTCGCTCACGCCGTCCACCGTGGTCGTGGTCTCGTAAATGATCTCGACGCCCGCCACGGGGAACCGTTTCTTCTGGTCCAACTGCACACTGGCCACCCCGTTGCCGTCGCCGCTGGAGGCCAGGGTCACGCCGCTGAGGCTGGCGGGTTTCACGAGGCTGATATTCCCGCTGCTGTGGTTCAGGAAAAGCACGGCATCCGGACACCACGAGAGGCAGCGTTGAATGGCCTCGTAAGCCGTCACATCCTGCATCTGCATTTGCGGCGCGATCGTGGTGTAGCCGCTGAGAATACTGCCCGCGCTGAGCCCGTGGCGGGCGCTGGTATCGCTGATGATGTCCGCGATCGTCGTGGCCAGATCGGTGCGGTTCCCGTCCTCATCGAACCCCAGGTTCACGTTGCTGAAATAGGCATACGTGCTGCCGGTGATGGCCCGCCGCTGTTTGTAGGGCGTGCGCTCCAGTTTCAGGAGAGCGCCGTCGAGGCTCACATCCCAGCCGGCACTGCGGCCATTCTCGCGGGGAATGCAGGCCCGCACGAATCCGCGGAAACGCACGGTGCCGTCATAGGAGAGCGTCACATCATCCCCCATGGCCAGCGGGGCGCTGGAAGGGTCCGGCGCGGCATCCGCGATCGAGAATCCCGCGCTGTCCCGCCCTCCGTTTTGGATGGTGAAGCGCACGCCGCTGATGAGCGCGGCCGCCAGAGTTTCGCCCGCAAAATCGCCGCCGTTGATGGTCCAGTTAGCCATGGGTTTAGGGGCTGATTAGTGACCGCTGCGCACCGTCTCCATGGCCGCCTCCAGTTTGTCGAGACGCTCCTTCAACTGCGGGTAGGCTTTTTCCAGCGCATCCGCCAGTTTGGCAAAGGTCAGGTCATTGTTTTGAGTGCCCTGCAGGAAGGCGTTTAAGGCCCGTTCCATGCGATCCAGTCCCTGCCCGTTAGCCCCGGCCCCAGCCGCGTCTTCGCGGATGCTGTTAAAGGTGCCGCGGATGGCTCCTTTTTTCTCCTCTGCCGCCTCCTGGCGGCGCCGCTCTTCATCGGCCTGCTGCTGGCGTTTTTGGCGGTTCTCGTTGTCAAACTCAGTAAGGCGGGAATCCCGCTGTAGCCCACGAGTCTCGCGGCGCAGATCGAACTCCCGGTTTTGTGACTCGCGGGTCTTTCCAATAATGTCCGCCGTCGATGACTTTTCCTCTGCGGATTGCCTGAGCCGGTCCACTTCATCGCGCAGCTTTTTCACCTCAGCCTCCAGCTCTTTGGCGCTGCTAACACCAGTAGAATCCCGGGCGTTCTTGTCTGCCTCCAGGATGCCGCGGTTTTGGGATCCACGGTCAGAAAGAATGCCAATGCGCCTGTTGGATTCCTCACGCTGTTTGCGCATGCGTTCGAAAAACTGCACTTCGGTCTCATTGTCCACCTGAAACTCTCCCCGGTTCTTTCGATCCTTGTTATCAGCCTCGTTTTTATCTTTGTAGGCTTGATAGGCGCGGGCCGGGTCGGACTCAGCGCGGTTGGCTTCATCCACTTTTGCCTGCTCTGCGGCAATGGCCTTGTTATCGGCCTCAACTCGTGCCTTCACGGCTGCGCGCTCATCGTCAGAGAGGATGTTCTTACCGGCATCTTTCAAACGGCGTGCCGTGTCGCTGAGTCCCGCAGCTTTTAGTCGGTCGTTATTGGACTCATTTATCAGCGCACTCTGCTGTGATCCCGCTGCCTCATCAGCAGCCTTTTTGCGGCGATCAATACTGTCCATTTCGATCTTCGCGCGGCGCTCCTCAGCAGTGGCATCGGAGATTACCCCGCGTTTCAAAGCATTGTCAACCTCTGCCAGATCCCGCGCAGCCTGAGCATCGCCTTCACCGAGCTTAGCCCGGCGTAAAGCCTCTTCGTTCTTAAGCCGCAGTTCGATCTGTTGATTCAGCTGCCGGTACTTCTCAGTGATCGTGCTGATCGATTCCTCATAGCCTGCTGCAGACTCCGCTGTTTTTCGGGCGCTCGCCGCTTGTTTCTCCAGTGCCACCGCCGCCTTTGCCGCCTCATCCGCCAGCTTCTTAGTGTCCTCTACCGCGGTATTAATCGGGGCCTTGGTTTCCCCTAAATTGTTTGTCAGGAGCGAAACCCCCACGCCCACGAGCGTCATCACACCCGCGAGGCCTGCGCCGCCGCCGAGAGCGCGGGTCATGCCTTCGATGTTATTGACCACGCCGCCGAAGCCGTACTGGAGATCCTGAATGCCGCGGCCCAGCGTGAGCATGGCCTGCCCGCTGTTCATGGTGGCGGTGCGGGTCTTTTCCTGCTCCACCGTGTGGCGTTTCACCTCCTCATTGAGGCGGCGCACACTCTCCTGGGATTTCGTGCCCGCCTCCGTCATTGCCTTCGCATAAGAAGGCGCGGCGACATTGGCGGCGGTGACCCACTGATTGGTGGCGGCCGTGGCCTGTTGCACGGCGGCAGTCGTTTGGGTCAGGCCCTCCAGCTGCGCGGTGGTGTTGACCCTGAGAGTGATGTCGCTTTCGCCTGGCATTGTGGGGGGATTCGGGATGCGGGATCCGGGATTCGGGATGCGGGATCCCGTTACTCGCGCTCGATGGTGGCGCGGAAGAACTGGCGGGCGGTTTCGTCGGTGTAGGCGATGGCCAGCGGCTTCCAGTCGGTGAGGTTGTCGCTGGTCTGGAGAGTCACCTTGAGGCGCGGCGTGCCGGGTTTGGAGAGCACGGGGAACGTGAGCGGATCGGAGGGCTCGCTCTGCGCGGTGCCGGAGCGGGCCACGACATAAACAGTATGCCGCCCGGGCGCGAAATCGCCGGTGGCGGTGGTCACGGGGCCTTTCGTCTCCACCACCTTGCGGGCGGTGCCGTCCGGCAGGCGTTCGAAGAGGATGTAAGAGGTGACTTCATCCGTGGGCGGATTGGCGTCCCATTCAAACTCGACGGTGGCCGCGCGGGCGGCTGGACTGGCGAAAAGGCCGATGAGCAGAAAGGCCCAGAGGCAGAGGATGCGGAGGAGATGGCCGAAGTAATGTTTCATGGTGGTTAGGAGGAAATCAGGGGTTGCTGCCAATACTGCCGTTGAGCACCAGAACACGGTCGATCACGATATCGCTGTTAGTGACGCTGCTGGCGGGCCCGAAACGGATTTTGTTGGCATCCGTGGTGGCGTTTCCGGTGGAAATGCTGGCGTATTTCGTGCCGCTTCCAGCGCGGGTTCCTGTGGAGGAAAACTCAGCGGAGGCAAAGGCGTTAGAGCCAGTCCCGGCGACGTAACGGATCCATACATGATACGTGGTGCCGGTGCTCATCGTGTCCGAAGTGGTCTGTTGCGGGTTGGAGCCAGCCGCCCGGAGCACCAGCGCCCCCCCGCTATTAAACAGGCAGTTGAGCACTACCGTATTACTGGAATTGAGGAACTGGATGAGAGACTGTCCCGAGCCGTAGAGAGTCGCCGTGCGAAGCTGGAAATAAGCCTCCAAAGTGCTGTAAGAAGCCCCGAGGGTGCTGACAGTGGTCGCCGTAGTAGTCGTGGAAATGCGCAGACTCTGCGACCCCACTAACACCGTTGAGGTATAGTCCTCATCGATGGTGCTGCCGGATTCGGACCAGGTGTTTTCGTAGCCGGTGCCTTCGAATCCCTCTGAGAGTAGATAGGACACTCCACCGGCCGGGAAACGGGCCGGACCTTGCACCACGATGACATCCGCCAGCGTGGTGAGGCGCAGGAGGGCGCAGAGCGCGAGGGCAAACCCCAGGAGATAAGTGCGGGCGCGCATGGCGGTGACGTTTGGTTATTCACCCACCGCGGCGGTGAGCGCGGCCTGTTTGGAGGCGAGGTTGTTTTGCGCGTCGGTGATCTGCTGATTAATCTCACGGGTCAGTTCCGTGCACTGAGTCTCCAAAGCGGAGAGCGCGGCTTTGGCTTCGCGGACTTCCAGCGTGCCTTTGCCTGCCTGAAGCACGCGGGTGAGTTCTTCGACGCTGGCGAAGTTATCATTGACGACTTGGACGATTTCCTGAGCGGTGATCATAACGGTGGAGTAATGGGTGAGGAGGTTGGAGGAATGCGGGATTGGTTATTGGGTTTTGCCGTATTTGAGCGTCAAAAGCAGTTCCGTGCTATTCACCGTGCTGGTATCATTGGTGCCGTCATCACCATCGCGGGCCAGGCGAATGACCCACAGTTGCCCGGCGGTCATGGCTGCTTTCCAGCCGGTAAGGGTAGTATAACCCACCGTTTCCACGTCCCCGCTGGCGCCGGAGGCATCGCCCGCAAAATCAAGATTCACCGCATTGGCCACGGTGCCCGTGGCGCTGGCGGAATCCCCCTGGCACACCATACTTAACACATAGCGGTGTTTCCCGGTGTCCGCGCCCGTGAGCCGAATTTTCAGACACGCCTGAACATCAACACTGGAATCGAAATCATCCGGGCACTGCGTGCGATATTCCACGTAATTACTCGCCTGGTCCGTGCTATTCGTGAAAGTGGCGTGGCCGTAATCTATGGCAGTAGCCGTGGTGCCGATGGTGGCGCCGGTCCCGTCCACTAGGTGAGGATGCGACAGGTAAAAGTAGCCGGTGGATTTAATCACGTTGCCGGTGGCGGAGGCATCGATCGTTTTACCTGTAAAGGTGGCGGTGCCGTCAATGGTCGCAATGCCGCCGGTGGCATTGGTGGCATTGCCGAGCGCGGTGGCCACACCGGTGCCGGGCGTCACTCCGGCCCAGGTGGTGAGGTCCGCATCGTAGGCCTGGACATTGCTGCCGATGGCCACGCCGAGATTTGTGCGGGCGGTGGTGGCATTGGCGAGATCGGAGAGGTTGCTGGCGGCAAGGAGAGCGCCCGTGGTGGCAAAGGTGCCGTCTGCTTTGAGGAATTTATTGGCCGCGGCATCCCCTGCACCTGGTGCCGGCACAAGCCCCTTTGTTCCACCTGCGCCGCTGTCTCCCACCACGGTATTGAGCCCGGCAGTGGCCTGGGCTGCGCTGAGTTCCTGGGGCACACCGGAGCCGATGGGCTGGCGTCCGAGGAACGTGCCGGAGCCAATGTTAGCCAGTTTGGCGAGGGTGACATTGGCGTCTGTGATGAGCGAGGTGGTGACCGTGGAAGCGGTGGCCAAAGAGCCGAGGCCGAGATTGGTGCGGGCCGTTCCGGCGTTAGTGAGATCGGAGAGGTTGTTGGTAGAGAGGAGATCCCCGCCACCGCCGCCGCCGGAGGTGCCGCGCTGCGATACCATCTGCATGTTCGTGCCGTCATAGACCAGCACCACCATTTGGCCGGAGCGCAAATCACTGTCTGACGGGTCTGTCGTGATGCCGCCCTGCTGAATCTTGATAGACTTAGCGCCGAGGCTGTTGACGTTGATGGAGCATGCGCCCGTGTTCGATGTGTTCGGCTTGAAGCGATAGACTGCGCCGGTCACATAGGCCGAAGGCGCAGGGGAATAGGTGACCGTGTAGGTGTCATTGGCCCCCGCATCCGCCGCATAATTCATAGCGTCGATTTCACCGGCCTTGGCCGCCGTGGCCGCGCTGCTGCCGTTGCCCTTGAGGATACCGGTTAGCCCCGTGGTGCCGGTGCCTCCTTTGTCTGCGGCGATGACCGTGGCATTCCATGTGCCGGTGTCGATGGATCCCGTTACGCTCAGCCCGTTGGGTAAAGTCAGGTTGTTAAAACCGTCGAGGTGCGGGATGCCGCGCCATCCGGTGCCATCATAAACTTCGTGCCTGGTGTTGTCTGTGTTCCAGATGAGATGCCCGGCGCTGGCCTCCGCGTAAGCGTTCCGCTGGGTGCTGGTCAAATTATTGAGCCGGAGACCGGGATGCGTGGTACCGGAAAAGCTGAGCGTGTTGGTGAGCGTGCCGCCGGTGAGGGCTAAAAACTCAGTATCGATCTGCAGCGCGGCCCTGGCATCCGCCGGATCATCATAGCCCGTGCCCGCTTCAATCGTGCCGTGAAACGATGAGTTGGAAAACGTGCCGGTGCCCTGAATGTTGACGTTGTTGGCAGCCTGAGTCGCAATGGTGCCGAGTCCTAGAATGGTGCGCAGGGCGGCGGCGTCAGCCGCGGCGAGCAAAGAGCGACCGGTGGAGGTGGTGCTCAGCGCCGCGATGGAGGTAAGGTCGGAGTCGAGCGGCTGGTAGGTGGAGGCGGCGGAGGCGGTGGTGAGGTAATTGGCAATGGTCGCGTATGCAGCGGTGCCGAGCGTGCCCCCGGTGCCGATGTTGAGTGTGCTGCCATCCGTACCGGTAAGGGTGAGGGTATTGGAAGAGGTGAATGTCTTCCCGCTGGGAATGACTAAAGTGCCGGCCGCGTAGGTCACTTTCGCGCCGGAGGCTCCACTACCCAATTCATCACTGAGCACGCTGGCGAGCTGCGCGGATGTGGTCGCTGCAAATTGGGAAAGCGGATCCGTGGTGAGGGCATCGCCGCCGCCGCCACCGCCGCCGCCGGAAACCGTGGCCAGATGCCAGCCGCTGGCGGTGGTGTAGCGGAGGTACTTGCCGTCCTGGGGCGCGATGTTCAGCGGCATCCATCCGTTGGGACTCACGGACGTGCTCCACTGAGAAAGGCCCAGGGTTTTATCGGCGGGAGCCGCGTGCAAAACGGACGCAGGCGGGAGCGCGAGGAAGGGCAGTAAAAAGAGGGTAAAAAGGCGCTTCATAGCGGGGTTAGGGAGCAGGTTGGAAAAGTCTCACGCGCATGGGCACGCCGCGCACGGTGGCGGGCAGCAGGCCGTCACTGTCTTCGCTGCCGGGATCTGCGGTGAGGATGATGGCGTTTTCCAGCAGGGCATCGATCTCCGCGCGGCTGTAATACAGCGTGGGCGTTTCCGCCGGGGTGCCGCCGCTGTTGGGGTTGCGCTGGATACGGATGGGGCCCGCGCCGAGGAAGCAGGTTTCGCCGGCGAGCTGGCCGCGGAGGGTGAGCCAGGCGTCGAGCACGGGGGCGTCCGCCTCCAAGGCTTTGGACATATCCACATTCGTTTCGTCGCCGGTGAGGGAAATGCTGAGGTGGCGGTGGGTGCCCGCGAGGAATTGGGCGAGGGTGACACTGTCCGCGCCGCTTTCGAGACTCACGGCGGCGGGGGCGATGAGGAGCGCGGAGGATTCGCAGCGGGAGTCTTTATAAATCTCCAGGGTAAGGGCGCTCAGCCCGGTGGGGTCCACCACGGTAGCGGCGGCGGGGAGCGTGTAGGGATTCGTGAGGAGAAACCGGAGCACGGTGGCGCTGCCGGCGGTGAAGACGGGGACCTCCGGCGGATCGCTGGCCACGGGGTCAACCCAATCCGGCGTGAGGCGTCCGGTGGCCAGCAGGTGGATGGTGCGGGGAAGCATTGGGATTGACGATGGAAGATGGAGGATTGCAGATTCGGGATCCGGGATTCGAGATTCGGGATCCGGGATGGCCTGTTAGGAGGGTTTAGGCGTGTGGCGGACGGCGCCGGGGATGAGGTCGGGCTCTTTGTGAGGCGCGGCGGGTGTTTCGGAATTGCAGGCGATGCCGGCGTTGGCCCACATGAGGGATTCGCGGAGGCGGGAAAGGGACGTGCTGCGTTCGGCGGAATAGGGGACCAGTTCCACGATGCCGTGGGCGAGGGCTTTGGCCATGTTGCGCAGGGCGGTGTATTTCTCCACCTGGCCCGGCGTGGGCGGGTGGTGGTCGAAAAGGTTATCCAGATCGGGGATGGGAGACATGGGCGGGAGGGTCAGTTAGGGCCGGTGGCGCTGTTGAAGAGCAGGAGCACGGCTTCGCCGGCGGCGGTGCGGATGGTTTCGGCGGAGGGCCAAATGTTTGGGTCTGCTTTGATCGTGGCCTGTTTGGCGAAGATGAAGAGCCGGTGGCCGGGGGCGTGGCCACCGGCGCGGTCCATGAGTCCGGCGGGGGTGGCGTAGAGGGCATCCTTGCCGAAATCGGAAGCGGTTTTGCCGTGGGCCAGCGGGCTTACGGGAATGGTGAGGAACTTGATCGGCTTGCCGGTCACGCTGCTGATGCGGCCGGTGGGGCGGATGACGCCGCCGAGAAGTTTCATGCGGAGACCCACGCCCGTGAGTTTCACGGTGACGCTGTGGGTATCGCCGCCAGTGATGTAATGGCCCTCCGCGCTGTTGCGGACGGTGCGCCAGTAATCAGTCGAGGGCCCGCCGAGCTTGTTAGGTTTGCCCACGTAGTTCGCGTCCAGATGATCCTGCACCGCCTTCATCACCGCGACTTCCAGCACCGGCCCCAGATCGTTCCGCAAGACCTTCTCCGCCGCGGCCAGTTTGGCGGCGGCGATAGCGGGATCGAAGCTGAGGGAGATGGTGGCCATGGGGTGTTATTTTCCCGCCTGCAGGCGTTTGACGATTTCGCGGCAATACTGCGGGTCTTTTTCGATACCGATGACTGACAGTCCGGCTTTACGCGAGGCCAGCAGCACGGAACCACTCCCGGCATAGGGATCGATCACCGTGGAAATGCCTTTCGGGAAAAATCCGAGACTCCATTCCATAAGCGCCACCGGCTTCTGATTCGGATGGACGCGCTTTTCTTTGGGTTCGCCTTTTCGCCCGCGCAACATGCCGCTCCACCGGTAGGTGAATTTTCTAACAGACCCTTTAAAAGTAGTCCACGCCATTTCCATAGGTGAAAAATCCAGGGTTTCCGGGATGAGTTTATCCCACACCAGCCAGCGTTCGCAGCGTGGCATATGGCCCACGTGACCGCCGCCCCAGATCACCGCATTACGGCCAGCGCCGAGCAGCAGCATTCTGGCTAGATCGGTCACTGGCTGATCCCATGTCACCGGCTTGTATTTGCCGAGAATTCTTGCCCGGTCACCGCCGCCAATAAATCCGGTATTTCCACCGGACTGCGCCATCCTTCCGTTTTTACACGTCCCAATTCCATAGGGTGGGTCAGTTAAAAGCGCATCCACTTTAGGAAGCAGCGGCAGCAATTTCTCCATGGCGCCGCAGTAGAGTGTGACACACTCATCGCTGTAGAACGGCGCTGGCAGATGATGACTCATGGCAGCACCTCCTCACAAACGATCTGGGTCACGCCGCCGGCGGTTTGGGTTTTGAGGATGCGGAGGCGGGTGCCGGATTCGAGGAAGATTCCGGCGGTCTGGTCCCCGCCGGGCAGTTGGGTGAGAAGGGGTCGGAGATCGCGGGCGGTGCGGGCGCGGCGGAGTGTGATGACCACGGCGCCCTCGGGCACGTTTTCCAGGAGCGTGCGGATGCGGTCCTGTTCGGACTCACACGTCAGGAACGGCCAGCCGGGGAGAGCGGGGAGTCCGGCGGGGGATTCGAGAGCGGTGAGGAAATTGGCCACGGCCAGCGCGGTATCGAACGTGCGCACGGCCCAGAGGGGCGGCGGGGATTCCATGGGTTCGGTGCGGTGGACCAGGCGAGCGAGATCGTAGAGGGCATCGAGATCGCGGCGGAAGGACTCCGCGCCGCGGGTGACGTACTGCTGCGCGGCGTCCCACTGGAACGTGGGAGCGTTGGGATAAGGGCGCGATTGAACGATGTTAGCGAGGTTTTCCGCCGTTTCCGGCCGCGTGCCATTGGGGTCCAGATACACCAGGTTTTCGCCCTCCCAGCGGGCGGTGCCGTGCAGGCTTTGCTCGAGCTGCGTTTTGAGATCGGGCCGCGTGAGCGCGGGCGTGGCCTGGAGCGAATGATTGAGCGAAGGCTCGATCACGGGCGGCGCAGCGGCGGCAGTGGCGGTGTCCGGCACGGTCGGGAGTCCGCGGATTTCGGCGGGCACTTGTGTGGGTTCATCCGGCGGCGGGAGCGTGGCCACGCCGAGCTTTTGGGCTTCGTCGAGACGCAGGATTTGATCGCCCATGCCACTGCCCCACGCGTAAAGTGGATACGGGTTACCGAATTCGGAAATCACGGCCCAGATGGGATGCATGATGTGGGCGCTTAAATCGGCGGTATTCACCCCCTGCGGGTTCACCTGCCTGGACGCGGTGCGCCAGCGGCGGGGCCAGTCGCGCGGCTCCTTGCGGCGGGATTGCCGCACCATGCGCTTGGCCGGGAACACCCGCACGGCGGCGAGTTGTTTGTGATATCCGGCCCAGCCCTGAGCCATGGCCACATTGGTGCTGAGCACGGTTTCCAGGCGGCGGAAACTGGTCAGGTCTTTGATGCCGCCCTCCGTGCCCGGAGCGGGCGTGTAGCCCAGCGCGGCCAGTTGCTCCCGGATGATTTCACGGGCGCGGGCTTTATTGATCTTCCCGGCGGCGACGTCCGCGGTGGTGCGCTGCACGGCTTCGAGGATTTCCGCCCGGGTCACGCCCGCCATAAAAAACGCCCGTTCCCGGGCAGCCGCGGTGGTGCGCTGCCAGTCGCGCGAAAGCATCGCGGAGGGAGTGGGGGTTTTTTGGGAGATGAATTGTTCGGGAGACACGGGATGCGGGATGCGGGATGCGGGATGCGGGATGCGGGATGCGGGATGCGGGAT
>ERZ869921.1153-NODE-1153-length-11994-cov-8.405813_pt1 | contig 11994 bp, 13 predicted proteins | sample MGYA00579310_ERZ869921 | MGnify/ENA primary metagenome ERZ869921 (study PRJEB32216, sample SAMN09231816) | wastewater metagenome | place: USA: Maryland | collected 2016-06-21 | study: EMG produced TPA metagenomics assembly of the PRJNA472060 data set (Reclaimed...
GAAGACGTGTCGGCTAAGGCCGTTCAGACGAATAAGTCGTCTGGGCAGTCGAACCTGGCGAAGATCATGGACAACCTAGGGCGTACCGACCACATGTTGGCCCGGAACATCCTCGACATCATCCAGCAGTACTACACGGAGGAGCGGCTTATCCGCATCACCACCGACAAGCTGACGAACACGATGGACGAGATCGCTGTCAACCAGATTACTCCGGAAGGCGTTATAACCAACGATCTCACGTTGGGTGAGTATTCCATCGTCATAACAACACAGCCGGAACGCGACACATTCGAAGAGACTCAGTTCGACCAGGCCATTCGCCTACGTACCGAGGCAGGTGTGCAAATACCTGACACGTACATCATCGGTGCCAGCCGCCTGAAAGACAAAGCGAAGATCATCGAGGCTATGGAGGGGAATAAAGACTCACCAGAGGCGAAAGCAGAAGCTGCCATGGCTGCCCGCGCTCGCGAGGCGGAAGTTGCTACAATGGAAGCAGAAGCTCAGTCAAAGATGGCCGACGCTGCCTTGAAGCAGGCTAAGGCTCAGAAGGAAGGAGTCATGGCTGAGAAGGAAGCCAACACCCCACCAGAGGATAACGGCGCGGAAGCTAAGATGCAAGAGATCCAGATGAACTTTGAGCTAGGTATGAAGAAGCTAGAAGCTGAGATGGAACTCAAACAGCAAGCGCTTGTCCAAGAGATGCAGCTTAAACGTGAAGCAGCTCAGGTCGACAACGCCATGAAGGTTGAGGATACGAGAACAAGCCGTATCGCTGCGATTACCGCAGCAAAACAAAAGCCAGCCGAACCGGCGGGTAAACCAGCAACTAATAAATAGCAGGAGTAACGATGTTTAAGAAGTACCTATTGCTCGCCGAAGCAGGCGAAGGTGCCGACGGCACAACAGCAACGCCAGTTGATCGCGGGGACAATTTATCAGCAGACAATGTCGTCAAGGACAAGCTTGACGACCCAGAGCAGCAACCAGCTAAGGACAAGGATGAAGAAGCTAAGGCGGACGTATCAGTTCCCGGCAATGACAAGACCACTGATCTCGAAGAGGGCGATGAAACGCCGGAAGAAAAAGCCGAGCGAGAAGCTGAGGAAGCTAAAGCTGCTAAGAAAGCTGCTATCCGTGTCCCTAAGGCTCGACTAGACGAGGTCACAGCAAAGGCGCGTGCCCGCGAAGAAGCACTGCAGAAACAGATTGCTGACTTGAAAGGCCAGCTAACCGGCACGGAAGTCAAGACTGAGGTTGACAAAGTACGCGCTACCATCGACAAAATGCAGGACGACTACGAGGACCTGGTCCAGGAAGGCAAGAAGGAAGAGGCCCGCGCCCTTCGCAAGAATATCGACCGGATGCGTGACGAGCTAGCCGAGTTCCGCCTAGCCACAGCCTCCGACCGAGCCCGCTCAGCTGCCATCGATGACCTTAAGTATGACGCCGCTCTGGCGAACGTAGAGGCGAAGTACGCTGCGCTTAACCCGGACCACGACGACTTTGATGAAGAGAAGTCTGTGGAGGTACTCACGCTGCTTGAAGCGTTCCTGGCTAAGGGGTTCAACCGCACCGTAGCCTTGCAGAAGTCCGTCAAGTACGTCATGGGTCCAGAGGTCGCGGAGACCGCCAAGGGTGAGGACAAGGCCGACACGGCCGCTACGCTCAAGGCGAAGAAGGACGCAGAGGCACGTCGCCGGAACGCAGAGGCTTCGAGCAAGCAGCCTGCGTCGACCAAGAACGTAGGTCTGGACTCCGACAAAGCTGGTGATAAAGGCGACGGTAAAGGTATCGACGTGCTGCGTCTGTCTCAGGCAGATTTCAAAAAACTCGATGAGAAGACCCTCGCTCAGCTTCGCGGCGACGAGGCAGAGTAATGCGTAGAGTACACGTGCAGATAAACGTATCGAAGATGACCCCCCACGCGAGGCGAGCCTTCGCTAGGTTGGTCACCAACAACCACGTAGAGCGTGGGCTCTATATGGGTCAAGTGACATATGGTGGCGTATCAAACAAACCGGCTGCAAAGCCGCCAACACAAGGCGTAGGTGTCTCGGGCTTTAACGCCTTCGGCCCTATGGGAGCACGATAATGGATGACAAAGTAATGACCCCCACGGAGTTCGTTCTGTGGCTAAACGGCGCAACCAGCATGGTAGACGGCCCTCCGTCTGCCGAGCAGTGGGCTAAGATGCAGGAGAAGCTCCACCCCATCATCGCAAAGATGATGACGGACAAGCTACTCGACAAAGCGGACGATGCAGTCAAGATGCAAGAGCTACAACGTAAATATCAACAAGAACAGTTGGTAAAAAACCAACTACTAATGGAACAGATACGAAGCCAACGGCAGATGACGTACACTACTGCGGCTACAAGCATTGCACCTATGTGGGTACAAAGTCAAATTACCGGCGCGAACCCCGGCGTCACAGTTTCTGGCTGTTTTCCGGGGTGATTTGACAACCGAGAACGGGTGTGCTAGCATCCGTTCCTCGACTGTACGACTCGATAGGCGTACGGAGCCACGACCTCCTAAAACTCGTTTCCGCGAGCCACGCGACAATCCGGCACAACGATTCGATTTTTCACCTAAAAATGGAGGCCACACGTGGCAAATACAAACTTTAGTCTGCTAACAACCGAGCAGAAAACAATCTGGTCGATGGACCTGTGGAAGCAAGCCCGCAACTACAGCTTCGTCAACAAATTTCTCGGCAAAGACGCCAATTCGATGGTTCAGCACATTACAGAGCTGAAGAAGTCGGAGAAGGGTGCCCGCGCTGTAATCACGCTGCTTGCTGATCTTGAAGGCGACGGTGTCTCTGGGGATCGTACCCTGGAAGGCAACGAAGAGGCGATGAAGTCCTACGATCAAGTGATCCGTATCGACCAAATCCGCCACGCAAACCGCCACGAAGGCCGCATGGCTGACCAAAAATCAGTCGTTGAATTCCGCGAAAACAGCCGCGACGTTCTGGCATACTGGATGGCCGATCGTATCGACCAGCTGGCGTTCCTGACGATGGCAGGCGTGTCGTATTCGCTGAAAAACAACGGCGCTGCTCGTACAGGCTCGGATCTTCCGTTCCTTGAGTTCGCAGCCGACGTTTCCGCGCCGACAGACAAGCGTCGTATGCAGTGGAATCAAACAACGAAAGTACTCTCGTACTCTGGTGCTACTTCGGCCGTTGCCGCTACGGACCTCCCAAGCTGGGAACTGTTCGTGCAGCTGAAAGCCGCAGCGAAAGACCAGTACATCCGTGGTGTGAAAACATCGGGTGGCGAAGAAACTTTCCACGCGTTCCTGACACCGCAAGCCATGGCTAAACTGAAACTTGACCCAACGTTCATGTTGAACGTACGTCACGCTCAGTCGCGTGGTGATGACAACAACCTGTTTACAGGCTCGACTCTCAAGATCGACGGTATCATGTTCCATGAGTTTCGCCACGTGCCTAACACGACCGGCGCTGCTTCGGGTTCGAAATACGGTGGCGCGGGTACAGTCGAAGGTTGCCAAATCCTCTTCGCAGGTGCGCAAGCCCTGGGTATGGCGGATATCGGTAATCCAGAGTGGGTAGAAAAAGGTTTTGACTACGAGAACCAACAAGGTATCTCCGTCGGCAAGATCTTCGGCTTCCTGAAACCGAAGTTCAACAGCATCTACGCTGGCAACACCACACAAGATTTCGGTGTGATGTCTGTCTACGTGGCACAATAAGGAGAAACCTGAATGGCTACCCTAATCAAAAATCGCGGTCTGCAATACCCGCTAGAAGCTCTGTTCGAATTCGATATCGCCAGTGGTGACGTTATGGTCGCTACTAACGGCGTATCGCAGACGTTCAAAGCAACCACGGGTGTGTTCGATGTAGTTGCTCTGCCGGTTAACTCCCAAGTTATCGGCGGCGATCTTACCGTCGAAACTGTGTCGAACGACTCCGGCACAGCCACCCTTTCGGTTGGTGACTCCGGTTCGGCTACACGCTATCTTGGCGCTACGTCGATCAAGTCGGCTGCACGCACAGCACTTGTTCCGACCGGCTTCATGAACTCGAGCGGCCTTGACATCCGTATCACCCTGGCTAACGCCACCGGTGACGCGACTACAGGTAAAGTTCGTCTTCGTGTTTCTTACATCGTTAAGAATCGCCAGAACGAAACACAAGTCTACTAATCGGTAGAAAACCGTGAAGGGCACTACGGTGCCCTTCTTTTTACACTAATGGAGTAAACTAAATGAGTATCCCGAATCGCCCAAAACTGACCCTTAACCGAAACCACACTTTGGTGACGACAAAGGGCCACGTTATCCAGTTTGTTAAAGACAAACCGACACACGTCCCCCCACCCGTTTATCAGGATGCTATTGCCATCGGCGCAGTGCCAGAGGACGGTACGTCCCCTGATATCCTGAAAGAGGAAATCGAGGCGGCGGCGCCACTTTCGATCGAAGAGCGTGAAGAGGCTATTACAGCGACGTTCGCCGGTCTCATCGAGCGCAATGCTCGTGAGACATTCACAGCCGCAGGGCACCCACACTTCAACGCAGTATCTGAACTCGTAGGGTTCAAGGTAGGCGGTAAGGAAGTAGCTGCAGCGTGGCAGAAGTACAACGACTCTAAAGGCGAATAATGGACGTAGCAACCGCAGTTGCCTTGTTTAGGGCGGAAGTAAACGACACAGTAGCCACAGCATACCTGTGGTCAGATGTTGAAGTTTACGCCTTCCTGGACGATGCGCAGAAGATGTTCTGCCGCCTCACCGGTGGATTATCAGACTCTACATCTGCCATAACTACGGTTGCTTGTACCGCAGGCGCTGAGTTCGCCTCTGTCAGCCCGAAGATCCTCCGGCTCAAGTCGGTGGAGAACCGGGTCGACGGATACCGCTGCCAGATACTTAACTACGAGGATATGGCTGCTCAGTCGGCCGTACCCGACTACGGTTACGTCGCTGTGTCCGGCATCGACAGTTCTACTGGGCCGATCCGCGCGGTTGTCACGGGCATGGAGCCAAACAAGATACGCCTTATTCGTATCCCTGAGGCTAACCAGGACCTTCGTCTTGTGGTCAACCGGCTACCCCTCATCGACATCAACACCACAACAGTAGGTAACGCAACCGCTGTCCTGGAGATCGACGAGATGCACCATCGCCACTTGCTGCTTTGGATGAAAGCCTTAGCGCACATGAAGCAAGATGCGGAGATTTTTAACCAAGGTAAAGCGATGGAATTCGACGCACAGTTCCGTCAGTACTGCGACCAAGCTAAGTCAGACCTAGCGCGTCGTGAGCACAAATACCGAACGATTGCGTACGGAGGTCTTTAATATGACAAACGCAGGACTAGACTTAATCAAACAATACGAGGGTATGCGACTGAGCCCATACCTTTGCCCCGCTGGTATCCCGACCATTGGCTTCGGTACGACCATCTACCCAGATGGCACGCCAGTGACGCTGGATGACCCACCAATTACCAAGGCTAAGGCCATATCCTACCTGAAAACAGAGCTTGACAAATACGAGACTAAGGTCGACGAGCTGACCAACGGACGCGCTACCGACTACGAACTCGCTGCGATGACATCGCTTGCGTACAACATCGGTCTCGCAGCCTTCGAAGGTTCTTCGGTACTGCGCCTGTACAACCAAGGTAAGCTACGCGAAGCATCGGCAGCCTTCGGACTGTGGAACAAAGCACGAGACAAAAACGACGGCGTACTTAAGGTTATGCCTGGGTTGGTCGCGCGCCGGGCAGCAGAAGCGGCCATGTTCTCTAACTCCGTCGTCGGAGATCCTATGCCACAAGAGGTAGAGGCGCCTAAGTCGCTCGCACAATCGCGTACGTTCGCCGGTGTGGCCACTACAGCAACCGGTACCGTAGCTACTGTTACAGCTGGCGTGCAGGCAGTCTCCGCCCTTAAGTCCAGCTTAGACAGCGCCGCCCCATGGTTCCCCGGTCTCCTGGTAGCCGGTGTGGTTCTCGCTGTAGTTGGTTTAGGGTACTTGGTTTACGCACGATGGGATGATAAGCGCCAAGGGATACGTTAATGGGTAAGATCCTTGGTTGGTTCACCGGCGGGGCTTCATCGCTCCTCCCATGGGCCGTGGTGTTTGGGTTCGCCTTTTCGCTAGGCGTGTCCACAACGTGGTTTGGTTGGAGCTTGAAGTACAAAGCGTACGAGGGCGAAGTTGCTACAGCGCAGCTTAAAGCAGTCACCGAGGCGTTTGCCAAAGGGCAGGCGGTCGGTAAAGTGGCAGAGGAAGTAAGGCAAGAGCTAGCAGCCCGGAATGCCAAGACGGCTGATAGTAGACAGAAGGTTGATAAGGAAATTCAAAATGCTAAAAAGACTAATCCTAAGTTTACTTCTAGTGAGTGTGCTTGGCCTGACAGCTTGCGCCAGTCTTACAATGCCATCGGCTCAGGTACCGTTCCCCGACGTGTCCAAGGAGACCCAGCCGTGCAAAAGAAAAATGGAAGCTAACGGCGAAATAACGCTCAGTATAGCGACGGAACTTGCCGTTGAGAACGCGGTGCGCCTTGAGGAATGCGCCGATCAACTCGACTCACTCGCAAATATCATCAGGGCGTATATTAAGGGGTCCAAGTAATGTCACCTATGGATAGAGAGTTCGGTGCCCTGCAGCAGGAAGTCAAAGGCCACAGCGAGGAGCTTAAAAACCACGACAACGAGTTCATTTTCCTCGAAAAAAAAGTCGACGAACAATATAAGGACCTCAAAACTCAACTTAATCGCATGGAAGCGGACGCTACACGCCAAAAGGGTTTCCTCGCGGGGGTGGTGTTCTTAGCTACTTGCATCGGGGCAGTCCTCGGTTTGTTTAAGGATTTCATAATCAGTCACGTATTTAAGTAACGAATCAAGCTAGTACGCTTCAGTCGGCGGTGAGCAGTTTGATCGGGTTTCATACTTCCCGTAAAAACACCGACAGCTAGGGCGTACTGTTACTCCGTGTACGGCCCTAGCACCCCTCATTCTTATAGTATATAATCACGAATCTCTGGAGATTTTCTAATGGCAAACGCACTATACGACAAAGGTCGTGAACGCTTCCTTACCGGCTCTTTCAACTGGTCGACAGATACGATCAAGTGCCTGCTTGTCGATACTGGTGCGTACACGCCTAACCTTTCAACGCACGAGTACCACTCGGATATCTCAGGTTCTGCGATTATCTCGACGTCCGGCGCGTTCACATCGAAGACAACGAGTGGCGGGGCAGCGGATGCTGCGGACGTCACGCATACATCGGTCACCGGTGCTTCCGTCGAAGCGATCGTTATCTATAAGGATACCGGTACTTCGGCTACATCGCCACTGATTGCCTACATTGACACAGCGACCGGACTCCCGATCACGCCGAACGGCGGTGATATCATCATCACGTGGGACAACGGGACCAATAAAATTTTTAAACTCTAACAATGGCTGACCTGGGCGCCGTCGGATATACAGTGCCGGTGGCAGCCCCAGCCGGTTTACGATACGCGGGTACTCATCGCGTTCGCGGAGTTACAATATCAGCAGGCTCACCGGAATCCCGCCGCGTGCTATTACTCACAAACGCCCCCTTAGGGTACATAGTTGGTGAGACGACTAGCGATAGTAACGGCGAGTGGGTTTTTAATTACATAGCACCGGGGTTATACTTAGTCTTAGGGTTGGATGACACCGGGTACCAGAACGGGGTTGTGGCTACCCATATAGAGTCAGAACCAATGGGAACATAAATGGCACACAACACCTTCTACCACACTGACCTAGGCGCCCAGCAGGTACGCGACACTGCTGGTCAACTGGTCGCAATGCTCGACCAATGCCTTGTCAATGGCGGACCTACGTTCTCCGTCACTGGTATTACCCGATCTGGTGCAACAGCAACCGCAACAACAACGGCACACGGGTTAAGTCCCGGCAGTGTGTACCCAGTTGAGCGGCGTCTTACTATATCCGGCGCTTCTCAGGCCGATTACAACGGCACTTTTTTGTGCAACATTACCAGCGGTACGACGTTCACATACACCGTAGCGAACTCACCAACGACACCGGCAACGGGAACCATCCTCGCGAACACCGCTCCGCTCGGCTGGACCATTGCATTCACCGCTTCTAACAAGCGCAGTTACCTGCAGGGGGCAGGCAGCAACGGGTTCTATCTTGACGTGGATGACACGAACGGCGGATATGCGCTCGTCCGTGGGTACGAAACGATGTCCGCTATTGCTACAGGTTCAGGCTTGTTCCCCACAGTGGCGCAAAGCGCCCTTAACACGTTCTGTTGGCAGAAAGCCGACTCCGCCGTCGACCGTGAATGGGTCGTGTGCGGGAACTCGAAGGTATTTCACCTATTTATCGCCCCAACAGGCTTCGTTTCAGCAAACGGTTTCGCTCTCTATGGCTTTGGCGATAACACCTCTGAAGTGTCAGGCGATGTGTACCAGACTCAGCTTTTGGGCTCGACATCAACTACGCCCAACGCAAACACTGCTTCGGGGGCAATCGCGTTAGCGGCGGCAATTAACATGACGAGCACATCACGCTATATGGCGCGCTTGGCAACAGGCGTAGGTACGGCAATTCCGGTTGGTTTGCACAGTGACGCCACAAAGAACGCGACAGCAAATCCCGGCACCGGGTCAATGACATACCCGTCATTGAATGGAGGACTCTACATCGCGCCGCTGGTGCTCCACCACAACAGCAGTCCTAGAGCGACCACGTCCGGAGTGTTTGACATCTGTCACAACAAGCCGCTTACGCACCTGGACTATTTTGGTGGTAACGGGGCGTACGCGGGTAAACGGTTCCAGGCTATAAATGTCCGTGCCGCCTCAGGCTCCTCAGGGCAGGTGGCACTAGAAGTGTCCGCTTGGTAACGATAGATGTCGACCGATCGTGGCTCCATAGGATACGGCACAGGGGTAGGGGGGTGGGCGTCAGGAGCTAACAGCTACGCGGCCAATACCGGAAGCGGCAACGCTATACAATGTTTTGAGGCGGGGTCGGACCCGACTTACCCATACATACGCAAACCGAACGGCGGTACGCGGACATTTGTATTCAAGGACCAGAATGGTGGTAGTGTTGTTGTTGGCGCAAAGGTCTACCTACGTGAGCATTATAGCCAGCAATTGATCGGGCCAATTCGCGTAACCGACGCCACCGGTACAGTAGTCTATCGAAATTTAGACACAGCGTCTGATGTTTACTACACAATCTATTCCCCGCACCCATCTAGTACCGGTTATACACTAGCCCGCGCAGACTGGATACGAGCTAACCCGAGTTAACTATGAGTTACTCAGCCCCAACGACTGATCCAGCAGAGTTATACTACTCACCGCCAGTCGGTTATGTGGCGCCTACGGCCGACCCGTCGGAGATTTACTACAACGACGCACCTCCTAACACGGTGTATGCCGACACGATAGGCGATACCTCGTCATTCGGTACAGCGTGGGTATCCGATGCAGTAAGATACATAACCGCATCAGGTTTTGGCGCCACGCTATTCGGTACAACTTCGGTTGTCAACGCCGCTCAGGCTGTATACCTCACCAGCATAGATCCAGGTAGCTTCGGCGCAACTACGATTTATTTGAAGACGCGGTGGGTGTACCCGCGTGGGTTCGAATTTGAGCAGGCGTCATTGCCTTTTGTAACACGCGCGGGGCAATACGTACCGCAGCGACCGCAGCCAATTACGCTGGACTTCGGGTACGGAACGCGAGAGAATTACCCTGGCGGCTCGGTTATTCTTGAGTTCGCGCCACCAAACGCATACCGAACTATTCGTTATGTAGGTCTTGGGGAAATAAGTAAGTACGGCGCGATTGTTGTCACGCAGCTACCCGCCCTGCGCCCAGGCGGCATAGATGACTTCGCTTTCGGCACAGCGACGATCTATAACACGACGACGTTCGTACTTCCAGGTGGCATAACGCCTAACCCACAGACAGGCACTAACTCGTTACGCGAAGTCCCTTCGCCGACGATCGATCTACGGACGAAGTACGCACTACCTACTAGCATAGCGCCGCCGGTGACCCCGTTCGGTACGCACTACGTAGCTCTGTTCTATCAGTTCATCGACCTAGCTGGACGTAGCATCCTTCCCGGCTCGTTTGGTTCCGGCACCATAGACTTCAAGAACCGCTATGTGTACCCCGCATTCATAGCGAGCAATATTTTCGGCTCCACAGAAGTTGTACGCACGCTATACGTGTCTCCGTCCGGGTTCAGTAGTCACGCTATATCTACAAACCACACAGTAGAGGACTTCTCAAACCGAGTGCAGACACACTCTGGCTCGGCAGACCAAGCGGGTTATGGTATCGCGTCACTACGTAACTCCCGTGAGTTCCTGTACGTACAGAACAACCACTGGGTAGCGGAGCAGTTCAGTACTCCGTCTGTGTACAACAGGACCCAACAGGTCTACGCCCTACCTTACGAGAATACAAACGGCGAGCCAGCAGGCTATGGCGTGCACTTCATAGAGAACAAGAACCGAGTCCTTGGTGCCTTCGGTCATCAAGACTCACGGTTTAGCTTCTACTCAGCGGACATACAGAACAAAGCATTAGCCATATCACCGCTCGGTATGGACACGTTGTGGGGCTCCCACCTTGTGGCATACCGCAACCGCCAGTTACCTATGCAAGGGTTCGACGCCTTCCTAAGTGGCCCATACGGTGTCGTATATAACAACGCGCGCGTACTAACCACATCTGGCGTGGCTCCAGGGACGCTTGGCGCGGCTACGATCTTCAATAGGAACCGCACAATTAGCCAGTACACTCCGTACGAGGGTGGTGAGTTCGGCACCGCGTTTGTAGCGTACCGCATACGTTATGTAGGGCCATTCCCATTCAACGACATACCAGCGGCGTTCCCAGAGGTGCGCTCCAACCCGCACCCGTTCGCCCCTACAGGTATCGACTCATACCGTACCGGCGTACCTGATGTAAGCATACACTTCAACATCATCGCACCGCACTCGGTAAATGTGCCGTCTAACCCAACCATAGGTGAGCCGTACATACAGAATCGCAACAAGACTATAGCCCCGTATGCATACGAGCAGACTACCTTCGGTGTGCAGGATATACAGAACTACATACGGTACATTACGCCTACCGTCGGTGATACGTCGCTATTCGGGTCTGCGCAGATAACCGACACACGTCGCAGCGTTTTTTCGGCGCCGTTCTCGTCCTACTCCGTGTCCACGTTCAACCAAGTGCGCAACGTGATACCGGACCCACCAGGGCAGCAGAACATCGTTGTATTTGGGTGGGGGCCTAGCTCGTTACAGCTTGGCGCCCCGACGATGAGCTACCTAACGCTGTTTCCGCTTGGTATCAATAGCGGCGGCTATGGGACAGCCACCGTTAAGACAAACACAATAACGTACACCTGGGTTTTTGATGATTACGTAGGTACTCCTAGTCTAATAGGTACTCAGTTCATATATCCACGACAGTTGCCTTACCCCGGCAATCCAGGACAGGGTGAGTCCGACGTGTTCACCTCGAAACCGCGCGTCTCTCCTCACACGATATACGCGCCAAGCTCTGATCGTGCAACGCAACAGGCGAAAAATAACCACCAAGGGAACACCCCACACCTTATTGACGCAGACCTATGGGCGTCATACCCGTTTCATTTCGGTATTGCGCGCGTGGAGAATAAGAGTCGTAGCGTGTACCCAATATGGAACGCGTTCGATCTGTCGGTCGCAAAGACGCTGTTCGGCGACGGCCGCGTAGACCTACGCCTGCGCTACGTGTACCCGACGACGATACGTAGCTTCCGTGCCGGTATCCCAGGCACCAACGGCCCTCAGGAGATGGTGGATGTATCTATAGGTAGCGGCTTCGCCTGTGGGACGCACTTCGTTGGCTTCCCCCCTGTGTACGTCACCCCAACGATAGTACCAGCGGGCATAACACCAG
>ERZ869921.1154-NODE-1154-length-11993-cov-15.722734_pt1 | contig 11993 bp, 29 predicted proteins | sample MGYA00579310_ERZ869921 | MGnify/ENA primary metagenome ERZ869921 (study PRJEB32216, sample SAMN09231816) | wastewater metagenome | place: USA: Maryland | collected 2016-06-21 | study: EMG produced TPA metagenomics assembly of the PRJNA472060 data set (Reclaimed...
TGTCAAGCTTTTCATCAACAACCACAGCACCAAAAGAAATCATTGAATAAAGAGATGGACATGGGCCGTCTGCCTCGACATCAACAACAATAAGATTTGATTTCATTTAAATTCCTTTATTTGTTCACATGTAAACGGATAACTACCGTAACAAGTTTGGGTACCACATTTCTCGGCAGTGTTTACGGTAAAGTTTGTCGCATTAGTAATTTTTCCGTTTCTAGCACAATGTAAAATACAATAGCGATGACAATCTTCTCGACAACAATCAATACTTCCATCTTGAAGCTTGATCTTATATAGAGAAAGCTCACTACGACACGCAGTAGTGGATAGTAGTAATAAAAGAAATAATTTATTCTTCATTTCCTTGTATTCCATTTTTTAATAGAACCTTCTACACTAAAAGAATCTGAATCTCTAAAAGCAAAAACATAGCCGCCAGTTGATGAACAATCTTGGCAACGTATAAATCGACAATCTGTAACTGATTCTTTGTGAAGATTTGTTCCGCCACAAAAAGGACATGGAAGAATCTCTAATTCAATATTTTTCATCTTATCTTCACAGCCTATACAGCAGCCGCTTCTAGTTGAAAATCCCGCATGAGATTTACAATAAGAACAATAAGCATTTTCAAAATAGATTCCCATTTACTTAAAGTTTAATACAAGACATAGTTGGAGAATAGGCACAATCTCCCATACAATGACTTTGAGGAATTACATAACAAACAACGCCAGTTTGCCCGTCATGAATGCGATTAATTCTAGTGTCGCCAAATTGCCATATACGAACCGGCAACTCATCTGCTCCCGTTGCTTTTCGCACAAAGAAAAGAAATGCGCTTGTTAAAACAAAACCAAAAAGAAAATACTTAAAATTTTTCATATTAAATATCCGATGCTTCGCGTTGATGTTTATGATCTGATTCGTATTCAAGTAATTGTTCTTCTTCAAGACGAATAGCATCTCTCGACTCGGAAAGAATCTGCCATCCATCGTCCCAATCTTTTCTATCTTTTTTATTCCTTAGCTTTACGAAATGCCCTTTGTGAGCGTATTGCTCTGGTATCCAAGATACCTGGATAATAACAGTATTATCTTTGTCTTGTTTTCTCAAGACACATTGTTTGTAATGAATCATTTGTTAGTTTCTTTTTTCTTTAGTGCATTAAATTCACGCATCAAATTTATAGCCAATTCTTTTTCGTCTTCTTCCATCCAACTTACATTCCACTCAATAGCTACACGAATAAGAAACGCCATCTTTTCAGCTAACGTTTTCCACTCTAGACTTACTTGTTGAGTTGATTTGTTTGTTGATGCAACCTTCTTTGAACCAATCTGGCTCTTCTGTATTTTTCCACTTTGCAAATTTTTGTTTTTCATTTATGTAATAATTTCTATATGCTTGCACTGCATTATTTGGCACTTTATATTCTTCAGGCATACATTGAGGAAATGGAGTCAGTCCAATTGATGGTAAGTTTAAATTATTGTAATTTAAATAAGCCCATTTTATAATGACACTTGATTTATGCGTTTTGTAGTATCTGATATTGTATTCGTCACATAAAGCAAAGGCGTGCAGTAAAAGCCATTGATAATTTTGAGACGTTTCTCTAATCCATTTAGCGCAAGGATGATTGTAGTGAGTTCTTTTATAGGGAGCTGAATTCTCAGGGAAGGGAGAGCAAAGAAGTTGAGCCGACTCAAGCACCATCTTGACGATATGTTTATTGCACATTTGCCGAGCGGCATTGACTGGATCATTATCGAGGACAAAAATGTTCATTATTTATTCTTTGATAAGAAAGTAAGCCAAACTTCTTGGGCGTCTTCGTTATATTTAGCTAACGATTTACGTTGCTTATTTAACTTACAATTATAGAACCAATTTGGAGTTGTAAGAACGTTTATCATTGATTCTGAAATCGATTCAATATCATTTGGATCGCTCGAACCAAATCCTTTTAACCAAAATATTTCATCACTATAAACTACAGGCACACTCATTGTCAAGGCATCAGCAGCAACGACATTAAATGTTTCGGTATAACTTACTTGAGATACTATATCCATGTCTTTTATTAAGTCAAGGAATTTGGCGTGTGAGAGCCAAAAGTGCTCGACAAGTTGGTGCTTAGGGTGGTTGGCGAAAACAGCTTGTAGACTCTTCAAGATAGATTCTCCACGCCCTTCAATACGACTTGAGTTGATATGGAATCTTAAAGTTGCCTGTAGCTCGTCAGCAGCCTGCATTGCAGCAAGAGCTTGATTCATATGATTTTTGAGTGGTCTAATTGCACCAAAGCAACCAACGTCAATAATCTTCTTTCTTAGTATACGTTCTTTTGGTTCTTTAGAAAGCGAATTATCAAAATAATAGTTTGGAAGATAAATAGAATTACTTTTTGGAAGTTTTCTTGATTGGCAAAGCTTTTCAAAAACAATGGCTGTATCGACTGTATTCGAAGCAAGCTTTATACCCATAGTCATATACTCAAGCGCCCAACCAAATGCAATTCCTTCATTTGAAAGGAAAGGAGTTCTTGAATGATTTCTAACAATCCATTTAACTGTTGGATGAAGTTTCTTTAATTGCAAGAACTTATCTGGCGTAACCCAAAAAGCTTCAATGATAACGAATTTAGGCTTAAAGTTGTGAACTTCTCTATCGATACAGTTTCCGTCAATCACTTCTACTATCTTGGAATTGTATCCATTTTTACAAAGCATTTGATTAACAAATCTGGCGCTATTAAATAAACCAGATGAAGTTTGACTTTGGCTATAGCCCCAAGCTTTTTGGGACTTCTTTACCAAGAAGAGAACTCTTGTTGAATTATTCTTTTCACCAATGGTATAATTTTTATTAAAAAACATTTAAAATCTCCCTGAAGAATTAACTTCACTTAATATCTAGTGGCATTAAACTTCAGGGAGGATCTAAAATATTAGAATTAGAAAACTAAGAAGGGATTTTAGGCTGAATGCCTGAGGAGAGATTAAGGAAGTGGCTTTGCAAGTTGAGTTTTGACTTGTTGGCCCCATTCCGTTGGAGTTAGCGTCATTCCGACACCACAACCCCAATTTGAATTATCAACCAACATATTTGGTGGACAACGCATATGGAAAGCCCAAGCAAGCCAAGGAACTCTCAAAGCGTCAGCTTTATCCATCATGAGTTGCGTTTCGGCCAAAGTCATATAGCCAGAAGCAGGAGCAAATTCGCCAATGATAACTGGCAAGATCAATGAAGGATCTTCAAACATTGACTTAAATTCACTTGCAGCATCATAGACATGAACTTCGTAAGCAACGTTAGCTCCATTACCTGCTGCAATTGGATGATTCAAGTAGTATTTAAGAATGCGTGACCAACCACCGACACCTTGAACAACAACGATATGTTGTTTTGCTCCAAGGCGAGCTTCTGTATCGCGAATAGCTTGAACGGCATTATTCATTGCAGTCCAAACTTGAGCATCATAAGTTCCACCAAAATTCATTTGTGGTTCATTAACAATACCAAACATTACCCTTGGATTATCTTTTAGAGTTGCTGCAAGAATTTTCCAAACTTCAATTGTTTGAGCAGTTGGCCAGCCTGCAACTGGTGTAGTTGAGAACGTTGAATCAACCCACAACGAAACTTCAATATAAAGTCCTGGCTTAGTTGCTGCGTAATCAGCAATCTCTTTAATATCTGCCAAATACTGTGGGTCTTCAGTGATTGGTTTATAGTTTGCATAAGAGCTACCAGCTTCGCTCTCAAGGGTGAGACGAACAAAATTAGCTCCCCATTTAACCAATTCATCTAGACGACGCTTTACTTCGTCAACTCTTGAGCGAGTTGTAACAGAAGCACAAGCTGCACAGCCACGCGTATCCATTAGGTTTGCGCCACGACCCATCCAAACTGAACCATCAGATTTAACGATTTTATTTGCTTTGGTTGAAAGCCAATCACCAGTTGCGGGTGGAGTGACAGGGCCAGTTGATCCAGTGCTCCCCGTTGCAGCTGTAGAGCCTGTAGCTCCAGTCGTTCCTGTGGCGCTTGTAGTCCCTGTAACGCCCGTACTGCCTGTAGAACCACTTGAGCCTGTAGCTGCTGTGCTACCAGTGACACCCGTTGTTCCGGTGCTTCCGGTTGAACCTGTGGGCGCTGGTGGCGGTGTGCCATCGGCTTTAAGAATCGTAAGAGGCTGATTGAAGGAATCAATAAACCATCCACCAGTCTGATCGCGAAACTTAGAACGAACAGTCCATTTACCAACAGGATCACCAGTTACAAATTTATAGCTTGTATGAAAAATTGCAACTCTTCTACCTTGTGAATCAGTTGAATCGATACGCTTTACCAAAGTAAAATTAGCTCTATTTCCGTATTGGTATTCAGCATAGACAAGAGCGTCTAATACCTTAACAGATGCTGGCGAACCAGCTGGGATTGTATAGGTAACCGTTGCAGTTGCCGTTTCCCCAATTTTTACTTGGTTAATATCCAACGTAGAAGATACGCCAGATTGCCCTACCAGAAGGGATACTGCCATTAACATAACACTAATCATTTATCATTTTCTCCATTGCTAGCCATCTTTGGGCTAACTTGGAAAATGTGATACCATTAAATGAAGGTGTTGTAAATGGGGTGGGCTTTTAAATATAAATCTTTTATTGACACAGCTTAATTGTAACTAAGCGTTTACTTAAAGGAATCAGGATCGCTTTTGTAATCATCTAGGCAGCTTTGACAAAAGCTCCATTCGTTTTCGACTAAAGAACACGAGTTATATCCGCCAATACATTTATAGATTTTTTCTACCTTTGGAGCTGGGGGATTTGATGGAGGGAGATTATGCTCTTTCTTAAACTGTTCTGCAACTTCGTCTCTAAAAGACTTGCCTGGGCCTACATGCCAGATGGTGTTGGCGCAACGAGAAGAGCAAACATAAATAAAAACAATTTCTTTTTTAAATTCTAATTCTATTTCTGTTTCAAAAAAGAACCAATTTTTTGGTGCTGGAAAGAATCTTTGTCTTTTTCCAGTCACTCCACAATTATCACAATTTACAGTTTCACTCATTTTTGTTTCTCGAAAAGAAATTTAAGAACAGCTTTAGCTTGCCATCTATAGTCATCTCTTTCCCATTCACATAATTCGATTTTTGGATTGTAGTCCCAAGGACTATCCGTTTTCCATAAACGTAATTTGCATCCGTTTAAAGCTTCAAAATCTTCCTCGTTAGAAGCGCCACCTTGATGTTTATAAATAATCTCAGCAACCTCTTCAATGAGTTTATCGGTTATATCCATCTGTCTTGCCCATCACGAACAACACTTACTTCGCCTTTGTTCTTTTTTATTTCAGACAATTGTCCGCGTCTATCTTTTTCTTCTTGTTTTATATATTGCTTTGCTTTTATTTTATAAAAAGCTTTTTCACTTTCTTCAATTACAGTTTCACCTATTGATTTTGAAGCCATATAAGTTACACCTAAAACCATAAATGATATAACTGCCAAACAAAGAACAGTAAAAAGGCCAGATAAGGTGTGTATAAAAAAATACGTTTCGCCACATTGTTTTTCTGTTGCCTTCCATAGAGGAATACATGTCAATTGCCCAATTTTCGTAAAGATAAAACAAAAAAGAGTAAGGATTGGCAATCCAACAACTAATGGTGATTTAAAAAGCTTCATTTATTTTTCCTTGTGAGCCGGAATAATCCAAGTATAGAGGGTTTTGTCATAATCATCGCGAACATCTTTAGGAAGCAAGCGCTTATTACATTTGGGACATCTAAAGTATTTCTTTTTTAAATTTTTCTTGGTGTGAAGATTATCTTTTGCAAGAGAGCCCTTTCCAGAACACCATTCAGATTTAGGTTTTGGCTTTTTCTTTTTTATTTTCTTTGAAAAATTCATTTCTTTCGAAGTTCCTTTTGAATTTGATATGGAACATCATCAAGATCTGTTTCAACTCCGACAAGCGACGCAAGCAAAGGTAGAAAAAGTATCCACTTCGCCCATTGACGAACGAAAAGTTCTATATAAATCAGGTTGTTCAACCAGCAATTTTGCTCCACAACCTCCTCCACCATTGCCTTTTCCCGTGCACTTGGTTTCTGTTGCCCAACCCTTCTGCTCTCTGCCTTTCTCCAATATTTTCATTTTTATCTATCTCCTTTGATTCTTCAATCGATAAAGAACCAATATTATTGTTCATAACAGAAAAAGCGCCTTTAAGCGCTTCCTTTTCTTCTTTTTCTTTTCTTATTCGTTCATAGGCTTCGGCCCAGGTCATCCCTGGATTATCTAATATGAGAAATCTAGCGGCCATTCTTTTTTGCATGTCTCGCTCTACTTCATTCCAATCAATCATATCGATGAAATCATTTCCTGGCATTTATTTCATTAATTCATTTTTTAAAATAGATAAGGCTTTGTATGAAAAATAAACAGTGCCAGAAGAGAAGAACATTCCAAAAGACATAAAGAAAAAATTTTGTATAATGATTTGAATTTGTTCTTGCATTTAACTTTCAATAATCTTTTTTGCTTCTTCTGGTGATTTAATGGCCAGCACCATATCGATCCAACGCTGAGTCTTGGCTTTAGACATTTGAAGCTTATGTCCGCTGCCTGCCTTGCCCACAACGCCTTCAAGGGTGATGTCTTCAATGGCACCCATGCGAACCTTTTCAACAAAGCCTCTTGTCCAATGATACTGACCAAGAAAAGTGGCCGTGTTTACTTTTCCACAAAACAAATCCAGAAACTCCTTTGGTCCAAGAATTCCTTTTTTATAAGGAGCCACATCAAAAACCGAAAGGAATTTTTTGTCACCTGGCTCATGCAGTCCGGCAAAGCTCTTTGCGCCATAGAATTCAGCGAAAACAATAACACTTTCCCATCTGTTATCAACAGCAATTTTCTCAATTTTATCAGCCATTGTTGATTGGAATAATGGAATAGCTTCACCAAAGACTTCATCTGACTTATCGAAGAGTCTTGTGCGTGTTCCAAACTTATACCACTTTTGTTTCTTTGACCACTCAAAACGAAGATTGGATCCGTCAAGCTTGTCAAATACGTAAGCGTTAAATTCTGAAAAGGCTGTGCCGGTGGAACGAGGAATTGAAGGATAGGATTTCATTTTGTTTCAGTTACTATTAGCTTGACACCCATGAAAACTTCCCAATGATCTCTATTATATTGATCTGATTCATGTTTCGTGATTGATTCAATTTTATATTCACCTTGCGGAGCACAAAGGGCATGGGTCAAAGTTTTAATTAATTCTTCTCTAGTTAGCGTATAGATTGTTTCTTTTTTAACTTGTTTCACTTATCTTTCCTTCAAGAATATTTTATAAATGCCTGCGCCAAGATGTTTGGATTCAATATCATACATTCTCCCGCAAGCCATCATCCAACCACCAGTCGAAAGAAGAATTTCTTTTAACTGTTCTTTGGTTATAGTTGAGTTTCCGCTAGGCATGCCAGCAAGGAAATTAATTATACGATGGGATTCTGGCGTCATGTGGTGGGTTCAAATTCTTTTTTCAGACGAAGAAATTGCTTATGTCTTTCTTCTTTATAATATTTCTCTTGTTCTTCTTTTCTATTAAGTCTTTCTTTTAGCTCTTCATCTGTTTCTTTTCTTATATTATAAAACTCAATTTCTCCGTTAATACGAACCGAGACAACAGAAAAACCTTTTTCAATTGCCACTCGTTCAATTTCATCAAGTTGTGAACGTAAATTGCTTAGTGTTTGACACTCTTCGTCATATGCATAGATTTCTCTTATTGGCGTACGGATATCTAATTTAAAAGTTTCATTTATCATTTTAGTTTCACTCATCGTAAGGAATTTGTTTTAGGATTTCGTCTACTGTTTCATGTACACAATAAGAAGGACCAACCGTTTCAATTCTTGTCATTTTAGAAGCATATTCATCTACATAAACTGAAATGATATGCGACGACATGATTGTTATTTTAACTTTAAAAGAACCGTAGTGAGCTATAACTGGAAGGTTTTTCATGTAGACTATAAGTTATTGATTTCATTTAAAAGAATGTGCCTAGATGGGCTCGAACCATCGACCTAGCGATTATAAGTCGCTTGCTCTAACCGGCTGAGCTATAGGCACAAAGTGGCGCCGCATAAAGGAGTTGAACCTTTCAAAACTGGTTTAGAAGACCTGTTCGTACATCCGGTACATGCGGCACTGTGTTGAAACTATACTTATCACACTTGCAAATAAAAGCAAGGACTATGTTTGCTGTTTCAAATCTTGTGCAACTTTTTCTTCAACTCTTTAACGCGTTCCTCAAGACGATCTAGCTCAGCTTGTAATTCTGTGCGCTCCATAACGTCAATAGGGGCGCTTACGACAACTTCCTGGATATCACCGCCAGCTCCCCATTGCCAAAAGCCGCTAAGGCTCACAGCAAGGTCTACGGCTTCACCGTAAGTGCAAGCGACAAGACACAGCTCAGGCATGTGATGATGCCCACCCAAATCAGCGTTGCTGTCTTCTCCTCGAATTCGCCAAATTCCTTCTTTACTATAAGGATACTTTTGTAAGAGTTGTTTTCTGACTCTTGCATTTCGTTCTTGAGTTTCTTTATTTATTGTTGAATCTTTAAAGATATTCATTTAATTATCTCAATAACATTCCATATGCGCTCAATTTTAACTACTTCAACTTCTTCAAGGGCTCGCTCTATTCTAACAACAGACTTTTTCCAGTCAGGATAATTTGCAGCCATCTTTTGACAACGTACCAATTCTTTTTTCATCTTTGTAATCTGAGATTTAGCTGGCCCTGGCCCTTCTGATGTTGAAGAATAAGTTAAGTCTTTGGTAAAACCAAAGCCATGATTTCCCCAAGATCCAAATTCACCAGTATTTTTATTTCTTAATGCATAAAGGATTTCTGTTTTCTTTTTCATTTATGAATTTTAATCTCATTGGGCATACAAGAGTTATGCAACATCATATTTGGGTAGCCAGTCTTAAAGGCAATGACGAATTCATTTTCACAAATGTCTTTACCGCAAGAATCACAGTGAGTTTTTTGTCCTTGTCTTCTGCGCTTATCCATGCCAGCAGCTGAGATACACGCATCGGGCAAACCTATATCAACAACTTGAGTAATGGTTTTCTTTTGTCTTATTTTCATTTATCTTGGCACTACTTCAACAGGATTCCAAATTCTTTCAAACTTTATGATATCAGCGTTATTAATCGCTGTCATATATCTTGTCCATTCTGTTTGAAAATAATTAATGTTGTCCTGTGTATAGGTAACTTGTGGTTGGTCTAACCTCTTCCTATAGTTTTCAGCCCATTGTTTCCATCTGGTAATAATAGACTTACAAGGAGCAGCGCTATTGTAAATACAGTCTCTTCCGATCTGTTCTAAAAGAATACGACGAGTACAATGCTTATCAAAAAACTCCCCAGTTACTCTATCTCTGATTCCGTAAACAATATCTACATTCATTTTGCGGTTGCCTTATATAAAAGAGTCGCAGCATCTTGTTTGATTTCAAATCCAAGAAGTCTTGCAAGATGATTCCACATCATCATTTGTTTTTCTGAATTGTATTGGTACAAGTTCTCAAAGAAATCAGGAAACTCTTTCGAGTACATATCATTCTTCCCACCTGAAGCTGCGCCGTACTCTACATTGGCAATTCTATCGGCCAACTTAAGAAGCATAGCTTGAGGAAAAGATTTTAGCTTTGGATATGTTTTTTCGTTTCTTTCTTTTCTATTGCGCCCAAGCTCAGATGTAACAGAATAAACCAGTTCGGCTACTTCCATTCCAAATCTTGATTTGATATCGTTATAGCTTTTGTTTGTGTCTTCAATTGAATCATGAAGCCAGGCTGCACAAACCATTTCAGGACTTGTCTCACCGTAACGACCCAAGACATCAACAACACATTGCAGATGAAAGGTATAAGGAACCTCTTCGTTATAGGTTTGTCCTGAATGAGCAATCTCAGCGAACATTTTTGCTTTGACGGGATCTGGTTTGCCTTCTGGTTTTTGATTTGTCATTTTTTTCTCCTAGTTTTTTAAATGTGACTTTATTTTTCATTTGCTTTTCGCAAACAACTTTGCATTCTTCGCAAAGAGTCATTGATCCAATTTCATTATCTTTCGATTCTTTTTCTGACGCTAACCAAATTGGTTGGTTGATGCAGCGTTTTGTTTCTTGACATTTACCGCCAAGAATAAAAGGATGATAAGAAGTGATCTCAGATTGACATTGTAGATAGTCAGGCTTGATTAGAGGCATTTAAAAATCCTTTGCTTAGAGCTGGATATAGTAGTTTAAGATATTCAAGAAGCTTGTCATAACCCCAAGCATGAAAATAGGTTTCACCATAAGAAATATCTTGATCGATCGGTCGATTCCATTTTACCCCAGTAGAAGACCAATCAACATTGATAACGCGTTTGCGCCAACCAATCTTAATTAGGCCAACGTCAGTTTCAAATAGATACCAAGGACAAGCAGCATCGTTTCTGTACCAAGAATAATAGCCGTTAATCAATTCATGATATCGTTTGGTTTTGAAGCCAGCAAGCAATAGAGAAGCTTGAAATTTTTCCAAGTCTTCTTTAGCTTGCGCGATGAGAGCTGCTTGGCGTTCGCTTTCTTTCTTCCAGTCTTCCATTAAGTTTTCTTTTTCTTTGAATAAGATGCACCAATCTTTACTTTGACAATCGGACCAGCATCATATTCAATAATAAAACAGTTTCCTTCTCGTGTGACTTTTGCGCATCTATAAAATTCTTTTATGAAAGTTTCTGCACACGCTACAGTAACTTCATCAACCGCCTGAGAGCTTGTAAGTGACATTTTTTAACCATTCCCAGGAAAATTGTTATTACTTTTAATTATCTGGTAAGCCAAAGAAGAAAATAAAAGCTACAATGAATACGATTGGAAAAGCAAAGAATCCGCAAATTAGACCAGCAAGAAATGTCATTTAGTTGACCTTTAATTTAATATTTATTTGTTGTAACTGAAAGAACTTCATTTGAAGTCCCAATAACGATTTGGGGACTTACAGGAATTATTTTATCTTGGTTTTTTTCGTATTGCATAAAAGCAATTACGGTTCGTACTTCCTTTAGAGTGTTGATGCGAGAGATGAAAACAATACAATCAGCGAAGTTATTGATGGACTGAGCGTACTTCATGCTGACTTTTGCATTAGAAATTAACTTATCAATCTTGATAAGAATAGCATCGTAATCGTTAAGTCGTTTCCGATCAACAATTCTTTTTGATTTGGTTGTTGTCATTTAGTTATGTCTTTCACTTGCTCTGTCTTACAAAGAGGGCCTGAATTTTTGTTAATTTATTATTGAGTGTCACTTGTGCTTTCTTGCTCTACGGCTTGATAGAGTTTACCTGGGAGTTGCACAACTCGATTATGTTTCAAGAGTATATACAAGTAAAGTCTGATACTAGCCATTGAACGATTCAATCGCCGACTAATATCTGTTTGATTCATTGGGCCATGGTCTGTTAGTAATTTCAGTAGTGCAACATATGGCGCAGTTTGAATTCTAGCTAATTCTTTTTCTTTTCTAATCGAAATACGAATTGCTTTATCTTCTACAAGTTCTTTAAGACTATATTGGTGAGATTGTGATATTTCTACTGGCGTATTAGGAATAATACTAAGAACATTTTGTTTTTCATTTTCGAGAATAGTAAGCACTACTCGCACAAGATCAGTTATTTTTTGATCTAGCTTTACTTTTTCTAACTTGAGTTTTTCAATCTTTTTTGAAAGCTCAAGAAGGTCATTGATATCTTGTACTTTTTCTTTATTTATCACAAGAAACTCCTTGTATGTCTTTCTTAAGCATTTCTTTGCTTTGCTGTTTGCTGCTTCGCTTTACGGCACGTCTCTTGCCGGATTTATTTGGTTTTTCTGTTTCGCGT
>ERZ869921.1155-NODE-1155-length-11990-cov-3.636447_pt1 | contig 11990 bp, 13 predicted proteins | sample MGYA00579310_ERZ869921 | MGnify/ENA primary metagenome ERZ869921 (study PRJEB32216, sample SAMN09231816) | wastewater metagenome | place: USA: Maryland | collected 2016-06-21 | study: EMG produced TPA metagenomics assembly of the PRJNA472060 data set (Reclaimed...
TTGCAGCTAATGTGGCAATTGCAATAAAGAGTCAAACACATTGGGGCGGAACTGCTTCTACTGGTGGAACAGCTACAGTTACTTTAACTGCAAAACAAGTTGGTCTTCGTGGTAATGATATTCGTTACCAAGCACAATTGAAACCAACCAATATTGCTACTACCGTCACTGCAACTGCTGCTACTTTATTGAGCGGTGGAACTGTGTCTGATGATAATGCTGATGCTTTAGCTGTAATTGAGCCATTCAGATATTACTACATTATCAGTGCTGCAAATGATAGCGATCAATTGGATGCTCTAAAAGCTCAAGTTGGTACTCAAGCTCTTCCATTAAATGGAATTCGTCAACGTTATGTTGCTGGTTCTTCAGCCGCATCTGTTTCTACAGTTAACTCTTTAGCTACTGGATTAAACGATCCAAGAGCAGCTATTGTATGGCAAATGAGTTCTGATTGGACTCCTTCTGATTTGGCTGCTAATTTAGTAGCAATTGTTTCTCTTGTGGAAGCTGGTTTCTCTGCTTCTACTTTAAACTTTGATTCTTTTGGTTCTAATGCTAATACTTCAGCTTTATGGAGAGTAAAAGCTCCAAGAAGCGGTTTAGCTCCAACCAAATTACAACAAGTTTCAGCATTAAACAATGGAGTAACTCCAATTGCAGCCTCTGCAACCGGCGCCAGCTATTTAGTAAAATTGATTACTACTTATTCATTGAATGGTAGTGCTCCTGATTATAGAGTTCGTGATTGGCACAAAGTAAGCGTTTGTGATAGATATACTGATGATTTGTTAGCACAAGCTGCTGCAATGTTCCGTAACAAGACTGTTGCTCCAGATCCTTTGCAAAACGAAGCTCCTCCAGTGGGCGCGGTTACTCCTGCTGTATTAAAATCTATGATTAACCGTAAAACTCGTGATTATTTTGAAGCCGGATTGTTAGTCAATGTAGCTCAAATAATTTCTCAAACCGTGGTAGAATATGATCAAGTAAATGCTCCTAATAGATTAAGCGCATTAGTGCCGTTACAACCGGTCAATATTCTTGATCAAGTTGCTTTCTCTATTCAACAAGTCGCTTAATAAAAGGATTATTACATGGCAAATTTACAACAATATGCAAAAGCCACCTTATATTGGAATGGCTCACTTTTGGCAGAGGAAGCTTCTGTTACTATTAGACGTGCAAGTAATGCTCAAATCGTTAAAACCGTTGCAAAAGGTTTTGCTGGTATGAGTCAAGGCGCTCCAATGGTTAACATTAGCATTTCCAATGCGGTACCATCTGTTGGATTCGAAATGGATCCGGGAGATTTTATCATGAATAACTTAATCGGGCAACTAACTGTTGTCTTGGGAGAGTATAAATTACAATTAACAGCAAATGGTTACATTACTGACGATAACTTTAGTCATGCAGTTGATACAGCCAGCAAACTTGATTTTGAGTTTGTAACTGGTCCTGCAAAATGGGAACCACTTGGATTATAATCCATAAGCATTATTTGAAGTCCAGACCACTATTAAATAATGTGATGTAATAAAAATATAAACCATGGTCAGTTACCATGGGAGTTGAACTAGGTTTCAATTTTGAGCGGTGACGATCGCTTAATTTAATCTTACGGTCTGGGTAGGATTAGGTTAAGCGATCTCACCGCTTTTTTATTTAGAAAAGGACATTTATGACTATCAACAATATGCCTCCAACCAATATTGATCCTAGCGATTTATGGGCACAAATTACCGCTCTACCAAGAGCACATCGTGTTATTGAATCTCCACTTATGTTAAATGGAAATCCTGTTCCAATCGCAATGGTTGTTTTGACACAGGAAGAATCTCAATTATGCACAGTAGAAGCTGAAAGATTTACTCGCAAAATGTTAAAAGATGGTGGATTACCTAAATCTGATGAAATGTCAGAAGGTTATCGCAATCTTTATGAAACTAGAGCGGCGGCAGAAATCTTATATAAAGCTTGCAAAAAATCAACTGATTTAACCAAATCATTTTTTCCTTCTGTCAGTGAAATTGCTAAAAGATTAACTACAGATCAAATTGGAGTACTAATGCAACAGTATATATTAGTGCAACAAGAAGTAGGTCCAATCATTTCTAAAATGACACCAGAAGAATTTGACGCATGGGTTGAGAAATTAGCAACAGGTGGAAGTGCACATTTTTTAGGTTTACTTACTTCGGCAGCACAGAATCAATTCATTCTGTCTATGGCTTGCCGATTGCACAGCTTACAGACGGGCAAATGATGGCGCATTATGCGGCTCGTAAAAAACATCTCGAAAGTTCAAAGGCTCCTAAAGTTGGCACCGATGGTTTTGGTGATTAAGGAATAGTTATGGTATCTACAGTAGGTATTGCTTTAAAATCTTCTGGTATTGGAGAAGTCAAAAGCGCTCTTAAAGGAGTAAAACAAGCTCTAATTGAATTAGAGAAAGATTCTACTGCCGCAGTACGTAATGCTTCTAAAACCAGAATAGCTATTTTAAAAGAAGAATATAAAGAAAGAGAACATTTAGCCAAGAGAGCTGCGGCAACCGAAAATAATTTAGGAAGAGGTTTTGGTCGTCCTAGTTCTACTAGACCTGCCACTGTAGGTGGTGGCGCTTTTGGTGGTATAGGATCCGTAACTAATTTCGGTATGCAAGAATTAGGTTTAGGAGGAATTACCAAATTAGCTGGAGCGGCAGGAGTCGCTGGTGCAGCCGTGGGTGCTTTATTCATGGCTCTAAAAGCTGGGATTGATATTGCTACTTCCGCCTTAAAAGCATTTGGTTCTTTCATGTTAAATGATATTATTAAACCAGAATTAGATTTGAATACCAAGTATAAGCAATTAGCAGCTAAATCAGCAGAAGAAGGTGGTAGAGGATTAACTTCTGGCGAAGCTAAAAGTGCTGCCGATGCGATGTTTATTAGATATAATTTATCTAAAGAAGATGCTGTTAAGGCAATGGCTGCTTATGGAGCTCATGGTGGTGAAGGTGCTTGGTCAGATGCTCCTAAAGTATTAAAATTAGCGGCACAAGAAGCTATTGTTCGTGGTGGTTCTGCTGAAACTTATGCTACAGTTATTGCTGGTATGAGAGTAAAAGGAGAATCGGTAGATGATACTATTTCTAAATATATGGCATTAAGACGTCAAGGTGATATTATTGATGTTCCTGTAGAAGAATTGAAAGAAAGAGGAAAACAATTAAAAGCTGCTAGCTTATTTATGGGTGGTACTACCGCTGAAAAATTCTCTGCTGCTAACGTTTTAGCTCAAAAAGCTTCTGTTTGGACAGCAGATCCTGCCTCAGCTATTACTGGTCTTAATAGATTTACTGCCGATGTTATGATTAATAAAAAAGGCGTGGCTCATAGAAAATATAAGAATTTCATTGGTACTGATGCTAATGGTCAAGAAGTTATTAAAGATCCAATGGGCTTGCTTGCTCAAGTTTTAGCGGATACTCATGGTAAACCTGGCAAATTACCTGGTTTAGGTTTTGGTGATATTCGTTCTCAAAGATTTATTGAATCATTTACACCAGAATTTGATCAATTTAAAAATAAGGCTAGAGGCGAAGGCTTAACTGATTCGAAGAAAATAGACCAAAGAGCAGCAGAATTAATGGCGGAATCTTTTAGAAATTTAATGAAAGAAACTGATACTTTATCTGGTATTGAAACAGAAGCTAATGAAAGAATGAAAGATTCAAGTGAGTCATTAGAAAATGGATTCAATCAAATCAAACAAGTTTTAACTGATGAGTTTATGCCTTCTGTTAGAAGTGTTATTAAAGATTTGAGACCATTATTAGACGATCTTACTGTTTATTTAAAAGACAATTCGGATGTGATTGGTGCATCATTAGATGCATTAGCTAAGTCTTTTATTGTTGCTACTGAATTAATGGCGAGAGGTATACAAGGCATGATGGTTTTCTTGAATCTTCTTTCTATGGTTCCTGGTATGCCTAAATTATCAGATCTAAACCTTGGAGGAGCTTTTACAGAAGACATTCTTGGTTTTAAATCAGATCCAAATAAATCATTAGTTGACAATATTTACCAAGGATTAAATCAACAAGCAAATGATAAAATATATCGTCGTCATCAAGATGATATTAATGCCGGAATTGAATTTGGACCTTTATCAAAAGAAGAGCAAGATTATTATGATAAGAAGAATCAAGAACAAGGTGTTTCATCAGGTAAAACTAATATCAATTTTGAAGATATAAACAATAAATCTAAAGAAACAGCTTCTGCTCTTGAAGGTTTAAAAAAGGTTGCTCTTGATTTAAGTTCTACTCTGGGCGGCTTAAATAGAACAAATTCTTTTGTCGCTCCTATCAAATAAGGATTTTTATGGCTGATTTATTCGCAACTCAATTAGATGAATGTTCATTTAGAGGAGTTAGTTTTCCGGTAGAATTAGTTGGTGAAAAAGGCGGGCAGCGCCTTGCTATCCATCATAAAATGGATCGAGATGGCGCTCAAGTAGAGAGTACTGGTCGCCTGCCTTTTTCATTTTCAGTGAAAGCTTATTTTATTGATGGATTAACTCCAGGACAAAATGAACAATGGTCTGCTAGAGATTTATTTCCTGCTGGCTGGCTTCAAATGAGAGATTATCTCATCAATAAAAAAACAGGAACCTTTGTGCATCCATTATATGGAGAGTTTCAATGTAAACCTGTTAACTGGAGTGTAATGTTTACTGCTGATGTAAGAAGCGGAGTAATTGTTGACATGGAATTTATTGAAACTATTGATGATTCTCAAAATGATATAAATTTAGCACCAACTGTTATTACTTCAGCCACTTCATCTGCCTTAAATTTAGATACACAATTATTAAATCCAATTACACCGCCTCCATATACGCCTGATATGGGCGGATATGATTCTTATTCAGATGCCGTAACTGGTATTTTGAGTTCAGGTCAATCACAAGGTGTTAATAAAATTGATAATTTGACTAATAGTTTATATGCTTTTGGAGATTCTTTGGACATTAGCGACGAATTTGTGGCTAATTTCTCTGATCTAACTTATCAATTCATTGATGCCTTAAACACATTGAAATTGCAATTTCAATTTACTCAAGCTAATACTGCTATTTATACGGTAACGAAAGATACTACTCTGGCTAATATAGCTAATACTTTGGCTAACACATTGGATCAAATTATGGAATTGAATCCATTTTTATTGGCGTATCCAATTATTAGAAGAGACACACAAGTAGCTTATTATACAAATACATAATGAGGATGTTATGGTTAATGAAAAAAGTGATTCAGATAATGTAACTTTTAGATTTGCTGATAATGGATTAGAAATAGCAAATTGGTTAAGTTATACTTACAATCAAGATTTTATGAAACCGACTTGTGAGTGGAGTTTTACTATCGATGATTCCGAAGGAAACTTAACTGACACATTAGTATATGGTGTTGGTATTAATTTATACATCAATAACAACATCCAATGTGCCGGCATTATTGAAAAAGTAACTGAAACAATAGATCCAAGAAGTGGAACTGTTTTAAAAGTACAAGGAAGAGATATAATGGCTAAAGTAGTGGAAGGATGCGTTAGTCCTAAACTACAATTTCCAACTAATAGTAAATTAGAAAGTATTATTAAAACTGTTCTTAAACCTCTTGGCATTACACAAATTGATAATAGCGATCATCTTAATCTAAATGTATTAACTGGTAAATCTTTTGCTCCAGATGAGGATCAGGAGTTTAGTAAAAAACAATTGAAAGAATTAAAAACACATTATGGAGAAGGTGCTTTTCAATTTATTGATAAATTATTAAAACGTCATGGTTTTATGATGTGGGCAAGAGCCGATGGTAAAGGCGTGGTTATTTCTCAACCAAATTACACCAATAAACCAATTTATGTTTTAAAACGCTCTCAAAATAACACTAATACTAATAATGTTTTGTATGCAGAAAGAGTAGTAGATGGCACTGGTCAACCAGCTATGTTATATTGTAAAGGATTTAATAATGGAGATGATACTAATGTGGTGTCATATGACATTATTATGGTTAATGAATTAATTGGTTTAGATTATAACGGAGATTTATTACCGGAAGTAGCTGCTTATATCGCTGATTATCAAGATCAAGGCGCTAAAGTTCTTAATTTAAGAAATGTTCTAATACCATTAAGACAATCATTTTATCAAAAACCAATTTTAGTAGGATCTTGTTTTATTAAAGATGATGAAGCTCAATCTCAAGAACAATTAGAGAATTTTGTTAAAAGAACTATGGCGCATTATCAAGTAAAAATGAATACACTACGCTACCGTGTAGTAGGACATACACAAAATCAAATTCCTTGGGCGGTTAATACTCTTGTTCATGTTTATGATGAAGTTTTGGGTATTGATGAACCTTATTGGATAATAAATAGAACTTTTTCTAAATCTTATTCTGAAGGAACTTATACTGATTTAAAATTGATTAAACCATATACGTTAGATATCTCTACTTCCGGTGGTAAAGGTACTACTAAAAAAATATCTAAACAAACAAAATAAGGACTTAGCATGCCTGCACCAAGTATCGAGGACATTTTTAATATTGGAGCCAGCATCATGGGAAGTAGTGTTAATGATAAAAATAACACTATTTCTATGACAACTGGAGATGCAGTAATTAAAGAAATTACTGGACCTAAAACACAATTTTGGCAACATTGCGGTTTTGCTTCTCGACCAGCCTTAGCTGCTCCTGGAATTGGTGCGGCACAAAGCATTAATATTGTAAGAGCAAATGGAGACATTTCTATTGCAAGTAGAGATTTAAGAGACCAACAAATTTATGGTAATCTAGGTCCTGGTGATACTTGTGTCTATGGCACCGGCGCCACTGGTTTAGGTCAAGCTAGAGTAATGGTAAGCGGTAATGATGGTTCTGTTACTTTATCTACTACTACTGACGGATCCAATGGTGTTGGTAAAAATACTGATGCTGGCGTTGGTGTTTATCTAAGAATTGATACTGATAAACTACAGTTTACTGCGCCTTGGGGCAGTTTAGTTTTTGATAGAACCGGATTTCATATCAAAACTTCTTCTGGAGCTGGATTTGATTTAATCAATATGCCAGCTTCTTTGGTTGCTTTTGGTGGAAATTGTCAAGCCAAAATTACTGCCAGCCAAATTACTATGGATGCTCCAACGGTTTTTCTAGGACCATCTGTTACTAATGGAGGTTCTGCTTATATGCCAGCCGTCTATGGTGTAGTGCCTGGTCCAGTAGGAACTCCTATTTTAGGAGTGGGTGTTGGTGCAGTCACAGTAGCAGCTTCTGCTTCAACTAAAGTTTATCTTGCAATATAAAAGGAACAAATTATGACTTGTACATCTATCGGACCTTTAGTCCTTCCTAAAATACCTGACTTTTTATTAACTGCTCCTCAACTAACCTCTCCATTTCCGGTTGGAATTGATGCTCCATGTTGTCGTTTTGAATTAACCATTCCTGGTATTGATGCGGCTTTAGCTTTAGTTAATGCTGCTATTGCTGCTCAAACTGCGGCATCCGGCGCTCCTGTCATTGTGGGAGTAATGGCATTAAATGCTGCTATGGATCAAATTCAATCTAAATTGAATGAGTTAGTATTAAGAATTCCACGTTGTCCAATTGATGGCGCAACCTTACCAGTATAAGGCTAAATTATGTCAATAACTCCAGGCAATGTTTCTGTTGATGATTCTGGTAATGTTACTTACACTCCAGATGATGATACTAATGCGGCTAAATCATTATATCTTTTGCTTTTAGCAGATCAAGAAAGTAGTGAAACTCCACAAACTACTGTCACTCCTCCTGTAGTTACTATTGATCCAGTAACTTTTGTACCAACAGTTGTATCACCAGGATCAGTAACTACCATTAATGTACCAGTAACAGTGGGTCCAGATGCTAAGAAAGCACAAGCTAAGATGGCTAATACTATGGCTAGTTGGATTATTACTTATCTTAAAACACAAGCTATTGTCACCGGAACTATTAACGATGACAAACTAATTGACGGTATTATTAAGTAATTTTATCTACCTATTTAGGTATTTATAAGTATTAATACGTATAGAAAAGGACTACCTTATATGAGTGATGAACTAGGTTTCGGAGCATCAGGATTTGGAAATAGTATCTTTGGTTTTGGAACTCCGGCGAGTACAAATTCCAGTACAGCCAAGATATTTATTAAATCTGATGGAACTCGTGGCAATTGTGCTAAATTAGATCCTTATACTGGAGACTATGTACTTGATAGTGCTGGTAATCCGGTAGGAGATGATTCAGTTAATCAAATGGTTTATTTAGCTTTACGAACAACTAAGAATAGCTCTGCGTTGCTTAATTTTGGAATTGATATTTCTAAAATAAAAACTATTACAGACAATGTACAATTAAAATTTCAATTAGCCGTAAAAAATGCGGTCAAACATCTAACTGACAGGCAATTGATTTCTATTTTAAGTGTTGATGTCTTTTTTCCACCAAATATGCCGACGGCGTTACAGGTAAAGGTTATGTTTAAAAACCTTACTAATAATGAAGTTAATACATTTAAACTAGTAGGATAATATATGGCATCTTTAATTGTCAAAACTTTAGAACAAATTCGCGATGATTATTTAAAAACTTATCGCGCAGAATTAATTCGTCGAGACATACCAAATCCTGATGTTAGTTTTGGAACTGAAATTTACATTAAAGCAACCGCCTTAGCTCAACAAGTAGCTATCGCAATGCAAAATACCGTTTTGGAAGGTGATGCTTTAATGCCTGACACAGCGCAAAATGGTGATTTAGAGAGATTTTCTAAATTGTATGGTTTAGAATTAAAACCTGCTTCTGGTTCAGTTGGTCAAATTACATTAGCTACTACAATTGCTAATGATATTGCTATTTTAATTGCTGAAGGTACTCAATTACAAGACGCTGCCGGACAAACATATCAAGTAGTGACTACTGGATCTTATAAAGATGGTGATTCGGTTGATGTTCAAGCTATAGATATAGGAGTTTCTACTAATTTAGCAGAAGGAGATGTCCTTCGTTGGGTATCTTTGCCCGCTTTTGCAGAAGCTACTGCTGTAGCCGCTATTCCATTTACTGGTGGCGCTGATGCAGAAACTATCGAAAGTCTTAGAGTAAGAATTTTGCAAAAATTATCCACTCCACCAGGAGGAGGTAATTGGTCACAAATTGCAGAGTCTGCTGAATCTGCCACTCCTTCTGTTCAAAAAGCTTTCGTCTATCCGGCTTGTAATGGTCCTGCTACTTGTGGTGTGGCTATTGCATCTGCTCCAACCGAAAATTACAAAGGAAGAGATTTCAGTGGAGATACTACTGTATTAAACAATGATGTTATTCCAGTAGTTCTTGGTAATTATCCAGAATTTGTTGATTTTATTATCACTAACTGTGTAAATCAACCAGTTGATGTTAGTTTAGGATTAAGTTTACCATCTGCTAAAACAGCTTCTATTCCTGGAAATGGAACTGGTTGGTTGGACGGAACTATTTTTCCTGTTCCAGAAATTTCTGGAGGAGCTTATGTTACTGGATATTGTGATGTAGATTCAGTTACTTCTTCTACTGTGTTTACAGTTAATGCAGATGCTTCCAGCTTGCCTGCAACAAGCAGCACTGTTGTCAATATTTGTTGGATTTCTAAACAAGATTTTATCTTGAGAACGGCGAAAGCTACTGTTTCTGGAGCTAGTTCTCCTTATACAGTTACTTTAACCGCTGATAGTGATCCTTTTGTATCAACTGATGGTACAGTTATTGCTGTTGGAGATTATGTTTTTCCTAATGCTTTAAATATGCAAACTTACTATGACGCGGTTATCTCAGAATGTGCTGGATTAGGTCCAGGACAAAAAATTGATCCAGAAGTAATTAGTGGATTATTTCCAAGAGCTTATCGTCGTCCATTAGTTCAAGAATCTTGGTCAGCAGATATAGGACCTTCTGTTTTAAAATTTATTCGTCAAGTTGGTAATGAAGTAGCAGATGTACAATATTTATATCGACAAAATGTGGGCGCCGGTGCGGGCAAATGTCCTATTCCTATTAGCGTTCAAGATGGACCATATATTTTGGTTCCTAATAATTTAGCTTTCTATCCAATTTTATGAGGATAATATGACTTTACCTAGCTCAGATAATTATTTAACATATGGCGGAGAATTAGTTGATTATTCTGCTGTAGAAAATCCTCAAACTGATCTGTCTGCCGAAGCTTCTAATTCTATGAGAGCTTCGGTGGCAGGTATGAGCGCCACTTGCTTTAGAGCTATAATCAATTTTCATGTAGATGTTAGTGATGTTATTATTGATAACATGTATGCTGTTTGGGACGTTGACACCAGTGATGCTCCAACTATGTCTAAAGTAGAACCTGGTTGGTATCAAATTGTTTTTCCAACAGAAGTTTATGATTTGAGAGCACAAACTCAAAATTTAAATCTTTTGGGCGGAATAGCTAATCCTAATGTTTCCAATACGGACAAAGGTTATTATTGTACTGTTAATAAAATAGATAATGTTACTTTTGATATTTTTATGTGGAATGTAGCTGATACTACCAGAGAAGATATTGCTGAAACTATAACTTTATGTGTGAGGTAATATGACATTTCCTAAAAAAGACACATATGATACTTATGGTGGAGATTTAAAAGATTGGGCTCCGGCTAAAAATTTCCATACTATTGGAGCAACGGATTTACCAGCAGAAGATTTTAATCAGTGCCGATCTTCGGCTGCGGGCATGACACACACTGGATTTACGTGTTACTTAAAATTTAATCCTTACTTAGCCAATCCAATTATAGAATATGAAGCTGGTTGGAATAAGATAAAATCAGAGGAAATTATCATAGAAGCTATAGATGTTGGTATTTTTACTATTAAATTTCCAGCCACTGTAATTGATAATAGAGGTAAACGTCAATCTTTAAATATGTTTGCTGCCACCGTAAATGTGGATCAGGAAGCATCATCTAATATCTATCAGGTTTCTATTTATCGACAAACACCATTACAATTTGAAATGTTATCGACTGTTAATGGCAGTCCTGGTGTAGAGCCTCATACATATGATGCATTTTTCTTTTAAGAGGTAACTATGACTGGATCTTTTAATCCATCTCCTCAAGTGTTTGGAGATTCTGAAAATACTGTTTGGGAAATCTTCCTAAATGCACTCAATCAAAGTGATGGTGATGCTCTTAATCATGAAGTAGATAGCTTTAATTATGCTGAGAACTTAGCCGCTTCTAGAGTGTTGGTGGATTTGTGGTCCACTAATATTAGATTAAGTTATCAATTTGATCCTAATTTAATGACTGATTTCTTATCTCGCTGGGAGAGTATTTTAGGTATTATTCCTGATATTAATCAAAGTGATAATCAAAGACGTCAAGTGGTAGCGACTAAAATTTCTAATTATGGAAAAGCACCAATTCAGCAAGTGGTGACTGATTTACTAAGAGCCGCTTTAGGAGAAGTGTTTGTTGAAATTATCAATAGCGATTATACAGTGGCTAATATGTTTATTCCGGGCGGAGCTGTTATTCCGGGCGGAGCCACTTTAATGGATGGCGATTGGAGTTCTACCACCGCTTATATTGCTATTTTGGTTGAGCAGCCGATTGATATGGAAGATGATGATTTTTATCGAATTGTTGGAAATATAGATAGTCTTTTAGAAGATGTTCTGCCTGCCTGGACAAATTTTAACTGGGTAAGAATGAGTGAAGATTTCGGTGCTGGTTTTTATTTAGATACCGAACATAATCTAGATAATCAATATTTTGATGTCTGAATATTTTAAGGAAAATTTATGTCAATTTCAAGAGTAAAACCTGCCAGTTGGGCAGTCAATGAAAAATTAACCTCCGCCCAACAAAATCAAGTAGATACTAATACT
>ERZ869921.1156-NODE-1156-length-11982-cov-5.888908_pt1 | contig 11982 bp, 22 predicted proteins | sample MGYA00579310_ERZ869921 | MGnify/ENA primary metagenome ERZ869921 (study PRJEB32216, sample SAMN09231816) | wastewater metagenome | place: USA: Maryland | collected 2016-06-21 | study: EMG produced TPA metagenomics assembly of the PRJNA472060 data set (Reclaimed...
ATCAGGTTTCGGTACGACGAGCAGCTCTACGAGTCTGATCAGCCTTACGCTTAGCTTCGGCGTCAGGATCGTAGATTTTCTTCTTGCGATGGATCTTCTGGAAGTTACTAGTATCATGCGCATCACCTCTATTGAGTTGAGTCGCTCGATTCTTTTCTTCCATTCGAGTAGTCTTCAAAATCAACAAGCTCTTGGCAGCACCAATAGCACCTTGTTGTTTAGAAGCTTCAATATACTTATTAACAAGTTCTTGAAGCTGGAACTTAGAATAAATAATCGGCCTAGTATAGTCGATTATCTTCTTTCCGTCTGCAGTAACAATCTTCTCATACTTGGGAAGATTATTGCGCAAGATTCGCTTCGCCTTATTAATAAGATCTCTTCTCTCAGCGTTATAACGCTTATGAGTCGGACGCTCATCTTTTCTCTTACCAGCCATTTTAGTCTCTTATGTTTCAGGTACAAATTGCGTAAATGATGAAGCTAAGTATAACGTTAACTAAGGTCCAAGCTGCAAATTCTTTTAAGCCAGGATAACGACATGCAGGATCTTCTTTGAACGTTACATACGTAGCTCCAACCATCATCCCAATTAGGATTATGATAGCAATACAGTCAACTATTTGACTTACTGTATACATTTTTTCCATTGTTTTTTTCAGTTTTCTAAAGGAACATTTACAGTAGCAAGCCTCATTTTCACTTAACTCTTTCTACAGTATTAAGTTATGTTAAAAATGAAGCCGTAAAGGATTATTATTAATACCTATTTATTTTACTTAGATGTAAGTAAGTTTAAGGCTTTAAAGATTAAGCCTCCAATAAGTATGAATGGGATACAGACGATGAATAGTATAAGAGCTATTACTCCTAAGACTATCAACAACATGATAGCAATCAGTTCTTTAATTGTCTCAATCATTTTTGTTTACATATCGTATAGCCATAGCTAATACTATAGCTATACTTATTCCAATAATTGGCGCATGTAATGCTATCGTAATGCATAGTATTAGAACAACTACTCCTACTATCCATAGGAGTAAGTTAAGTAGTTTATCTTCTAGATTCATTTTAATGACTTAATGATAGAATAAAGCGGCGAAACCGCATCCATAAACCCACTAGTTCCTATCAGTAATGATACGATACCTACAATAATAACAGGTAAAGATATTAAAACATGAGCAGTAGGATCAAAGTAGTCATGTCTTTGTTCATGCTTTAAAGCTTTCTTGTTTAAGTCTTTAATGATTCTTAACTCAATAAAAACGCATGCTGCACATACAATATATCCCAAGAAACCTTGGATATAGTTTCTTAGAGAGTATTCATTGAGCAGTCTTTCAGCTATAGGCCCAGTATTGTTCCTAATAGCCTCAATAATCTCGATAAAGACAGACTCAAGAGTCTTCTTAGCTTGTTCTACTTGCTGCATTGTATTTCCTTGCATCCTCTATTATGTTACGGATTCTCTCAGCACCTACAACATTCATAGAATGAACGTGATAGTCTGGTATGTCTTTATTATGAGTATTTAGCCACTCAACAAGGTATTTCGCGCAATCATACCCATTTAATCCAACACCAAGGTCATGATCAAATGATATGAAGTCTATGTCAAGCTTTCCGCCGCAACAGTCTAATAAGAATATAAAAGACTTAGCGTTAGTAAACTGAATGTCATAGTCATGTCTAGGTAGTCTAGGATCCCATATACTCCTAGCGTCGTCTATTAGGATCTTTAGTCTCATGTTAGGTTAGTCTTTCAGACTTAAGATAGTGAGGTAATACATTAGGGGATAGGGATTACATAGAAAGTATCTAAAGTATAGAAACTATGGAAAGTATTAAAAAGTATGGAAAGTATTAAAAAGTATACTCCCCAACTGGTCATCACTTACCAGTTATATACGTATCATATGTAGCTATCATACTAGGCTATCTCCTAGCTATGTATAGGCTATACTACCTATGTACTACCTATGTATCTAGTCTATGTGTACTACCCCTAATTGCCCCTAAAAGGGGCTTACCCCTATTGTCCCCAGAGGGGACTGCATTATTCTTTGAATAGATCTTTGATTTCACTAGAAAGCTCTCCACTATTATTCATTCTTACGTATTCAGTATAGAAACCAAGAGTGATTAGGAGGCCCGCCGTTGTTGATGCAATAAGACCAGTCGCCGTACTAATACCTAACATACCTAATAAGGTAATAGATAAGAATACGTCAATAAAGCCTCTATACTTAATCACATACTTCTTGATAGTAGGTGAGAATTGCATATAGAGAGCTGCGAGTGATACAAAGGTTAAGACACCAACAAAGATTCCTGTACCAATAATAGTGCCTCCCTGCATGAGGCCTAATATGAGTAAACCAATGAGACAGAAAATCCTGATGATGTTCATTTGATTAAGATGCCGGATTAACCTTAAGGTATCCTTGAACTCTTTCGAGCATAACCTGCTTAGCTCTCTTAGCCTTCTCCATAAGGATATTAGCATACTCAATATCTTCAGTCTCTTGACTGAAAAGGAACATGCTAAGCTCTAGGCCGCCTATTACCATTATGGCTGCCTGGAGAGTGTCTTCTCCATTGAGAGGCATTATATTGCTAAGATCGATAAGGTTATCGAGTTGGATTGCTGCTTCTTTGCGGTATTCCATAACATTATCCTTTCTAAGTGTACCCGGTGGGGCTCGAACCCACGACTTACGGATTAAAAGTCCGCTACTCTACCAACTGAGTTACGGGTACATAAATGCCTATCAGGCAATCTCCAAACCTGATAGGACTTTTTCCGGAAGCCACCGGATTTCTAGCCTGACAGTTAGTCGCAGGCTCCAGGAGATAGTCGGAGTAGAAGGACTCGAACCTTCAACCGGTCGTGTATAAGACGACTGCTCTAACCAACTGAGCTATACTCCGATTTGTATCACTAAGTAGCCATGGTGGGACTTGAACCCACATGCTCAATTAAGAACTGCAGATTTTAAGTCTGCTGCGTCTGCCAATTCCGCCACACGGCCTAAAGCGTAGGTTGTTATGGTACAACCTACAAAACCATCTCACGCCGGGTTGAGTCCGAACGTACGCGGTCTACCGTTATTACCCGCGCTCGCATTGAGTTGAGCTTGCATCTGAGCTCGATTGGCTTCAGCTTCAGCGATCTGGTATTCGGCGAGCTTGTTGTTGAAGCCCCACTTCATACCCTTGCCAAAGTCACAAACTTGACCCGAACCCGGGATCATGCCAGCAACGTGGGCACACGAACCGAAAAATCCGCCTACCGCGATACCCATCTTCGCACCGAGCGAGAGGTTGCTAGGCATAGTCGCAGCCATACGGTCAGCAACCGTAGACGCGATCTGATCGATCTCTTCTCTGGTCAAACCCATTATACACCTTTTAGCTTACTAAGAATCCTTGTAGCTTCGTCTTGAGACATTTCTGCTATGATAGCACGGGAGAGTCTTAAATCCCTGCATTCAGATTTATAACGTGCGTAAATGCTTGACACGTATCTGAGACCGATACCCAACACCGCAGCGGCTGAAACCACTACGATGTTGGTGATCCCTTCGACAGTTAGTATCACACCGGGGGCTTGTCAGCGAACGTATCGCCGGACGAAGCTCCAGTCATGGCCGATTCCGGAACTCCCGAGATCGACGCGAGGGCTTCACGACAGATCTCACCCAGCACGACCTTGTTGGTACCACCGTACGAACGAGCGTACTGCGAGTCCACCTCCGGAACGATGAACAACGGACGCGATTCGATCACGTTCCCGTCTTCATCACGCTTCGTGACCTGGTGCAGCCAGTAACGGTTCTTGCCATCCTGACTCTTCGAGACGCAGAGAGCCGTATCGCCGACCGACACGAACGCTCGATCTTCGGTCTTCTTGGTCTTCGGAACGAAATTGAAAGTCTTGCCCATGTTACACACATCTTCCTGGTCATTGAGACCATAAACACAAACGCACTAGAGAGTGCAATCAACGTAGATCACACGCGAGTAGGGATGGAAGGATTCGAACCCTCAGTCGTCTGGGTAGAAACCAGAAGCTTTCTCCAGTTAAGCTACATCCCCGTAGAACCAACCCGATGCAAAGCGGTAGGTATCTTTACTACCGTCAGCGTGGGTTGTACCGATTTAAGTTCGAGTGAGGAGTTACTCGGGTGATAACTACTCACATGGCCTAGATACTCTATGACAGTATATACCACTAAGCTTAGCTGTCTACTATTCTTAATGGTCAAGCAGCACTTTGAACGGCCATCATCAGTAACCGCTTTACGGTTAGACTGCGGAGATGCGTCCACCTCCGACAGTTTCGGCCTAAAGGTCCCAGTCAGTGTCTTTGCTCTTTTGACGCTTCCTAACCTGCTTCTCGAACGCATTCACTAGTTCTTCGTATTCCCGTTCCAAGTTCATCTTACGTTCACGAGCTTCGGCGCTTCTGTCTCCCTCCAATTCAGCTTGTTGGAGGACGTTGCTCTCGATCATTGCTTGAATACCCATTTGGATTCTCCATGTAGAGAGTTATTAGGAATGGTTTTAAACCTCATTGAGGACGGCAAACCATAAACGTTTGTAGCTACCAGACGGTGGTTAAGTTACGTTAACTTAATCAAAATTTATGTGCCGAACAGCTTTTGTTCTCTGTATAACAATGAGCTATATGAGATCCGTCTGGATTTATCACTGCTACTGGAATTGAACCAGTAATAGGGTTTACTATAGAAGCCCTATAACCTATGCAGTCAAGACGGTTGTTATTGCACTACCGTCAAGGCTATTGCTTTTTGTGGCTGGTATAGGTCAGTATCTCTACTGATCTCCAGGTGACACCTCTTCGGTGACTCAAGCAGACCGAACTATTTTAACTCATCGCAGGCGTGGAACCCCGCCGGGTGCCTTTCTCTACCTTATTCATCCATCAGGTCGATACGTATAGGCTGTATCTATTAGATAGATATAGATGATTAATCTAATGGGCCAGAATCATCCCTGGCAATTATATGTCCATTTCGGCTGCGCTCTCAGTCTCCAACTATTAGGCTTTAAATGTTGGAAGCCACACGCTATATACAAGTTAAGAGTTAATGCCTATTGTTCAAGGGATGGGTTAATAACTCTTAATCAACCCATACCTGTGAGCTACTTAGCTCTTGGGCAGTTCAGCTCGAATGTGCTTGAGGTGTTCTTCGGCGTTGAAGATGTGGTCTCTGATGCGCGCAAAAGTCTGGTCGTTGACACTGATGCCGAGACGGTACATCTTGGCCATGTCCACCAGATCTTTGGCGTTTCTCAGTCCCAAGATCAGCCCGGTATCTTGGAAGTACAGATCACGAACCTTCTTGATGATCGTGATCATGTCCTGCTTGAACGAGAAGTCGTAGAAGCCTTCGTTGACTTGTCGCATGAACTCTTCGAACCACGGAGTCTTGGTGCTCTTTTGAACCGGAACAGGAACCGGAGCACTGGGATCGATCTCTTCCCAGTTCTCGGAGGTGACGAGAGGCTTCTCGTTCTTCTGGCATTCGTGGAAGACTTGTTCCGTGGTGCCGTAAGAAGTTTGGTGCCACATCCTCAGTCGATCTTTTTCGACTGTTGACTTGGTGATCAGGTACTTGCCGCCACCCGCGCGACTCTTGTAGATGTAACCGACCTTGACTTCGATCATGCTCATCGTTGTCTCCTCAAGTAGAGAGTTAGTAGATTTCCTTGAACTCTTCGGACGGCTTGTTCTTGATTTCAAATTCCGGAAACTTGAAGTCTTTGAAGATCTTCTTCGTTTTACGACTTACGTACCAGTCCTGGATCAATGACATCACTCCGTAGCTCACGGCAGAGATGATCATCCATTGCCAGACATTGAGATTCTCAACGATCCATTGGCCAATGTAGTATCCAGGGATGGCCAAGATGGCGCCGATGATCATACACCAAAACGCGCCCATCAAAGCTTTCTTCATTGTCAGTTCCTCAAGTAATGAGTTACTTCTTATTGATAAAAGAAGCGAGTAAAGAATTAGTAGAAGATAATCTCTTCTAATTCGCCAGTCTTAGGATCTCTTTCAGGAATGTAATAGCCCATCAGTTGAAGTCTCAACATAATAAACTGATAGCTAAATCCAAGCATGGAAAGAGCTAATGCAATCTTAATAGCTTCACCATCCAAGAGCTTGATGATAGTGATCACATCGCCAGGTTTCGGCATGGGAGGTGTATCCTTTCAAGTAAAGAGTTATTTGGATATGGTTAATCTCCAAGATCACTTTGGGATCTCAAAGATTTACATGAAGAGAGTTACTTGTTCCTCATGGTTGGGAGTCTGGCGGCACGCAAAGTACATCATGGTACTGCAGTCCATAAGAAAAATTGTGGGGTTAGGACAATTGAAAGCGACCGGAGGAATTGGACCTCCGATTACCCGTCCAGGATCGCTAGATGGTTTTTACCGTGCCATCACACGGAAGAGATCAAAGCCCTAAGCCATCATCGACGAAGGGAGCGTAGTGTCTGTCGGTAGGACTCCAGTCCCACCAGACGAGATGCTTCTTCATCTTCTCTAGTAAGTCCTGCTGTACCAACTGGTTACAGGCAGCGAAGAACTGGAAAACCTTCCCTTGACCGAGTTGACCGCAAGCTTTGAGCTTGTTGTTGATGAACACCCCGAAAAGGTGACATTCCTTTCGCTCATGTTGTCCAGCGTATCCACTGATGCAGTGATGCTGATCAACGCCCCACTCTCGAAGTTCTTCACTGTCCTTGGGATACCTCACGGTGTATCCTTCCTCGAAGACTTCGATCTCAGGACGACCATCGTTGTTGAAGGTCGTGTTGAGTCTGGGAACAGAGACTGCTGGAACAACCTCTGCTCTTGCGTTGCCGACACCGAGGAGTCGAAGTATCAAGGTATGAGCTTCAGTCACTCCTACGGCCGGAAAGTTCTCCTCAACGAACGCTTGCTCATCAGGAGCGACTACTCGATTCAGGAATGCAACCACATCCCAGAGGTAGTAGTCGTGAAGTCCTGTCTTCATGCAGGTCCGAAGGAACTCGGCTACCGCAGGAATCGGAGCGACTCGCTTGCTGTCCTTCAGTCTCATTGACATTGTTCGGACACAGTCGAACGAATACTTATCAGTATCGTCCAGTACCCGAACACACCACTCAGGACCGAGTTGACGCCCGAACTTCTTGAGAAGGCTCAGACGATGATCTCTTGCGGTGTATCCATTGGCTCGGTTGTGCGCCCGAGTCATCCGAATGAGACAGTTCTCACGCTGAAGGAACCTCGTCATCGCAGAGGTACAACCCTTACTGCGAGATCCGGTGTAGTACTTGGTGAGCTCCTTGATCCCTCGGAAACCGTTAAGTTTCTCCAGAAGCAAAGAAGGAAGGAACGGGAAGTCGTTGTAGAGAGGAATAGCTTCCTCAATCCACTCCGAGCGCAGATCGTGTTCAAGCTTGCGTACTGAACCACGAGTCTCTTTGCTGAGACCTCTGGCCCAGTCAAGCTGAGACGACAAGTTGCCTGAAACGTGAAGCTTCTTCTTCTCCTTCGACCAGACGATTGATCTGATCTTCTTCTTGACAGGATCGAAGACACTCTTGGTGCCGCACCTGATGACGCATCGACGCCGCACAGTTCCCTTTTTGTCGATGAACTGTGCGAAGTAGAAAGACACCGATCTGATGGTGTTTTCCGAATCGTAGTGCTTCGTCATGAACGGGTACTCAATGTACCCATAGCGACGAAACTGTTCGCTGGTATCGAACGGAACATTGCTCTTCAAGATATTCTCCTTTCTATCAGAGCAACGAAGATTGTCCCTGTTTCATGGTACAGGGACTAAAACCAGAAGGTTTATAGCAAACCTACAACTGAAGGATCAGACGGCCTGATCGAGTTGATCCAGATCCTCACCGTGATCTTCCACGATCTCCGAAGAGCCAGTGGTATCGATCACGTTGGAACGAGGGTTACCGTTCAAGTCCAGCACAGTGTAGCTGTTGGGCTTGGTCCAGTAACCATCATCGGTCACAGCCTTGTTCCACTGGATAGTGAAACCAGCCGCACGAAGGATCTGACGTTCGAGATCACCTTGGATGGCGATGAATGCGACCTCGGAGTTGATCACTTCAGCGAACATCCACGAGTAACGAGCCTTCTCAGGAGCAGCCTCCTTGAGCTTGGCGTAGTACTCATCAGCGGAGAGGAAGACGCGAGCAGCCTTCAGGGAAGCAGTGAACTTCTCCTTACGGGTCAGGTACTCGTCCTTGGACTCACCGAGCGAGATCATGACTCCAGCGAGAGATCCGTTGAGGAGGATCGCAGGCCAGACATTGCCGAGATCATCCACTTCAGTCTTGCGACCGATGAGGTAGTTCCCGTTCTTGCTGAGCTGGAAAGGCCCAGTCATGTCCGTGTGATTCACAGACTTGAAGAAGTCCTCCATCTTGAACTTGATGGAAGTCCAGTAACGCATCTCAGGAGCCATCCAGGCCGAGATCGTAGCACCATCCTGGTTATGGATGGAACGCATGCGATCACCACTGATGGTAGAGGTCTTGTAACCTCCGTTGACCATGACTTGCATGGACTTCAGATCCATCTCAGGATCCTGGACATCGAACCCATACGTACCAACGACGTACAGGTAAGCGGCCTGGTATTCCAGAATGGACAGCTGAGGAAGACCGTTGAAGCGGTTCTTGGCCTTGAGGTGGTTGATCGCAGGATCGCTGTAACCACGACGAGCCAGAGCCACCAGACGAGCCAGAGTGGTCAGAGCACCCTTGGTCTTCTTCTCGATGGTAGCACGAAGATGAGACGGAAGGCATTCGAACTCACCTTCAGTATCAGAAGCCTCATCCCCGAAGTGAGGATTCACACGCGCACAGCCCAGCGGGTAGGCCTTGGAGTTCTGGAAGTATTCCATCTTTTCATGGAACAGTTCCGAGTACTTGCCGTGGAAGTCCAGAGCGAGTTCTTCTTCGCCTTCGAGGTCTTCAGTCTCCTCGGAGTCATCGTCTTCACTGATGAACTTCGGAGTCTTGGACTCGTTGAAGTCGACGGCAGTCACAGTGGCAGCTTCGATGCCTCCCATGACTTCCATGACGACGACACAGGCGATGAACTCCTCGAACACTTGCTGGTCCATCTTCAGGAAGAACTTCCATTCTCCTCTGACCTTGGCAGCGAAGTACTCCGCTTGAGAGTCCATCTGGTACTGAGCCACGAGACGTTGAGTCTTCATGACCTTGACCATGATGTCCACATCTTCGCGGGAGAGTCCTTCCAGCAGATGGGAACTGACCGTAGCCAGCTCCAACCGGATGGCCTTGTCGATCTCACCATCATGGTCGATGATGTCGATGTCCACCCCGTACTCCTCGATGCGGTTCTTCACCACAGCGGAGAGAAGAGAGACGATGGTATGCTCCACGTACAGAGCATCCATGACATGCTCCGCAGCGGTAGTCGCCACAGAGCGGGAGAGCATGACGCCACGCTTGAGCGCAGCAATCATGATGAAGCGGACCAGGCCAACGAGGCCCAGTTCGCTCACGCGATCCAGAAAGGCTTGCATTGCAAGTCTCCTGCGGTACACAGAATAAAGGAATAGAGTGTAACACACACTCTTGGTTTCCCATCATCAGGCATAGAGTAACCAACTCTATACTACCTAGGCTATTACACCTAGGTTTCGGGAATCAGTCTGCTTTGACTTGCAGACGGCCACATCCATCAAGTACCTTGCTGAGGCGCTTGATGATGACCTGACGACGAACGGCTTCTTCAGCCATGAACCGATCATGCACTGAACCGGTGCCGTACTCGGCAAGGTCGTGTTGAATGTACTCGATCTTCAGCTGCTGGATCTGGATGATCCGTTGAATCATCCGCCTCGTGCGCAGAACATGCGTAAGGTACATGCTTTCTCCTTTCGAAGACTCGGACTTCGTCATGGTACTTCCCATGACGTGGTGGGACATGATGTCCCGTGGGGCAGCCCGAAGGCCACCCCAGAGTGATCCGGTACTACAGACCATAGTACCAGATCAGAACGTGCTCGAACCAGAACGGAAAGAGCACCATCGCACCCAGGCCCAGGAACCCGAGCACATTGCTCAGGTTAACCTCAGGTCCATCCTCACCAACCGCGACACGGTAAGCGTGGATCGGACCATCGAACTCAGCGAGACGTTCCTCAGTCATCGTTCATCTCCCACCAACCATCGTTGGCAATGAAGTCTTCGATCTCTTCCTGACTCACAGAGACTCGCCTTCCATGTAGGCGATGATCTGCATGAGCACATCGATGAACTTGGACATGTTGTCTCCTTAAGACAACGCACATGTGTAAGTAAGGCCCTACACTACCATGTTGTACACTACACCATGTAGCGTACAGAGGTGTGCATGTGGACTTGCACCACATATGGGTATGCACCCATAGCACTATGCTACACACTAGGGCAGGTAGTTAACCTACCCTACGATGGTGATGCTTACTTGGTGTGCATCTCCCACATCATCTTCTGGTAGTGCCCACCAGCACCGAACATGTTGTTCTCCTTGGTGGTGAGGTAGAACCACGTCGTAGGCCACTTCTCCTTGGTCTTCGCCCACATGAGGTTGAGGACGGCGTGGACCTCGTTGAACGCCTTCGACTGAGCGTCCAACCGGACGTAGAAGTCGTCCTTACCGATGTCAACAAGCCGCTTGCAGGCATCGTACTTGTTGAGAGCAGCGAACAGGCTCACGATGAGTTCGAACATGACATACCCCTTTCAAGAGTATTATGTAAGCTTATAGACCTTACATAGTCTTACCACTTTATAGACCCCGGGTGGCATGAACGGGTTGAACCTCAAACCGTAGAGATTCCATAACTATACCTCAAAAATTTTTATTTTTTAAATTTCTATATAGGTGAAAGTTATATTGAATTTTCCTAAATTTTTTTGTAACATATATTTATGCCTATAAGGGGCGGGTTAACAAGTTAAATAAAAACTTAAGTTAAACTATTAACTTGTTAATATCCAGTAAGACTATATAAATTTTAGTTTAGTGTACTTAGAATAGCCTTACAGGGCATAAGGAGACATATGTTTGACCAAACAAAGTTTTACGATGTTAAGTTTAAGTTAGCTTGTTTTCAGCCTGATTCAGGCGTATACATCTTGTTCGCTAACTTACCAATCATAAAAGAACAAGAATATGAAATTAAAAAGATTACCGACGCCAGATTTAAAGAGTTAGAATCTATGCTTGGTGCAATAGGCGTTGGTTTCATAGATTTAGAAAAAGTAGTCTCTATTGATGAAAATATGGTTCTTACGAATAAAGAACTTAAAGCCATGATGGAAGACGGCGAACTAGATGATGACACAAAAAACGCCATGCTATTTGATGAAGTCCTTGCACGTAGAGATCAAATTCAAGCAGTTGCAGGATCAAGCGACCCAAACAAAGAAAAGGCATTAGAGTATCATACTAGAGAATATATGTTAGCTTTTAACTCATTCTGTAAGAGGTTTAATAAAAAACAATATGTCAAACCTGACAAGTCACCAAAGAAAAATGTTGGATCAGTTCATAAACGCGGTAACAAAGGCACTAGAGCTCAGAAACATGAAGTCGGCCTTAATGGACATCCGCCTGTCGGACAAAACTGATCCAGACACCACAGAGATCAAGGGCAATCTTGAAGAAGATATCGAGGTCTCACAAGAAGAGCTTCTTGAAATTCTTGACTCCTTAAGAGATAGTAATTTCTTTTCTGTATGAATCCAAATCTTTGGCGACTACTCGAAAACATGCTTGATCGTAATACCGTCGCTTTAGATAGTTTGACGCGGCGGTATCCTCGTGATATAGAACGATGGACCGTACTAAGAAAGCGTAATGGCAGAGGTTGTGCAATGGCGCGTGGTCTATTAAAGGTT
>ERZ869921.1157-NODE-1157-length-11981-cov-3.835569_pt1 | contig 11981 bp, 26 predicted proteins | sample MGYA00579310_ERZ869921 | MGnify/ENA primary metagenome ERZ869921 (study PRJEB32216, sample SAMN09231816) | wastewater metagenome | place: USA: Maryland | collected 2016-06-21 | study: EMG produced TPA metagenomics assembly of the PRJNA472060 data set (Reclaimed...
TGTCGCCCGCCGTGGCGGTGCCGCTGTCGCCCGCCGTGGCGGTGCCGCTGTCGCCCGCCGTGGCGGTGCCGCTGTCGCCGACCGCGCATACCCCACCCTCGCCAACCGACAGCACCGCACCGATGACGGCGCACGTCCGCGCCCGTTCTTCGTGTTCGATGAGGTAGGCGGCGGCCTCATTCATGGCACCGACGAAGCGCACCACGCAGCGCGGAAACTTGCACTTGCCGCCGATCATGACAATGGACGACTCGTCAACACCGACGACCAGCCACTTGCCGCCCTCTCGGATGGTGGCCGCGCCAATGTCGCCGGCACCGTACAACCAGCCGTGCAGGCCGTTGCCGCATGCGGCCTTCTTCTTCCAGTCCGGCGCCACCACTTCCGCGCCCACGGTCAGCGGCCAGCGGAATCCGCCGTGGGATTCGCCATCGGGTCCGCAGACCCGCAGTACGAGTGCTGTTGCCACGTTCTTCCCCTTTTTCTTGGTCATGCGCGCTGCTCCCGCGCGGCGTCGATGCGGGTGCCGATGGTGTCGCCGCAGTTGATGTGCGGAGCGCCGCCAATGAACGGGCGACCGCAAATCGTGCAGTTGCGGTTGTCCATCGCCCGCACCGCCCGCGCGATCACCGCACGCGCGTCCGCAGGTATCCGCGGGTCGTTCTCCAGCGTGATGAGTTCGGCTACGAGGGTCATGCCGCCGCCCCGGTTACACCCCTTGGCCGCGGGTAGTCGACGTCCACGATCTGCCCCTCGACCACCTCCAGCCGTTCCTTGGCCGCTCGCAGGCATTGCGAATAATGCAGAACCGCGCTACGGTAGTGCGCCACGTCGTCTCGCGCCTTGCCCAGCCGACGTCTCCACAGCAACAGCCGCCAAAATCGAAGCATCGAACCTCCTTGGGTAGGTGTCCGCCGATCCTGCTCGCTGGCGCGGCAAATGTCAAGGGGCATTGACAGCAATCCGCTTGTCAAGCACGATTGACGTAGCGAGGAGGGTCCCCTATGCTTCCCGGCATGGACGAAGTGCGCAAGGAAAACATCCGCCTGCGCCGCGCTTTTATGAGGCGCCGCAAGGTAATCATCGAGCTGCGGGCCAAGGGTTGGACGATGCAACGCATAGGCGACCGTTTCGGGCTCTCGCGCCAGCGCGTGCAGCAGATCCTAGGAGGGCGTTAGCGTGCCCGCCCGCCTGCTGCGTGACGGAATCAACTCCTCCGACCGCGTCAACGCGCTCGATCACGGCTCGGAGGTGTTCTATCGCAGGCTCATGTCAGAGGTGGACGACCACGGCACCTTCGATGCCCGGCCAGCCTACCTCCGCCCCAAGCTCTACCCCTTGCGCATCGACAAGGTCACCGAGGCTCACGTCACCTACTGGCTGGCCAACTGCGAGAAATTCGGGCTGGTGGCACTCTATTCGGTCGACGGTAAACCTTACGGGAAGATGCTCGACACCCGCTGGCAGACCCGGTCCAAGCCCAAGCATCCTCTGCCCACCGACGAACAGTTGCAAGCAAGTGTTAACAGACGTTCGCAACCGCAAACACCTGTGTACCTAGACGTTGTCGTTGACGTTGTCGTTGACGTAGGCGTTGGCGTTGTCGTTGATTCCGTACCCTCCCTCCGGTCGGGTACGGGCGCATTCGCGCCGAAATCCCCCGGGGAAACCATTGCAGATGCGGACAAGGCCAAGGCGGAAACGTGGGCCAAGGCCAAGGACGTGCTGGTCGAGCAGGGGATGGGCAGGAAGAACACCGGGGCCTTCATCGGAATGCTCATCAAGAATCACGGCGAGGAGCAGGTGCTCGCCGCCCTGCGACAGACTGCCGCCGCACCCCCTGCGGACATGAAGGCGTACCTGATCGGCGTGTTGAAGCCCAAGCCGGAGAGCCGCACCGCGGCCCGGCTGCGCGTGGCCGAGGAATCGAGGAGGCTCAAGGATGGACAACGTGAAGAAGCTCCCGCGGAGCGGGATATCAGCGGCGAGAGTCAGCGAGTCGCCTAGGGCGATCGACCGGCTGTTCGAGCGGTTCGAGGCGTACTACGGGGCGGCGTGGCTCGACCAGTGGGTCGGCCAGAAGCAGGTCGAGGTGCGCGCGGTGTGGGAGGAGGAGTTGGGCGAGTTCACGCTGCTCGAGATCGCGGCCGCATTGAAGCTGCTGGACAGCCCGCACCCGGTGCGGCTGCCGGAGTTCCGCGACCTGTGCAAGAAGGCGCGCGCCACCGCGTGGCGGCCGCCGCCCGGGCCGCTGGTGATCGAGGACAAACGCAGGGTGGCGCCGGAGACCATCCAGTCGATCAAGTCGATCCTGACCGGGATGAAGCCGTGAGTGAGGAGATCGTCGCCATCTTCGCCAAGGCGGTGCAGGTCCGCGACTACCCGTCGCAGGGCGTGAGCCGGATTGTGCTGGAGGTGCCGGTCGAGTCGCACGTCGCGATCACCGGGCTCCTGTACGGCAAGGATGTGCTGGTGACGCTCGCGCCGCCGGCCATGAAGGGGCCCTACGGCCCGCGCCGGGCCCCGGACGAGGATGCGCCGGCGGAGCCGATCGCGATCGTCGAGGCGCCGCCATCGCTCAAGGCGCGATCCCCGAAGGGCGGCCCGCTGTCCCAGCTCGCCGGGCAATGGTGCAAGGACCCCCGCTTCCACGAGTTCCTGCGCAATCGGTTCGCGGACACGTGGCGCGCGTCCCGCGGCCGGTACCCGGACGGCGGCAAGCCGGAGGACGTGGCCCGCGACTGCCTGTACGAGCTGTGCGACGTGCCCTCCCGGGCGGAGCTCGACAGCGACGGCAAGGCCAAGCGGTTCTTCAATGACCAGATCCGCACCCCGTTCGCGGCTGAGTTGGCCAATGGCGTTTAATTCGCTGCGCCAGCGCGAGCCGCGCTACCTCAACCGGCGGCTGCTGGACCTCGCGCACGGCATCGACACCTGCATGAACTGCGGCACCTTCTGCGGCGGCTGTGAGCCGGCGCACGAGGACACCTTGGAGGGCGGGAAGGCCGGCGGACAGAAGGCGCATGACAACCGCCACGCGGCGCTCTGTCACGACTGCCACGTGTGGTACGACTCGGTGCGGGCGGGGCGCGATCCGTCGGGCGTCTACCTGCCCCACCAACGGCAGGAAATGTGGGATCGTGCGCATCGCAGGACTTTCGACGTGTATTGGCGTCGCGGCCAGCTCAAGGTGGCATAGGGGGAAGGGGATGGGGAATCTGCGCAAGCTGTTGGCGGGGGACATTACCCACGGGTCGCTCGCCGGCTCGCCGCTGCACGAGGTGCCGCTCGACCGCATCTACGCGCTCGGCACCACCGACGCGCTCGGCGCCTGCCTGTGGCGCCTGAAATTCGCGAACGACCCCACCACCTACCGGCGCGCCGTCGCGCTGCTGGGAGCGCGCTCCAAGGGCATCGAGCGGCTGTTCACCTCGCGCATCGTGCTCGCCAAGACGGTGATTCGCGAGTGGCTGGACGACAACTGCCGCAAGTGCGGCGGCCGGCGGATGATCCCGGCCACCAGCACCAGCGCGCAGGCGGCGTGCACTCTTTGCGACGGCACCGGCCTGCGGCGCTACTCCGACCAGTGGCGCATGGCGCAGGTCGGAGCCGATCCCAAGACGTACCACCACCGCTGGGAGCGGAAGTTTGCGGCGGTGCACCAGATCGTCGCCGACGCCGATCTCAACACGTGGCGCGACGTGGCCCGGCAACTAGGGCGAATCCCGACTCGGGAGGAGGAGCAAAAATACCTTGAAAAATATACCGCTCGCGCTACACTCGGCTCCGTCAACGCTGACGACGAAGGCCAGAACATCCCTTACATGCCGGAGTCGCTGGTCAGCAGTGCGGTGGGCTAACGCTCGATCGCGCCGGGGTAGGGGAAGTTGCCTCCGAAGGAATCGCGCATGTGGCTGACCTTTCGAGCCATCCACGAGCTTGATGCGTTCGTCGCGCGGTTCTATCCGCCGCGCCACCCCCGCCGCCGGGTCAGCTTCACGTGGAACGTGCGGCTGCCCGGGGGCACTCACCTCACCTGCAAGGAGCTGACCATGCTTTCGCTCTCCGTTCGCAAGAAGGCCACCGTCACCATGGGCGTTCCCGTCGATGCCGACGGCAACGCCACCACGATCGACGGCGCCTACACCTTCGCCAACCTCAACCCCGAGCTGGCCACGCTGGTACCGGCCGCCGACGGCCAGAGCTTCGACCTCATTGCCGGCACGGTCGCCAACCAGATGTGCGTGATCGAGGTGTCCGCCGACGTCGACCGCGGTGATGGCGTCAAGACGCACACGGAGCAGCTCGCCATCGGCATCCTGCCGGGCGAGGCGGTCGCCTTCTCGGCCACCATGGGCCCGGAGTCGGAGCCGACCCCCTAACCCCGGGGTGCGGACCCAAGACCCCGCACCTCCCCTTGGGCGCCTTCGGGCGCCATTTTTTTGGGGGAGTCGCCATGCACGAACCCATGGACGGCAGCGGAAGCTGGCCCGTCATTACCTCGCTCTACTACACCGGGCCCGAGCGTCGTCAGCAAGACCGCAAAGGCTCTCCGCGCCTGACACCAGTGCGCGTGCTGTTGCGGCGCCTGTGGTCGCTGATCGCCTACTCCGACACCACGCCGGTGCGGGCGATTCTCGCGGTGGCCGCGGCGCTGTGGGCGATCCTTCTTTTCATGCCGGGAGAGACGATCGCCGTTCGCCCGGTCTACCGCACGCTGGCGGAGCTGACCGGAACCAACGCAGACCTCAAGTGGGCGTGCGCATGGACCCTTCTGGCATGTTGCCTCACGTGGCGCCTGTTCTCCGCTCAACGGCGGGCCGGCTGGGCGCTGACCATCAACGTGTTCGCGTCGGTCATGTTTTCAGTGACCCCGCTGTCCATCCTCTGGCAGCAGCCGTATCCGATTCCGGCGGGTATCGCGCCGGAGGTGGCCATGGCGCTTGCCGCTTATTGGGCGACCGTGCGCACCAACATCAACACCGTGCACGGGTGGCGTGGTGATTGAGGCGCCGCAAACGCCGGGCGAGGTGGGCGGGATTCTGGCGGGCCTCGCCGGGGTCCTCGTGCTCATTCAGCGCGTGTGGCGCGCGTTCCGCTCGGAGCGCGTGGGCACCCACCGCGACAACGCCGAGATCAACATCTTGGCCGAACTGCGACAGCAGAACCGCGAGCTGCGCGAAGCTGCCAACCGCGCCTACGCGGAGCGCAACCAGTCGATGGAGGAGTTGGGCAGCCTGCGGGCGCAGGTGGAGGCGCTGGAACGCACGATTGCAGATTTGCGCCGCCACATCGAGGCGCTTGAGCGGCGTGTGCACAAAGGCGTGTAGACCGGGGAGGGGACATGAAAATCGCATGGGGCGCGCGCCTATCGCAAGAGGCGCTGCGCAAACTGGTCACGTACTCGGCATCCATCGGGTGCGACCCGTCCGACCTCGCGTCGTGCATCCAGTTCGAGTCACGCTGGAACCCGCAGGCGACGAATCCCGGATCGTCGGCCGCGGGCATCCTGCAATGGATCAAGCGCAACTACGAATCCTACGGGCTCACGCGCGAACAGTTGCTGGCCATGTCGATCGAGCAGCAGCTCGACCTCGTGCCCCGCTACTTCGCCCCCTACGTCGGACGGGTCGGCAATCTCGACGACCTCTACATGGCGATCCTGCTCCCGACGGCCATCGGCAAGCCGTCAGACGCAGTCGTATTCGCGAGTAAGACGGAGGCTTACGAGGCCAACCGGGGTCTCGACTTCAACCACGACGGCGCGATCACGAAGGCGGAGTGCGTGGCGGTGGTGCGCGCGCTGCGCGAACAGGGCATGGCCGCCGACAAGGTCGGCGAGTGGGTGGTTCCGACGCAGCCTGCGGCTCCAATCGAGGACCGCAGCACGACCCAACCGGAGGAGGATCGTCCCGTGGCATCTATCTTGGTGAACCCGCTTCTCAGCGTCCTATTGGGCGCGGCGTCGAAGGCATTGCCCGTGCTCGGGCAGATCCTTGGCGCCAAGAACCCGGCGGCGCAGCCGCTGCTGCAGATCGCAGCGGACACGCTGGTGCAGGCCACCGGCGCGGTCAACCTGCAGGACGGCGTCGAGAAGGTGCAGAAGGACCCCGCCGTGGCGGCGCAGGTGAACGCTGCGCTGGCCGCGCAGCCGGATATCAAGGCGTACTTCGAGCTGGTGGCGCCGCTCCTCGATCGCGTCGCCAACTACGAGCAACGCGCGTGGGAGGCATCGGAGGTGTCGGTTGCCAATGCCGCGAATCGCAACAAGGAGGCGGCGGAGACCCCGTGGACGCACGACAGGGCGCTCATCGTGTCGATGGTGATCCTCGCGCTGGTCGCGATGGTCGTTACCACGGTTCTGTGGAAGGACGCCCTGATGCTGCTGGTCATCCCCAGCGGCTTCCAGTTGCCAGAAGGATTCCAGTACGGATTCTCGTCCGACATGCAGGCGTTCGTGATCGGCGCCATCGTGGGCAGCGCGCTCACGGCGGTGATCGCGTATTTCCTTGGCACCAACCGCCAGAGCGCCGCGAAGGACGCGACGATCAACACGCTGGCGGAAGCCAGCAACGCGCGCAGGTAGGCGCACAACGAGGAGGCAGTCCATGACCAAGTACGTGATCGACACCGTGGCGGGCACCTGCACGCCGCTCGACGTTCCCATGCCGCGCGATGCCGGCAATCAGGACCCGGCGCCCTACGGCTACGACCAGTTCGGCACCGCCTACGTGAGCGGCGCGGATCGCGCGCGCGGCGAGGCGCTGCGCAACTGGCCGGCGGAGGAGGCGGCGAAGTACAACGCCTTCGGCATCGACCCCGACTCGCTCAAGGTCATGGATTGGGCGTACTACGTCCAGTCGGGCCTGTGGCGCACGGGCTCGAAGGACTATCTCCTGTTCACCAAGAAGCCGATCCCCAAGCGCGACGACGGGTCGACCTTCTTCAACCCCGAGGCGGAGCTGGCTGCGGTCGATCTCTCGGCCTACAACGGCCCGCTGCTGGGGGTGAAGCCGTGAGCGCCCGCGACCTGATGAGCGGAGGGCGCCCGGCGCCGCTCACGCCGGCGGAGCAGGCCAAGAAGGAGGCGTGGGACGAGCTCGCGATCCGGCGCGGCCAGATCGCCTCGATGCAGGCCATGGGCAACAACCCGTACCAGTACATGCAGACGATGAAGGGCCACGTCACTGGCGGGCAGGTCGGGATGGGCTACGCCGACTTCGCCGTCGAGGAGCTGCGCGCGCTGTGCGATCAGGAGCTGGAATTCCAGCGGTCGTCGGTGAGCATGGGCGACGAGAAGGGCGCGGCCGAAGCGTCGGCCTGCATCGCGGCCTGCCTCGATGTGCTGCACTCGCGGCAGCAGACGTGGAACCCGTCGGACCCGCCGGTGAAGGACTCGGCGATCGAGCCGCCGCATCCGCCGCACGATCCGTCCCGGGGACGCACCCCGGCGTAAGGCCCCGTAAGGGGTGGCGCGGTGCCCATTGCCCGGGACCCCTCCTCCCCGTGTAGCCGCCCCCGGTATCCCCTGCCGGGGGCGGCCACCGGCCAGATCAGCCGGGCAGGGGTTGGTGCAGGGGGATCACGACCATCCCGTTGATGGTCATGGCGTTCGGGTGCTGCCCGGTTTTCAGCAGGAACAGCTCCCAGCGGGCGCGCTCGATGTTGCGGTTGCCCGCTTCGTACTCGGCCCAGCGCGCCTTGCCCGACAGGTGCACGAGCGAAGCCGCCTGCCCTTGGGTCAGCTTCACCCGTTCTCGAGCTTTCAGGATGTTCGCCGGGGTTGGCTCAGGCATCGGCTTCACACGTTCACCCACCCCGGCGAGCCGATGCAGCGGTTGCAGCGCACCGCCTGCCCGTTGGGCCCGTCGTCCCAGCCGCCGATGCACACGCACGGCACCCGGATGACTGGTTTGGTGGTCGGTCCATAGACCGCTCGAATGCGGGCGAGATCGGCGGTGTCGAGCACCTCCCCGGGGCCGTGCGCCGGGGCCTTCACCTCGACGTGCTCGACGCGCTCCTCGGTCACCTCGATGCGCTGCGCGGCGGCTTCGTGCGCTGCGCGCTCCTTCCAGTTGGTCCAGATCGGGCTCACAGGTCACCTCGCAGGTAGTCGATGGCGGCGGCAAAGGCATCCTGCGCCTTGGCCACCAAGGCGTCACCATACGGCACGGTGTTGGCCACCTCGTTCACTTCGGCCAGCCCCTTCTGCAGGCTGCGGATCAGCTCCGCGACGTCGGGCCTCGGGCCGGCGGGCTTGGGCTTCTCTGGCGGCGCGTTGCGGGCGACGAGCATGGCGTCGGCGTAGTGCCAGCGGTAGGCGCAATGCCTCTCCATCGTCATCGCCTCGCGCGTGAGAGGCGCGTGCGCCGCGAAGTAATCGCGCAGGCTCATGCCCTCCTGCTCCCGGTGCGGTTCCTCGCGGTCGCCCATGTGGGTGCCGTTGGGCGACACGTCCCAGCTAAACGGGCGGGGGAAGGCGGGCGGGTTGGCGCGGTTCATTAGACCTCCGTGGTTTTGAACGCGGTCGCCGGTCCCCAGCCGCGGCTTTTGACCGGGGCTTCCCCCCACCCGGAAAACTCCGCGCTTTCCACGTGATCGAGCGCGGCGCAGGCGGCGCCATTGGGGGTGGCGGCGTTGATCCGCACTGTGACCGAGTGCACCACGGCATCGGTGCAGGTTACCTCCACGTCGAAGGTGCGCAGTCTGGTCGGCTTGCGGGCGTCCGCCAGTGCTTTGTCCACGCGGTGCTTGCACAGCGACATCAGCGTCTCGGCATCGCGCAGGGCGTCCACCGGGTCCATGTCGGCGAACTTGAGCAGGGCCTCGCGCAGCGGCTTGCGGGTGGCCGGGGCGTTGGCGGTGGAGAGCATCGCTTCATCGAAATTCTTGGGCATGGGTCCTCCTATTCGTAGTGGGGGGTGTGGGTCGGGTAGTGCGAGGGCGCGGTGCCGCGGTGCATTTCGGCCACCAGCCGCCCGGTGCAGAGCACGCTGCCGAGGTGGGCGCGCGGGTTGCCCTCCTGCTCGGCGTCCAGCCGGGCATTGATATCGTCGCGGCGCGCGAGGGCGTGATCCTTGTTGAAGAAGGTCTCGACGTCGCCCACGCGATAGCCGCAGTCGTACCACCAGCCGCCCTCCTCGGGCCCGCCGTAGTCGCGGTCGCAGCGGTAGACGGCCACGCAGTAGCGGCGCGGCGCGGCGCGATCGCGGCGGTTGCGGCGGCCCGGGCGGCGCTTGAGCGGGGGCCGCGGCTTGGGGCAGGCGGCCAGCTGCTGCACCTCGTTGTACGAGAGCAGGCCGGCCCGCGCGGCGTCGCTGGCGAACTCGTCGACCAGCTCGTTGAGGGCGCGAGTGGACAGCCCGCGCAGGTGGTAGGCGCGCTTGCAGTCGGCCAGCGATGCGGCGATGCCGCGGAAGCCGTGGGTGTTGTTCATTGGTCCTCCTCGAATGGTCGTTGGACGGCGCCCAGCTTGGCCGCTTCCTCGGGGCCGCTCACGCGGCGCACGTTGTGGCCGAACGGGAACCGGGCCTCCGGGTACATCAGCACCCACAGGTGGTACTGGTTGGCCTCGTCGTTCACCCGCGACTCGGCGGGATAGAGCTCGACGGCCTCGTGCTCGGGGCCCACGAGATCGTTCTTGATGCGCTGCAGGTGCCGCCAGTCGTGGATCGGCTTGCGGTCGCGGCGCTTGATCGACAGCCACCACATGGCAGGCCAGCCCGGGCCGGTGACCGCGGGCGTGCGCTGCACTTGGTAGAGGCTGTTCAGCCACACGGTGGCGATGGCGTGGTGCGCCACCGCGGCCTCGGCGTCCTCCCGGCTGTAGCCGTCGGCCATGACAGCCTCAACGGTCAGCGGGGGCATGACACCCTTCTCGAAGCGGTCGTAGGGCGGGTCGCGGCGCTTCATCGGACACCCCCGTGCAGGCGCAGCCATTCCTTGAACGTGCGGCTGTGGCTGGTGTCCAGCCCGCTCGGGCGCTTGTGGTAGATCGCGAGCGTGTTGCCGCGGGTAATGTCGTACACCTCGATCACGGCGCCCGGGCGCGACCAGTGCGCTTCCTTGAGGGCGCCGTTGGCGGCGCGCACCGGGTTCGAGTAGTAGCGCCAGCGGATGGGCTGCTGGCGCACGGCATCCCACAGGCGGAACCGGCGGATGGTGTTGGGCTGGGTGGGCTTCATGCGTCACCGTCCTGTCCGCACTTTGAGCAGTAGGCGCGACCCTCGCCGTGGTAGCGCTCGTCGTCCCCGCCGTAGGCGGTGCCGGTGTGCACCCACTCGTGGGCGCAGCCTTCCTCGGGCTCCTCCTGCGGCGCGTAGTCGATGTTCAGCTCGTCGAGGGCGAAGCAGACGCACTCCACCGCGTCCGCGCACGACTTCGGGGCCGTGTCGCGCATGGCGGCGGCGATCTCCTCCAGCTTCTCGCGCTGGTAGTCGGCGAGGGCCATGGCGGCGGACGCCACGGCCAGCTCGATGGTGTCGCAGGTGGGGCCCGACTCCACGTCCCACTTGTTGAGCGGCCCCATCCAGCAGTACCACCACTTGCCGGTCAGCCGGGCGTGCTCCGCCAAGCTGTTCAGGTCGCTCGCGGTGTGGAACGTGAAACCGGCTGCGAGCAGTTGTTCGCGGATGTTCGCAAGCGTTTCCTCGTGCGTGCACTCATCCATTGGCGGCATCCTTGCGGTCGTCGATCACGGGCGGGATGTTGGCCGGGTCGGTGCGCCAAGCGAGGATGGCGTCGGCGGCCTGCGCCAGCTGGCCACGCTTGAACGTCTGCCCGGTGATCTGGCTCGCGGCGGCCAGCATGTTGGTCGGGGTGTAGAGGCGGTTGGCCTTCATCCCGGTCTTGAGGTACATGCGGATCGCGCTCTCGATCACGGTGGCGCGGTAGAGTTCGACGGCCTTGGGGCCGACGAAGCTGGTGGCGCCGTGCGCGTGCTGGTGGATGTGGTCGGTCATGATTTCAGCTCTCCTTTCTCGTCAACGAGGGCGGCGAACAGGCGCGCGGCGTGTTTGGCGTCGTCGGCCAGCGCCGTGGGTTCGGTGAGGGCGCGCAGGTGCACGTAGGCGGGCTCCGGCTCGTAGCCGTCGCCCTGCGGCACGAGCACGGTCTCCGCCGGGTCGTTGCCGTCGGTGTCGTAGTCGATCACGAGCACTTCGATGGGCAGCCCGCCCGAGATCACGTCTTGGATCAGGCCGCCCTCCATGGTGATGACGAGGCGTACAGGTTCGGTCATGTTCGGGTTCCTTGTGGTTGGGTTGGTGGCCGGAAGGCGCACCCGACTGCGCCCCGGAGGGCGCAGGGTGGGTGGGTCCTCAGATATCGACGGGCGGGTAGAGGGTGACGATCACGAACCCGGCGCCGGCTTGGTCGTCGACGTTGTCCATCCGCTCCACGAAGGCATCGGCGGCGGCGAGGGAGTGAAACGGGCCGGTGAACGTGAAGCCGATGACGGGGTTGCCGGAGCAGGCGGCGTAGGCCAGTGGGTGCTGCGCGCCGCAGTTGATGCACTTGATGCTGCCGACCGTGGCGCGGTGCCATGCGTGGAGAAAGCTGGGGACGCAGGCCATGGCTACATCCCTCCCTTGCCGGTGATCTCCGCGACGGCGTCCGCGGCGAGGTAGCCCTCGTCGAAGAACCAGCGGAGCATGGCCGGGCTGTAGGTGCTGTGCACCACGCGGAACGCGCCGATGGCGGACACGTTGATCCGCTCGGCGCGGGCCAGCGCCAGCGCATCGCACTCGGCGCAGAAAGCCCGGAACCGGGCTTCCTCGTCGGCCACGAACCGCATGGCGGGGGTGATCGGGGTGATGGTGGCGGTCATGCGGAACTCCTCAGCGGGTGGTGGTGGGGGTGTAGCCACCGGACGGCGTGGCGATCGTGTAGCCCGCGGGCATTTCGTCCGGGGCGTCGAGGCAGGCACCGCACAGGTCCAGCAGGTCCCAAGATCGGAAGAGCGTCGTGTAGGGAAAGAGTGT
>ERZ869921.1158-NODE-1158-length-11976-cov-7.160305_pt1 | contig 11976 bp, 15 predicted proteins | sample MGYA00579310_ERZ869921 | MGnify/ENA primary metagenome ERZ869921 (study PRJEB32216, sample SAMN09231816) | wastewater metagenome | place: USA: Maryland | collected 2016-06-21 | study: EMG produced TPA metagenomics assembly of the PRJNA472060 data set (Reclaimed...
CAAGAGGCAGGTGTACTAGAGCGTGAACTTCGTATGGGTGCTCGTTATCCTGAAACTCGCTCAGGAAATATTGATGCCTCTATCGTTACTGGTCGTGGAGTTCAAGCATTACAAGCAGGCTTTGATACACAGATCAAAGCAGCACAAGCACAGTTTGCTCGTCTATTTACAGATATGGTTTCTCTCTGTTTTGAAGTAGATGAGAAGATCTTTGGTTCAATGACCAAGACAATCAAGGGTGTAGATGACGGCACACCATTTACAATGAAGTACATTCCATCTCGTGATATCAAGGGTGAGTACGCTGTTGATGTTCGTTACGGAATTATGTCAGGTATGGACCCTAACCGTGCAATCATTGCACTTCTACAAATGCGTAGCGATAAGTTAGTTTCCCGTGATTATGTTCGCCGAGAAATCCCAATGGAGTTAAATGTTACACAAGAAGAACAAAGGGTTGACATTGAGGAAATGCGTGATTCTCTTCGGGTTGCTGTTGCTCAGTATGCACAAGCTATACCCGCTCTTGCCTCGCAAGGTCAAGACCCAACTCAAGTTATCACTCGCATCGCTGAAGTCATTGCTGGCAGACAAAAGGGATTGCAACTAGAAACAATTATTGAAAAGGCATTTGCTCCGGCTCCAGCGCCTGAGATGCCACAACAACAAGTTCCAGTAGCAGGTGCGGCCCCCGCCCCTGCCTCGCAGCCTACTCCAGAACAACAAAGCGGAGCGGCCCCTGCTGCTGGCCAAGCCAAACCAGACATAGCACAACTACTCGCCTCTATTGGCGGAGCAGCATAATAGGGAGGTGAACAATGAATAAAGGATCACGAGCAAAGGCAGTTGAAGCAAAGCCAACTGAAGGCAAGAACAAGCCAGCAGGTAAGGCAGGTGGCAAGGTGTTTTTCGGATTTACACCAGCAGGCCGCAAAGGAAAGTCAGCAAAGAAGGCTTAATTATATTAACGATAGGAGCACTGGGTGGATCAAGATAACAATCTTCAGCGCCCAGTGCGTTCCTCAGATTTCTTAGTAATCATTTCAGGATTCTTTTTAAATTTAATAGCAACACTAGAAACACTTGCAGAAGATCTGCACCAATTATCAATTTATCATTCAACGCAAAAAAACCAAGAGGCTAAAGTGTGGCAAGAGTTCACACAAGATCTAGAAACTTTGAAGGAGGACTAAATGGCAGAGAAAGTTCCACTAGCTGGAGTATCTGGCCCAGGCAAGTTCTCAGTAAGAGAAGACTTACCACCATCAGAAAACTATGGTGATAGAAAACAAATGCAAGAAGATATTGCTGGAGCTTCAACAACAGTGCAACCTACTGTTAAACCACAACCATTAACTGGATTATTTGCTCCAACAGAACGACCAAGCACACCAATCACTACAGGTATTGATATGGGAGAAGGACCTGGCTCTGAAGCTCTTATGATAGAATCTCAATTTGCCAATAGAAAATTATCAGATATTTTGGCAGATATGATCCCATACGACTCTACTGGAGAAATACAATACTTGTATCAGAACGCTTTATCTAGAGGTCAATAGTGTCAGAAAATTTAAAAGCAGCAGCATACGCTGCAGGGCTGTCTGAACAAGACCAAAGAAAGATAGACAATCTTGGTAAGGCATTAACTGTTCATAAGAACCTACTTGCTATGCCTCAAGAGTCAGCTAATGCTGTCTATAGAAACTTACCAGAAGCCCAACAAAAAGATTTAGTAGATACTTTTGGTCAAGAAAGTCCAGAAGAAAAACCAAAACAAGGCTGGCTTGGTACTGCTAATCACTATAGTTTTTATCAAGGCTATAAGGCTTTAAATTTCCTAGCCGATAAGGTTACTCAAACCTACCGTGCTGTTGCTATTCCATTAGTAGAGCGTAAAGAAATTGGCTTTGCTTGGGATGAAGCCGGCAAAGATGGCGAAAAGGTTTATAACTCAGGTCGTATTGAGTCTGCCAATAAGAAGTATGGCGAAGTTCAAGTTAGAATTGCTCAAAAAATTAGTGAGGGTGCTGACCCTGCGGATCTAATTCAAAACGCTACTGAAGAAGAAAAGTACTACCTTCGTATAGCAGATCCTACAAATAAAGATTCAAGCAGAGAAGCCAAAGAAGAATTTGATGAAACCTTAAATGCAGTTAACGCTGCTAAGTTTTCACCTGGTCGTCAACTAGCAAACCTTATTGACATTGTAACACCAGGCGATCTATATGAACAAGGCTTTTTCTATAAAGCAGTATCAGGCGTTACTGATGCTATATTCCGTTTGCGTACAGATCCATTCTTAGTTGTAAGTAAAGCAAAGCGACTTGCAGATATTAACAACTATGCAGTTGGTGTTGTAACAGCACAAGCTGGCGGAAAAGGCGTTAAGTTTGATAAGTACTTTGATCAACCACAGACGATTGCTTTATGGGATAAAGCCGGAGAATCTTTAAAAAAGATTATAGATAACAAAGGTAAAAACCCACAGGCAACAGCAGAGGCAAGAAAAGAACTTTCTATCCTTATACCTGAGTTTGGTCGCACAGTAATAGATGAGTTTATAAAAGGACCAGTTCCTATTACTAATGCAACCACTGCTAAGGCTTGGTTTGAAAATACTAGAGATGTTTTGAAGATTGTATCAGAGGGATCAGTAGCTCGCCAAAGAGTTATCTTGCCTCGTATGACACCTAGCCGTAAATTGCGAGTAACAACTCTTACTACAGCAAATAAAGTCTTTGACTTAAGCAAGGCTTCACCTAGTATTGTAAATGCTGTATTTGGATCTCCCGATAATGCTGATGGATTGTATAATGAACTAATCTCAGCAGAGCCTGGTAAATTAAAAGAGGCACTAGAAGGTGCTCGGTTAAAAGGCACTGCTCGTTTTTCAAGTCTTCAGATCGCTGCAGGATTAGATAAAATTAAGCGAGCATTTACTCCTGTTCCTATGTTTCAGAATGAGCAATTTGATTTAGTAGCCAAAGATGCTCCCGATAAAATCTATCGTCTTGCTGCAATCTTTATGCCAACCAACGATGCTACTCTAATGAAAGAACTGTACGCAGGTACAGACTCTATAGCCAAGAAAATGAATATCTATCAAGGCTTATTAAAGCAGGTTGGTGATGCTAGAGGAACTAATCTAACTCCTGAAGCAAATACATTTGCTAGAACACTTGCTGGTAAAGGCGAGGTTCGGCACGGTTTAGGTGATGGTGATTTAGTAAGAAAAGCATTACTGCCTAGCGAAATGAACTATATAGTTTCTGCTCCATCTCTTAATGATTTGGATATCTTGGCTGGCAAAAGCACATTGGCTAGATTTGCACTTGGTACTGCCAATAGCAAATGGGTTGAAGATGTAACTAACCTATGGTCATTCTTGACTTTAGCCGGACCTCGTTATGCAATTCGTAATGCAGGTGAAGATTTAATGGTTGCCCTTGCTATGGGTAAAAGTCCTTGGGGTCTTGTTCAGCAAAAATATACAGCTACTAGATTAAATACAGCACTACAATCTGTACCTGGACTAACTGCTGCTGAAAAGTTTGCTGCTAATCCACTTGGTGTAATGATGCGCTTTATAAATAAAAAAGAAGCAGAAACAAATGTTGCAGCTATCAAAGAACTTGATAAGAAAATTGTTGCTGGAAGAGAAGAATTATTTAGTCTTAAAAAAGAGCTTGGCAGTATGACTGCAATAACTTATGATGCTAAAAGATCAAAAGAACTTACCACTAAAATCTTTGAATTAGAGCAAAAGATTGAAGGCGGAGTCGCTGGTCAAACTAGAAGAATAATAGCTGAGTCTTTATCTAAGGGCCGTATAGATGGTTTCTTACGTAACTTTGGTCTTAAGATGGTAGACGATGAATCTATTGAGATTTTAACTGAGCAAATTATCTACGGAAATATAGATAACCTATTGGCATCTGTTTCTGAAGGTGGTATGAACTTCGCTACCGGTGCTACCTATAACGAAACAGTGCTTAAGTTAGTTAAAGATTTAGGTGTAGATGCTAGACCTTTTAGACTAGACCTAACTACATCTAAGAATAGATACACAATAGCCGCTAATAAAGCAGGCTTTGGTACTAGAGCTATTACTAGCGACAAGAGCGAGTCTTCTTTAGTGGGCTGGTTACTGCGTTTATCATTCTATGGCAACGATGAACTAGGATCTTTGGCTTTAGCAAACGCTGATATTCCTGAAGACAAGGCAATGCAACTTCTTCTTAACTGGATTAGATCTCCAAAGGGTCAACGGTTGAAGAAAGAAGCAACCGCTATTGATGAAAAGAATTTAGATGACATTACCTATGCTAGAGAAGTTTATAACAGAGCAAAGGAACTTATTACTCGCCGAAAAGATGGCAATGTAAATAAGGACCTTTTAAATAAGATTCGCACATTAGATCCAGATGCTCCTCTAGGTAGTGATGTTGATACCTATATCATCAATGGTAAATTAGGTCTAGATGATGTTCGGGATCTAGATATTGAAGATATGCCTGCAGAGTATGTAGGACCAGAATTAGTACCAGTTGTAGAAGAATCACAACGTACATCTAGTTTGGTTAAAAATGGATGGGTATGGCTAGGTCTTGCTAATGCTCGTATCTCTCGTCAACCTATGGCTTTGTATGAGGCTATCCGTATTCGTAAGGATATGAGAAGCGAAGGCTTTGAACAAGCATTTATTGATAAGTGGACAGAAGGCTTTGATAAAGGAACTGTTAATTATCAACTAGCAGTTAAATCTGCTAAAAAAGAATTAGCAAATGCTGCAGAAGAAAGAGCCATTATGCAGGTTCTATCTTATGTAGATAACCCTTTAATTAGATCTCAGATCTCATTTACTATGCGTAACTTTGCTAGATTCTATCGTGCTCAAGAAGACTTTTATAAGCGTTTAGGTCGTCTTGGTAAGTACAATCCAGAATCTTTTGCTAGAGCAGCAGCAGTATTTGATGGAATTGACCACAATGGATTCATCCAAAAGGATGATCAAGGTAATCCATACTTTGTGTATCCTCATTTCGCTCCTGGTTATAGAGCAGTTCAGGCTGCACTAGCAGGAATGGGTATACCTCAAGACTTTAAAGTTCCATTCCCAGTGCAATTCGGTGGATCTATTAAGATGTTAACACCATCTTTAAACCCAGATTCAATATTACCTACATTCTCTGGTCCATTAGCATCTTTGTCTATATCAACTTTAACTAATATAGCAAGCTTCCTGCCATTTGAAGGTGCAGAAAAGACTGCAGACACCATTACCAGTATGACATTAGGTAAGTATGCAGTAGATCAACCTATATTATCTAGACTAATGCCAGCTCACGTTAATCGTTTAGTTAGCACTTTGAGTCAAGACGATAGGGATTCTCAGTACGCATCTGCTTATCGTAAAGCAATTACATATTTAGAGGCTACTGGTCACGGCTTGAAGGAAAATCCTTCTATCGCTGAAAGAGAAGAATACAGAGAGAAACTAAAGAACACTACTCTAAGTATTCTTGCTGTTAGATTTACATTTGGATTCTTTGCTCCAGCATCACCACAGGTTCAACTAAAATCTGAGATGGCTGAATGGGTAAGAGATTCCGGTAAAGCAAGTTGGAAGCAAGTTTGGTATGGCCTACTTGAAAAGAATAATGGCGATACTAATGCTGCTATGGAAAAATGGGTAGAGTTATATCCTAACCAAGTTCCATACACTGTGTCTGAATCAGAGCGCAAGACTGTCGGATTCTTCCAATCAGCAGAAGATTCTGGTAAGTTCGTTGAAGATAATAAAGATCTATTCAATACTTACAAAGAAGGCGCTGCTTTCTTGATACCTCATCAAGGCGCATTTTCTTGGGACACCTATAGAATTATGAAGTCTATGGGATTAAGAGAAAATAAGCGAGTAGAAGATTACCTATTAGAGGTGCAAACTGCATCAGATGCTCAAACTTACTATGACAGAAAAGATCAGTTTGATGCTTCAATAACTGGTATTGCCGATCCTCAAATTAGAAAGATCCTTCGCCAGCAATACAATAGCTGGAAAGATACCTATATGGCAGGTCGCCCTATGCTAGAAGAATATCTAGGCAAGGGAAGAGAAAAGGCAGTAGAACGAGTAAGAGCACTAGATGATCTATCTGCAATGTTAGATGATGAAAGATTTTCTAATATCAGACCTGAAACTCAAAAGGTTCTAAAGGAAATGGTACAGGCTTACAATAGTTATAAAAAACAAAAAGATGTATTTGATCTAGTTGGTGGAGATAGAGAGATTCTAGACCTAGTCCAAAGTGGAACTTTGCGAAAGATCAAAGAACTATCTGACTTCAATGAGAATACAAAAGCGGCATATATGTCTATATTTAGTAGATTGTTAGGGGAGTAAATTGGCAACTTTAGAAGAACAAATCAAGAAAGCCAAGGCTGATCTTACCTTAGCAAAAGGTTTACGAGATAGAGCTGACAGTAATACTAAAGATACTCGTTATGTTAAATTTGCAGATAGACCTCAGGCTGAACAAGATGCAGCAACTGCAGAATTAACAAAGGCCACCCAAAAAGTAAACCAAATCCAAAAGTATTTAGATAACCTACAAGCTAGTTTAGATACAGAAAAAGAAAAACTTAAAATAACTGGTGAAGATCAGGGTGTATCTGAAGAGTTACAGGCTGCTAGACAGGGCATAACTGTTGAGGAACTACGAGCCAATAAAAATAAAGCATTAGCAGAGGTTGATGAAAAAAGAAGTCAAGAACAATCTGCTGTAGACGTAAACTCTTTTACTAAAGACATTGAAGTTGCTGGCCAAAAAATAGCAGCAATGAATGATGCTGCAAGAAAAACTTTGGCACAGAACTTAAATGCTGCCTATGGCTTGAATCTACCATTAGATGGTAAGTATTCTCCAGATTTAAAGAACGCCTATTTAAGAGCACTGTCTGATAACTTAGCACGTTCTTTAGACTTTAATAGGAACATACCTCTTGAAGAGTTTTTAGTAGTAGTTGCTAAAGAAGGCACCTATAAAGCAGGCGGTTCAGGTGGTGGAGCAAATCTATCTGGATCTATTTCTGATCCTACTAGGGCTGCAGCATTAATTAACAATGCTTTTAAAACTCAATTAAACCGAGAACCAACTGCTGAAGAAGTAGCAAAGTATACCAAGATACTTAATAGTGCTGAAAAGAAAAATCCTTTTAAGAATGTTAATGGTATTACTACTGGTGGATTAGATAAAGAGCAATTCTTAAAAGATGAACTTGTAAAACTTCCAGAGTTTTCTCAAAAGAAAACAGAGAAGGCTGACATTACTAGTCAGTCTATTGCTGGACTGGCTAAGGCTAATGGATTAAACTTTTCACAAGATCAGATCAATGCTTTTACACAACAGATTGAAAATGGCACAGATATAAAGACTGTCCAAAATCAAATCAGATCTATAGCTGGTAATGGTATGCCTGATAGCGTTAAGAAACTTCTTAATGATGGTGTGAATCTTGATGTTATTTATTCACCTTATAGAAACGCAATGGCATCTACCTTAGAGATTAATCCAACATCAATTGATCTTAATGACAGTACACTTCGTAGCGCTATAGGTCCTGACAAGGAAATGCCGATATATGAATTTGAAAGAAATCTACGCAAAGATCCTCGTTGGCAATATACTAATAATGCTAGAGAGAAGGCATATTCTGCAGTTAATAGAATCCTACAAGACTTTGGATTTAGGAGTTAATAATGGCTGACAATCCAGAAACCGCTAGAGAAAAAGCTATAGCAGCAGGAACACCAATTCCTCAAACTACAATTCCTACTGGTAATAACTATGGCGCTTTTGCTGAATCTCCATTTTATCAGGCTAATCCAGAGTTAGCGCCAACAGGACCTACAGGTCCTACTACTGGTGCGACTGGACCAACAGGCGGATCTACCGGACCAACAGGAAATACTGGACCAACTCAACCGCCTAAGTCTGCTTTTGCTGTTGCCTTGGATCTGTTATCTCAGTACGGTATAGATTCATTAGCACCAGACGTACAATCTTTATTGCAAGAAAATTTAAAAGATGATGAGTTTTCTGTTAGATTAAAAGAAACAGAGCCTTACAAGAAGCGCTTTGCTGCTAACGCATCTCGCACTGCTAAAGGTCTAAGAGCATTATCTCCGGCTGAATATATTGCACTAGAAAACTCTTATCAAAAAATTCTTCGTAACTATGGACTACCAGCATCTTATTATACAAGGGGTACAGACGGTATATCAAAGAACTTTGAAACTCTTATCTCTGGTGATGTTGATCCAACTGAACTGAATGAGCGTGTTGTGCTTGCACAGAAGAGAGTTCTTGATGCAGATCCTAATGTCAAGAAAGCATTAAAAGATTTCTATCCTGATATTAAGGATGCGGATATTCTTGCTTATACACTTGACCCTACTAAAGGTATGGAAGAGATTAGACGTAAGGTAACTGCTGCTGAAATTGGTGGCGCTGCCCTTGGTCAAAAACTAGGAACTAGTATGGCTAGAGCAGAAGAACTTGCTAAACTAGGAATTGATGCTAAGGCTGCTCGTGAGGGATATGCAACTATTGCAGAGATAGCACCTCGTGGTTCACAACTTGCATCAATTTACGGAGAAGGACCTTATGGTCAAACAGAAGCAGAACAAGAAGTATTTAATTTATCTGGTAGTGCAGCAGCAGGACAAAAGCGCAAGAAGCTATCAGAACTTGAGAGGTCTGCATTTAGCGGACAAGCAGGAACAACAGCAGGAGCACTAAGCCGAGATAGAGCTGGCTCCTTTTAACTAAGGCCTGCCGTTAGAACCACCGGCCTAACGGAGAGATAACAATACCGGTAGTAGGAGCCATACAGATATCCCCGAACTGTATGAGGCCTGCGTAACTACAACGAATGGGAGATGGACTATGTCCAACTACGACTACGAGGATGACGATCTAGAATCAACAGATTCTGGAAATGACCTTGTGAAGCAACTACGCAAAGCAGCTAAACAAAAAGATAAAGAACTGTCTGAACTACGTTCACAGTTTGAGTCTTTAAGTAAGGCGCAACGTGAGAGAGCAATCAAGGATGCCCTCGCAGCCAAGGGAGTTAATACGAAGATCGCTTCGTTTATTCCTTCGGATATAGACCCAACTGAGGAGTCTGTATCAAAATGGCTTGAATCAAACGCAGATGTGTTTGGTATTCAAACCGCACCAACCGAACAACCTAATATAGATCCTGCTCAAGCAGCAGCGTACAAGCGGATGAACACAGCAACTGAGGCTGGTTTAACACCAGATCGCAGCACTGATGTGCTTCAGAAGTTAATGAACGCTAATAGCCGTGAAGAGTTAGATCAAATCATTAGAGAGTCCGGTATTTAATCCTACTAACGAAAGGCTACACCTACAATGGCTCTACCATCAGGTAGTTTCACTGGTACCGGTGACATTAGCAATTTAGTCAAAACCGCATATGATCAATATGTAAGAATGGCACTACGTTCCATTCCGGTAATGCGCTCACTTGCTGACGTAAAACCAGTACAACAGGCAATGCCAGGATCATCAGTTGTATTCTCAATCTATTCTGACTTAGCAGCAGCTACTTCTACACTGACAGAAACAACAGATGTTTCCTCAATTGCTCTTGGTAACCCATCACAAGTTACCGTAACACTAAACGAGTACGGCTCAGCCGTAACAACAACTAAGAAGTTGAACCTAACTTCTTTCAACGATGTAGATGCAGCTCTTGCTGACATCATTGCATACAACGCTGCAGATTCTATTGACTCTGTAGTAGCATCAGTTCTAACTGGTGGATCAAATGTGCTTTACGCAGGAAATGCAACAAGCACAAACACAATTGATTCAGCAGATCTATTAACTGTAGCGGACATCCGCCAAGCAGTTACAGAACTACGCACTAACAAGGCATTGCCTCGTCTAGGTGAGTTGTACGCAGCATACCTACACCCACGTCAAGCAGCCGACCTACGTTCAGAGTCAGGCACTGGCGGATTCCAAGATATTGTTAAGTACACAGACAATGTGTCAAAGACAATCATTCCTGGTGCAGTTGGTGTAATTGAAGGTGCATTCGTAGTTGAAACACCTCGTGTACCATTCGCAGCTAACACAAACTCACCAGCAGTAAACGTCTACAAGGCGGTTATTGCAGGTCGTGAAGCATTAGCAGAAGCTATGGGACAAGACATCAACACAGTAATCGGACCAGAGATTGATGCTCTGCGCCGTTTCCGTACCATTGGTTGGTACTACTTCGGCGGCTTTGCTCGCCTAAGAGAAGCAGCTCTATATCGTATTGAGTCTGCAGCAACAAACGGCTAATAAACCGTTTCGGCAGGAGGCGGGTCAAACCGCCTCTTGCTACTTAGAGAGGATCATTAGTGGCATACACTTTAGTAACACCTTGGGAAAACCAAACTTGGATAACAGATCCAACATCTGATTATGCTCGTTTAGCAGGTAGACCATTGTCAGGTGGAAGCCTTACTGGATCACAGCAATACATAACAGATGTACCACGTTGTTTAACTTTTATTATTAATGGCACAACAGTAACAACTAGTATGACACCTGACCAAGATACCTTGGCAGATGCTGATTACTATTACTTAGGTGGCCACGAGTATACAATTAGTAATGATGTAGCACAGATCCTAATAGATGCTGGCTACTCAGATTATGTGACGGCAATATGAGTAACTGCGCTTCAAGTTGTAAGACCCAAGACCACGATTCATACGGCGAATGTATGCAATCCAATATGCCAATGTTTATGGGAGTAAATCCTACTAAGACTGGTTGGGATCAAGATAAGGTCAAGAAGGATGAGAAAGAATTAAAGTCCTACTACTCAGCAATCAAGCAGGGTATAGAACCTAGATCTACTAGAACTAAAGATATAGATGCAGCAGTCAAACTTTCCGACAAAGCTGGTAAAGCATTTGACGGAATCAACCTAAAATATAAGGGGTAAAAATGAAGGCTATGAAAATGGATAACTACGCTATGTTAGAAAAAGGCGCTAAGGGCAAGAAGATGGCTAAGAAGGCTATCAAGAAGGCCGCTAAAAAAGCAGTAGCAAAGAAGATGGGTAAGAAGAAATAATGATGGAAAACAACGGAATTAAAATTGAGATTGAGAACGAAGACGAAGAAGCGATCTATCCATCTGCTGATCGTCAGGCTCCATCTAACCGCAAGTATATGACTTACGAATCAATCCAAACTGGTGCACCAGGTAAGAAGGCTTAGTAATGAAAAAGGCAAAAGGCGCTAAGAAGGTTGCAAAGGTTATGCGAGAGTTCAAGGGCGGAACCCTTCACTCTGGTAAAAAAGGACCTGTTGTAAAGTCAAAGAAGCAAGCAATTGCTATTGCTCTATCAGAAGCCGGTATGTCAAAGAAGGCTAAGAAGAGTGGCAAAAAGTAAAAAAGATTCTCGTCTAGAGCGAGCAGGAGTATCAGGCTTTAACAAGCCTAAGAGAACACCTAATCATCCAAAGAAGTCCCACGTTGTTGTGGCTAAAGAAGGTAGTCAAGTAAAGACTATTCGCTTTGGTCAACAAGGTGTTAGCGGTGATAAGAAACCTACTGCTCGCCAAAAATCATTCAAAGCTCGTCACGCTAAGAATATTGCCAAAGGCAAAATGTCTGCAGCGTACTGGGCAGATAAGGTGAAGTGGTGAAGAAGAAAGCATTTTGGGATACAAAGAATCCTAAGAAGACATCTAAGAAACTAACACCAGCACAGAAGAGCGCTGCTAAAGCAAGGGCTAAGGCGGCTGGTAGACCTTATCCAAATCTAATAGATAACGCAGCAGTAGCCAAAAAGAAAAAGAAGTGAGGTAGAAGGTGGCACTTGGTACATACGGTTCAACTCTTAATGACGAATTAAATCGTCTTGCTAATGGTGGCA
>ERZ869921.1159-NODE-1159-length-11967-cov-7.861568_pt1 | contig 11967 bp, 17 predicted proteins | sample MGYA00579310_ERZ869921 | MGnify/ENA primary metagenome ERZ869921 (study PRJEB32216, sample SAMN09231816) | wastewater metagenome | place: USA: Maryland | collected 2016-06-21 | study: EMG produced TPA metagenomics assembly of the PRJNA472060 data set (Reclaimed...
TATCATCAGACCAAGGCTCAACACTTACTACATCACCTTTTCTACCGTAAACAATCCCACTGAAAGGGCCAATAATATTTTCTGCCAACCACGCCATACAATTACGGTTAGAAAATCTAACGTTACAGGGTTTTTAAAACCCTTGTTTCAAAACATTCTTTATATTCTGGATTGCGCTTTATGAAAAGCCTGGCATAATGCGCTATATAATTGTTGTTGATCTTGTACCCTGTTTCATCGTTGCTACCTGTAGCACACTCCCAGCGCACACGCTCCATTATCATTTTTGCGCCTATCTTTTTATGTCCGGACATCAACAACTGCAATGAGAAACGCTCAAAAAGCACATATACATTCGGGTATGCATCATGAAACGCTGCAAACTTATCTGCAATGGTTTTTGCAAAAAGGTTCAATTGAGCGGGGCTAGTATGCTTTACTGTTGCTTCCATGTATGCTATGCGATACGTTTTACATCAGCGGTTAACCCGCCACAGTAAGTTTCTCCAACCTTCAAAGAAAGGATGGCAATAACTTCAGACTTATCTAGTATCTCAACGTCCTTATCAAATAAATTCGCTTTCAGGAATTCCAGTGCAGTGCACGGCTCATTGCTATCTACCGATAACAGTATTTCGGAAAGATCATCGGTTTCAAAAGCATTCATGTCATTCATAACAGTAATTTTAATTTGGTAATATTCTTAGTTCGAAATTTTGTGTGCTCAAAGCATGCTGTTCATGCCATTTTGCAATCAAGCGTTTCCTTTCATTGCAGCTTGAGTAGTATGCTTTTTCTACCTGGTTATCGCCAAGTAATAGCTTTACGATACCTGAAAAATCTTTATTGCTGATGTATGTTTGCTTTATCATCTTACAATAATTCTGGTTTTGGTTATACATACCTGCGGCATGATCCTGCGGCGATGTTCGAAATACATCTTGTAAACTTTTTCCTTCATTCTTTGCTCTTTATAATCATATGACCGACTGTTGAAATAACTATCAATTTCAATTTTTACCAGGCTAAGCTGCTGAATGCTGCCAGTTGCAAGAATTTGGCTCATAAACAGGCTGCTTTGCTGGTAGCAGGTAAGTACCGGCCGCTGGCAGTTAGAATATCTAACATGCAAGTTTAAAAAATAATCTGCAATTTTCATCCATGGTGTACAAATAAGTATTGCAAGTATGATAATACATACTACAAAATCGAAATGATGTTGAATTGGAAACATAGTTTTTGATTTTTAAGAGATGAAGCTATTATTGAGGTATTTTTCAATATCTGGTTTGTAGTACATCACCTGGCGACCTTTACCCTTCTTCCATTTAATGTCGCCTTTCAGTTTGCCATTCTTGTCAACGTGCACGCGTACATCGCGAAGGCGGCGGGGTTTTATATTGAGCATTACGCATGCAATGTTTTGATGTACCCACTGCGATAAAAGGTGTCGGCCTGTGAGCATATCTTCAACCCGTTTATTTTGTTCACGCAGCTTTCGTATTTCAAGTTCTATAACCATTATCGGCTAGTTTAACTGTATATTTTTTAAACCTTCGTGCAGCTTGTTATTTTGTAGAACTTTTTTGCAATCTTCCAGCAGAATGATTTGCCAGCTATGCATAAGAAATGCAAACAGAATACTATCTGCGGGCGGAAAACCGCAAATGTGATAGACCTTATGCAATTTATCTGTTGGCAGTTTTGCATTTACCGCTATAGAATTGTACGCAAAGTCTATCACTGTATCTTTGCGCCGCCATGTCATTCTGTTTTCATCACAATGATCATCAACTCTTTCAAAATCATTTGATTGCAAATAATCGATTATCTCAGGGTTAAATATTGTGTGCTCAAACATGTCTATAGATTTCATGTAGATGACTGTTTAAGGATTATTGACCAATAGTTTCTAAATTTGTTGGGCATACCAGATCGATATGCTTTTTATGAAGTATAGAACTTATGGTTTGCAAACAACCGAATTCTGTTAGGCGGGAACTGTTTTTGCGAATAACGTCCGGAAGGGTAAAAGGACTTATGGAAAGTGAATCTGCAACGTGGCCGAATAAAATAGGATCATCCTTTAGTGACTGGATAATCTCGGCTTTTAATTGATAAGGCATATTATATATATAAAATAACGTTGTGAATTGACAATGCGAATGTAAAACATAAAAATCCATAATTCCAAAATAAATTGTAAAAACCGTGGAAATTTTTAAAACATTTTTATCTTCATGGATAAGTCATTGAAAGAGAAGGTTTCCGAGGAAATGAAAAGAAGGGGAGTGAAAGTGCCTAGACTATCGAAAGAAACGGGCATTCCAAAAGATCGGATATACAAATGGTATCAGCAAGGATCAAACCCTAAACCAGAAGATTCAATAACATTGGAAAAATGGATAATTGATTCGCAAATGAAGCGACAACAAAACATGCTGAATGAAGATGAAGGGGAATATGGAGGTGAACCACTGGCAAAAAAGGCATCCGAACAGTGGGCGGTTATTCAATTGTTGATGCACGAAATAGCTACTTTGAACGCAAAAAATGAAGGCAAGGCATTTAAGGATTCATTGGACGAGATAAATAATAAAGTTCTATTAATACTACACGCCGGGAAAGAAGAATGAACCTTTTTCTAGATTTTCTCAACCTTCTTTTGAGTTTTTTGGTTTTAGATTTCATAAACATTGCTCAGGATGATTTGGAACGCTAAGTTTACACAAAAAAAGTTATCAAAATTTATGATTATAATATATTTAACAGTTGCATTTTCAAACATTTAAATTTCGTCATATGAACCAAAACGATGCTCAAAAACCAAAATGGAAAACTTGGCAAAAAATATTGCTAGGATGTATTGTTGGCTTTATAGTTCTGATGGTATTCGCCGTCAATTCTCCCGATAATTCTGCGAAGCTTTCCGATCAAACCAAATCTACTAAGAAGACTGAATCCGAAACCCCAGAAATTACAGTAACGGCAATAAAACTTGCTACAGATTATGAGAGCAATGAAATTGCTGCGCAAAAACAATATCAGGGTAAAATTGTGTTAGTTTCAGGTACTGTCGATGATATCGGGCTAGACATTTTGAATAAGCCTTATATTGTACTTTCCGGAGGGAATGAATTTTCACTAGTAAACGTCCAATGCATGATAAAGAATAAGGACGAAGCAGCGAACCTCGCAAAGGGTGACAAGGTTAGTGTACAAGGCAAAGTCAGTGGAAAAATGATGAATGTATTAATAGAGCATTGTATCTTGAAGTAAAATTTGTGCTTTTGATAGTGAGCATAGCTCACATTTTTAATAACCAAACATTATGTAAATGAAAACTTTCGCTCAAAAGTTGGCTGAGCTGCGTACCCACCACAAAGTAAGCCAATCAGAACTCGCCGATGCTTTAAACACCTACTGCCGGCAACAAAAAAAGAAACTTGTTTTTTCCAGGGAACAAATCGCACAATGGGAGACCGACATGAACCTTCCGAACATGGAAAGATCCTTGGTTTTGTCAGCATTTTTTAAGGTTTCATTGGATGTGCTTTTTAACCAGGACATACCTCTAAAAAAGGCGAAGTTGATCATCAAAAACTTCATTTTGAACTAAGAAATTTACATATTCACAACACCCCCTCTATTGTAACTAACTGAAATACATAATGTTTGGCACGGAATGATTAGTCCCGTCCGGTCCGCCAGCATAGTTTCAGTTAAAGTCAATAGGGACGCTACTTTCAGCGCCCCTATTGCTTTTTAGGGAATATGGCACCTCTATCGCAAGTGGCATTTGGCGGCAATAAACGGCATTTCGAAACGTTATTTACGACACCTATATGACACCCCTTGCGACACCCCGGCCAACAAACTGAAATCGTTCTATTATGCAAAAGACATCGATCATTGCCGTGGTTAAAAAGAAAAAAACCGTGCACACCTTTGGGACCATCTACATCCGGGGATATTACAACAATAAGCCTGTATCCGCAATATCCACAGGATACAAAATAGAACTGGATAATTGGGACAGCGAAAGTCACCAGGCGCTGGCAAAAGCACCGAATGCCAATTTGATTAATGCCAGTATATCTAAAAAGCTTCAAGAAATGCAGGCGACACTCCTCAAAATAGAGCTGATGGGTAGTAATTTGAATCGCCGACATGTGAAAGCTGCGGTTAGGGGTGAAGACCTGAGCAGGGATTTTTTTACGTTCTGTAGTGAAATGATCGCATTAAATTACACAAACAGGGAAACGATCCGGACCTACACTAGCGAGATAACAAAGATGCGCCGGTTCAAACAGCATGTAAGTTTTGCTGATATAGATTTCAGTTTTTTGCAGGAATACAAGCGGCATATGCGGGATCAGCTGAAAAATTCCGACAATACCATTTGGAAAACATTCAAGTTTTTAAAAAAGATGGTCACCGACGCAAAAAAGAAGGGCGGAATAATAAAACAGGATCCGTTTGAAGAATTTGACCGGGGCACATACTCACAAACTGATCGTACCTTTTTGAGTATTGAGGAGTGTAATCAGATTTTTCAGACGGCCAAAGACGAAACTTTGCCGGTTATGGTTCGGACGGTTGCAAGCTATTTTTTGCTAATGTGCTACAGCGGTTTGAGATATGAGGATGCAATTACTTTCAAACCGGCCATCCACATAATAGAGAATGAAAGACTTGTACGGAAAACGTCAAAAGGGAAAGGGAATATCATAAATATCATCCTGTATGGCCGTCTCCGGGAAATTGTAGAAATGGTAAAATTATTTCCCCTTAAAATGAGTAACAAAAAGTTCAATGAATGGTTGCAGATAGTTGCTGCACACAGCCGGATAAACAAGCACATAACCTGCCACGTTGGAAGGCATACGTTTGGAAGTTTTCTTCCTGATGCCGGCATTAGTAAAGAGGCCGCACAAAAACTTTTGGGACATTCTGATATGCGTAGCACCAATATATATTACCACATGAAAGATAAAAACGTAGATGATGCTGCAGAGAAACTTAACGCACTATAAAAAGCAAGGGAGGCGTAGAAACGCCCCCCGATAACCAAAACTAACTGTTTATGAAAAACAAAGATTAATAATCTGGTAGTTCTACGGTTTGCCCTTTCAGTGGATGCCAACAATCTGAAAGGAACTGAATTTTACCATCAGTTACAAAGGAGTGGCAACGACTGGATTCATGATGAGCGTTTACCAGCATTGATGGAGTAAACGTTGGTCGCTCTGTATCGCCATTCCACTTCCAAATTGCTCCATTTTCTTGCGGAACATCCAATTTAAAAGCATGGGTATAACCACACCCGGGACATTCTATCCAAACACTTCTACCGCCATCGCTGGTAGAAAATACTTTTGCTTTTGACATATTACCACCTTGCTTTTGAACCCCTGATATCATAATGTACAAACCCCGGGTAAATACCTATACCGCCCTGTTTCATGGTGCCTGATGCAATCAGTTGTTCAATAACCGCGGCCAGCTCCTTTGGAGTTTTACTTTTTACTACAATATCCGCAGCTTTCCCCTGCAGATGTTGGCTATCTGGCACGCCACCGATCTTCTTATTGTATGCAGGGGTCCGGTACCCGGAATTTACCCGAATCGATTCTCCCAGGTTATTGCGAAGAATCTGCAGGTTCTCTGCTAACTCTTTTACATTGGGAAGTAAATTCACAGGAACGGCCGTTCCATCATTACATGCAAATTCCGGCAAGATGAAATTTTCCGTTAATTGATTGGGTGCAATCTGTGGGGTAACAGGAACCGTATCCTCTTTTAAAATAACCTGAACAGTACCGGCATCACCGGTGAAGTTTAATGTTTTCATTTCTTATTTTTTATTCGTTTTTATTTGGTATACCATCGGCGATGTTTGTTTTCTTATCGATGATATCTGTAATCCGTTTACTTGCTTTACTCAATACCAGCTGGAGTATGTAGGATCCGAATGATCCCATAGCTACAAAGCTGCACCTGGTAAACGCGGCCAGTACTGTGTATTTGGCTGCCACTTCACCAAATACCAGAAGCCATATTCCAACTGAAGCCAAGCTGCAAACAATAGCTGCAAAATCTTCTTTTAGGTATTCAATAAAGGTTATCGGTTCATTTGCTGCTTTGCCCTTTACTGACAAAGTGTTGTACTTCAAACCGCTCTGAAATAGTACTCCCAGGAAGCCGCAAAGGGCGAGAATAAGTTGCTCGTTCATGTTACTAATTTTTAGTTGTGAGTTAATAGGTATTCAACAGAGTTTTGAAATTCGCTTATTGTATCTATCATTTTATCGTAAAACAGCTGCTCCTTTGTTATGTCTTCTACTATAACAATACCGGCTTCAAGCTGTCCCGTTTCGCTCCTTATAGGATATGCGTTAACCTTTATAAAAACGCCATCTTTATCCTTGTCTGCATTTTTGATATAGATTTTTACATTAGTAACAACTTCACCACGCAGCGCTCTGGCTAATGGCACGTCATCGGGTTTAAACATGGTTTTTTTATCTACTTCAAACACCCCCCAATCATGCACCCAATTCTCCTGTCGGCTTACGGCGAGATCATTTTTGAACAAAGAATACGAAAGCTTATTCCACAGAATAAATTCACCGTTCGGGTTAGCAACAAGTACCCCGTATGGCATTCCGTCAATGATGGCCTTATACAGTTCCAGCGAGATTTTATTTTCTAAACTCATAGAACATTTTTTTGAGATCATCCATTTTACCCAAAACCAAAATGTAGGTCGCGTTTATCCTTTCGTCCACTTTTCGCATTTCTTCCAGTGAACGCACCTTTTCATTATTAATAGAGCCGTCAAGATCATTTGCCCTTTCTTCTGCCGTAAGAACCCTCTGTTGTAAATCCTCGATCTGTTTTTTCATGTTGTCGTAGGTTGTTTTAAACAACCAGGCGAGTACGCTGATAACAACAGCGCAACCTATACCCATCCATGAGGCAAGGGACATCCCTACGTTTGCATCAAGCAAATAATAAAAAAGCAGTACCATAAATCTTGCGTTTTAGTCAATCGTTTTGATAAAATCCCGTAACCCTTTACCATTTTTGCTCAACTTGCTTGATCCATCGTCTCTAACCTTATGGTAATACCCAGCGCCACCGCTCCAAAAGCACCCGTATTTAATTCCGGATCCGGAAAGGAACTTTGCAAAGTCATAGGAAAGCTGGTAGTCCTGGCGAATGATCCCGGCTTCATTGCATATCACAGGTTTGCCGCCTACCTTAACAACATAATCCAGTATCTCCTGCAAGCCTGCCAGCTTGTTTTCAGTGGTGGTAAGGCCGCTTTTGGTTCTGTTGATCAGCTCTACATACAAGTGCACATTGATATAATCCAGATCGCTTTTAGCACACCAATACAACTGTCTCTGCGCATTGGATATAGTTAATTCCAGCGCCGGGCTTTTCCCGCTTACAAGCTTTGCCCTTTCCGCTTCCGGTATGCAGTTATAAAGGAACCATGCAGCCCGCACACTATCATAGGTAGCAAGATCCCGGTAGGTAAGGTTACGCAGGTCCCGGGTTGTAAAGCCGCCATTGGTTACCTCTACTCCGCATGCATGTGCAACATCGATAGAGTTCTTTAACTGGTTTTGGTATACCTCAATAGGCCCGGAATAATACTTTGCGTTTAGTTCTTCATTTTCGATCACAACTACAGCCGGCTTTGTTTTTTCTATGATATCCACAAGCGCATCCAGGTAGTCTACTAAATAGTCTCCGCTTACAAATGACCGCTTTGAGGTTTGCGGCATGAAGTTGACATTCAGCAAAACCTTCACCCCGTGCGCTGTCCAGTACTGCATCCTGGAAGATGAACCATTCCAGGTAGTGGTGACATGGCTATCCCTGGTAAGCGTAACGCCCACGCTATCGAGGATGGCCAGCTTTGACTTTAGGCTATCGGGAGCGCCAAAGATCATGGCGCCCAGCTGCGTGGGAGGCTTATATGCACTTTCCGACGTTTGCGAATTGCAAACCCATGGGAGAAGCGTAAGAAGGACAATGCCGAGCGCAAATATTTTTAGTTTTTTCATAATTATTGTACTGCGATGTAAACGTTTAATAAAAGGAAATGCTTACCCCGTACACGGCAAGGCTTGCCGCTGTAGCATTATTTACAAACTGAAGGGAAACAGTATCCCCCGGTGAAATAGAAACGGTATGGGTGAGGTCGCTATACTGCGTTGCCGTAGCGCCTGCAGCAATTGTTATCGTGATGCCTGTAGCTACGCCATTCTTTCGCAGAGTACAAACCATGGACCCGGTTGCGGACTGTGTGCCGCTTGTAGAGATATAAAGGTTTGCCAGCGTGCCCGATGTCGCAAATAAAAAGGATCTGTTTATTTCAGTACTGAAAGCCGTCGTAATGGCTGCATTGATGCTGTGATAAGTAGTAGTGCTGGCATTGACCGTAGTACCGTTTATAGATGTTCCCAGAGGTATTTTAGTGGGTGTATAGTTTGCCCATATTGTACCATTGTAAGCAAGCACTTGTCCTGCTACCGGGCTCGTGATCGTTGGGGTGAAAGCCTGCACCCATGAAGACCAGGTATGTGATGTACCATTAAATCCGCGAAAGAAAACATTTCCGGCATTATCAATTGCCTTCATAGTAAGACCAGGCGCGGTATTAGCTGTATTATCCCACACCTTCAGCGCGCTTATTATTGCCACTTCAACAGTACCTATGTTTGTTCCACCCGGTAGCGTTCCCCTGGTAGATGCATTGAATGAATAAAAGCCGGGGAAAAGGTAATTGGTATCCATGTTATTGATGGGTCCAAAAGATTGCATGGCACCGATATAAAAAGCATTGCGAATGCTGTCATTGTGCAGATCGATATCTTTATAAAAATCAAAACCGCCACGGGCCTGCATGTTGGAGTAAAAGACATTATTGGTATTCCCGGAAGCTGTAATAACGTTTTTTGCGTTCTCATCATTTACATATAACCATACCCTGTTAATGGCAATCTTTGTAGCTCCATCCCCGGTATTATTACCTTTCACGGTTATATAGATCGTATCCACATTATCTAAATATGCCTGGATGTATGATGTGTCGGTAATGGTATTGCCCCCGAGCTGGAAACTTTTTAAAGTCTTCTTTATCATTTTGCCAGCAAAAATGCCGATCAGGTTCGTACCGTTCCAATTCTGATCAGTTTCAATAATAGTATACTTACGGGCGCTGTCCTGGCTGTAAGCCTCTACCCTGCAATACCTGGGGGCGTATTTAGTACCGCCAAACTCTACACCGATAGTGTTGCCATGTACAACGTGATCGATGGCAATTTTTATAGTCTTTTCGACCGTACCGGCATCGCTGATATTCACGTTGTTATCAAAGCTCCCTACGTCCTCAATAAACATTTTATAAAGTGAATCGGTAGTGTTGGAAGTTGTGGTAACCTTTATTCCGGGCTTATAACCATTGCTTGCACCCCAAACGGATCCGGACCCTAAAAGATAATCACTTTGAAAGCCACCGGCAAAGCGGCTGATTGTTGCATTAGGATATATGGAAAGGTTTTGCGGGCTTATGTCTTGTGCAGAATTGGTGCCGGTACCTGTATGGCAGTTTATAATGTTGCCTAAACCCTGATCATTGATGTATTGCGGTTTGAAAGCATACAGGTCGAAACTGTTGTTAGCGGTAGCGCCGTCCAGGTATATGGCAGCAGCCCGGCCAATGGTGTCCAGGTAGCGGCCGTAGTCTTCCAATTTCAGATAATAAAAATTACATTCTGATATCCCCTTTAAGGTCATCAGGCTTTTTGTTGCCGCCCCTACCCTTATGTTTCCGGACATGTTAAAAAAAGCAATCGTTGTTTTACCGGTACCGGCCGGGTAAATTTTTGTCGTGTCGGAATAGAGGTAGACACCATTTATGGTATTGCCGGCATCCATCAGGATACGCAAATTATTTATGTTCCCGTGATTTATTGCTTCAGCATAAAGCAAGTAATCCAAATTATGCGCTGAAATTACAAAGTCATTGATATAGCTTATGGGTGCGCTGCCATAGATTCCCATGCCATCAGCCAGCATCTTTACCCCTACCTGTCCTGCCATGTTATTACCCAGGGCATTGATCTCCCAATGTGAATCAGCTGTAGCGTATTTGTTGGTATGGCCATCCAGGTACACTACTACCCCTTTGCGTTTATTCAGATATCCGATACCACGCATTATAAACGTGGATGAATCTTTCGGCAAAAACATGGCAATAGAATCGGAGGCATAATTTGTAATCGTAACGCCGGCGCAAATAGTGAAGCTGCATCTTTGTGGAATTGTTACCGGTGTTTTAATGCCGTATTTATTGGTATCATTCAATACCACCGGTATGCCATACCTGGCACCAAATGCAAGCACCGCATTTAGCAGGGGCGCATTATCAACCGTACTGTCAGTACTTAAACCAACCCACAAAGGATTTAATGGCTGTGCTTTATCAAAGCGGCGCACGAAATACCCGCCACCTTTACCGGTCGCGGCAAATACCATTACATTATCTACTGTGTTTGCAGCCTGGGTGTAATAAAACAGCCCGCCCTTATTGGCATCGGTAACCAGGATGTTTTTACCTACACCGGCATAGAGGGCCAAAGAATCTACAGTAGAAAGCACGGCACTTGCTATATCGCCTGAAGTAACTACATCAGTCCATACTGTCCCATTGTACCACTTAAGCACACCTGCCACATCACGTATCTGCGACTTAGTGGTTTTGTTTGTGTTCAAAGCTGTCGTTGCAGATTGTGGAATCCCAAGCACGTAGTACGGGTCTATCCGGTTTATATTCTCGCCGTAAACTGTAGGATTTGCCGGAGTGTAGGTTTGTGCTGAACCTGAAAGGCATATTGCCACAAAGAAAAAAATGATTGTCTGTTTCATATTAGTATATACTTGTTTGTTGAGTAATTTTTAGGTCTTGTTTCTGAGCCGATGTTTTCACCACTGTTTGCTGTAGAGCCTTGTTCGTCAAGGCTGAATAAAGAACCGCCAGTGCCTCTATCAACATCAATTTTAACCAGAGGAACTCCTGTATGTTTATGAGGTCCAACAGTATCAACTTGATAAGTTCCGGCTACAACCGATATAGTTGTTCCGCGTTCAAAAAGATTTCTCCTGTCAGGCAAATAAAATTCTCCGGTTCCAGAATCTTTCAGTGAAAATTTCGCAGGAAATGTTAAATGACCAAGATACGTTGTTACTTGTCCTGCAGGAAGGTTCAATACAAACTCGTTATATAAACGAGCATAAGCCTCACTTGATACAGAACTTCCATCAAGCAATAAAGCTCCGAATGTATCATCGGCGATGGAGTCGAATGATACAAGTTTTCCAACTGTTTTAAAGTTTCCATCAACTATTCTTACACGCCATTCAAAATCGTCAGCGGCTCTTACGAGCTTAACGATTTCGATTTCTTCTTCGGACTGCATATAAATATTACCGCGAAGAAACTTGATAACATCGGTTCCTGATTGAACAACTTGAACGCAAAATTCACCGGAATCAGGAGTGCCGGTTTTCAAGCGTAACGGACGACCTGCTGGAGTTGATGCAATATCTGGAAGTGTAAGCGTAATCAAAGAAAATGATGGCTCGCAAATTATTTCGTTTCCAAAGTCGTCGCTTTGAATATTATCATCGTTATTTACTATTCGTGTTGAATAGTCTGAAATGGTAGATACGCTACCTCCAGCCTCAACTTCTTTTGGTTGGAATTTGATTGTGTAATATTGCTGATCTGCAAATTCGGCATCCTCTTGTAATAATACAAGTATTCCCATTAGTTTATCCCAAGAATAATCTACTCCTTGAATCATTGTTCCTACACCAGAATACTCTTCTATAGAAAAATCCCATCCTATATAATCAGGTTTTCCGTCAGTTCCATAAAAAACAAAA
>ERZ869921.1160-NODE-1160-length-11966-cov-8.293762_pt1 | contig 11966 bp, 14 predicted proteins | sample MGYA00579310_ERZ869921 | MGnify/ENA primary metagenome ERZ869921 (study PRJEB32216, sample SAMN09231816) | wastewater metagenome | place: USA: Maryland | collected 2016-06-21 | study: EMG produced TPA metagenomics assembly of the PRJNA472060 data set (Reclaimed...
GGTCGAAACGAGCGCGGAATCTCGCTACTTGCGGGCCTGGCTAAGGGGGTTGTGTCGTGATGATTGATCTGGACTCTCCTGTCACGCAGGCGCAGTTCGGTGAGATTGTCGGCGTGACGCAGCAGGCCGTTTCCGACTTTATCAAGGTGGCGGCGCTGGGTCCTGGGGTGCCGCTGGGCGTGATGCTGCAGGCTTACTGCGGCAGGTTGCGCGAGCAGGCTGCCGGCCGTGGATCTGACGGTGAGCTGGACCTCGTTCAAGAACGCGCCTGGCTGGCCCGGGAGCAGCGCATCGCCCAGGCCCTGAAAAACGCCACCACCCGCAAAGAGTTTGCGCCGATTGGGCGCCTGAGCGAGGTGCTTGCTGCGGCCAGCGGCTCGGTGGCGGCGAAGCTCGACGCGCTGCCCGGCCTGCTCAAGAAGGTGGCGCCAGAGCTGTCTGAATCTGCTCGTGATGCCATCGCTGCCGAAATTTCCAAGGCTCGCAACGAGTGGGTCAACGACACCCAGACCATGGAGATCAAGCCAGACCCATGGATGGACGACCCGGATGACGAAGCGGAAGAGCAGTTTGCAGACGAGGGCGCTGACTGATGGGCGCGCGGGACTTCAACGACCTGGACTTCGAGGCCATCACGCCCGAGATCGTGCGCGAGATCCGGCGCGCTCTGCGCAGCGGCCTCGACCCGCTCAAGGTCGACCCGCCCATGAGCCTGTCGAAGTGGGCCGCCGAGAACTTCTACATGAGCGCCGAGAGCAGCCAGAAGCGCGAAGCCTGGACGGCCTGGTACTTTCAGCCCGGCATCATGGACGCCATGAGCAACGACGCCATCGAAGAGGTGGACGTCATGAAGTCCGCCCGCGTCGGCTACACCAAGATGCTGCTGGCGTGCATCGCCTACGACGCGCACCACAAGAAGCGCAACCAGGCCATCTGGCAGCCCACCGACGACGACGCCGCGTCGTTCACCAAGACCGAGCTCGAGCCCATGCTGCGCGACGTCGCCTGCATGGCCGACGTGTTCCCCTCGTTCCTGGCCAAGAACAAAGACAACACGCTGCAGCACAAGAAGTTCCTCGGCTCCATCCTCCACATGCTGGGCGGCAAGGCTGCCAAGAACTACCGGCGCATCACCATCGCCAGCGCCAAACTGGACGAGATCGACGGTTTTGACAAGCTCATCGAGCGCAGCGCTGACCCCTTCACCCTGGCATGGAAGCGCCTTGAAGGCGCCACATTCAAAAAGATCATCGTTGGCACCACGCCGCGCATCAAGGGCGACAGCCACATTGAGGGCCGAGACCTGGCCGCCCAGGCCCGCATGCGCTACCAGGTGGAGTGCCCGCACTGCGGCCTTGAGCACCCGCTGACCTGGGGCGGCAAAGACAAAAGCCACGGCTTCAAGTGGGACGGCAAAGACGAAAGCACCGTGCGCCACCACTGCCCGCACTGCCTGGCCAGCATCAACCAGGCCCAGTTTCTGCGCTTGGCCGGCGGTGGCGCCTGGGTCAGCGAGTGCGGCAACTGGCGGTACGGGCAAGACGCCGTCTGGCGCAACGCCGCCGGCATCCCCTGCAAGCCGCCGCGGCATGTGTCCTTCCGCGTGTGGACGGCCTACAGCCCGCAGGTGGGCTGGGACGAGATCGTCCGCGAATTTCTCCAGGCCGTGGCCGGCCGCAAGCAAGGCAACAAGGGCCCGCTGCAGGGCTTCATCAACGAAACGCTGGGCGAGACCTGGGAAGACGACGAAGCCGAGCGCGTTGAAGTGCACGAGCTGCAGCGCCGGGCAGAGGCCTACGAGCTGCGCACCGTTCCCCAGGGCGGGCTGGTGCTGGTGGCCGGTGTTGACGTGCAAGACAACCGCTTTGAGGTCGTGGTGTGGGCCATCGGCCGCGGCGAGGAAATGTGGCTCGTTGACTACTGCGTCATCCCGGCCAACCCCGCCGATGAGCGCGAGTGGGACGACAAGCTCGACCCTTACCTACAGTCCACCTTCACCCACGTCAGTGGCCAAAGCATGCGCATCGAGGGCGCAGCCATCGACATGATGGGCCACTTCACCCACCAGGGCTACAACTTTTGCCGCATGCGCGAGCGCCGGCGCATCTTTGCCGTGCGCGGTGACAACCAGCCCGGCAAACCCATCGGCGGCCGCGCCACGCTGCAGGACGTGAACTACCGCGGCAAAACCATCAAGCGCGGCGTCAAGCTCTGGTACGTCGGCGCCGACACCGCCAAGGATCTGCTGTACGGCCGGCTCAAAGTCACCCAGCCCGGCCCGGGCTACGTGCACTTCTCCAACAAGCTGCCAGTCGAGTTTTTCAACGGCCTCACCGCCGAAAGTCGCGTGCCCGTGCGCACCGCCAACGGCTACGTCACCCGCTGGGTCAACGTCGACCGCAAGCGCAACGAGCCGCTGGACTGCACCGTGTACGCCCTTGCCGTCACCCACCGCCTGGCGCTGCACACCTACACCGACAAGATGTGGCAGCGGCTGGAAACCATGTACGAGCCTGACCTGTTTGCCCCGCCGCCGCAGCGCCCGGCGGGTTACGACCAGCCCGACGCAGAGGTGCCGCCCGTGCCCGGCACATTGCCAGCAACCACCCGACCGCCCACCTTCCTGCAGCAGCAGATCGCCGCCCGCCGCCGCCGCCCACAAGAGCCCAGCCTATGACCGGCATCCTCGCCCAGACCATCCGCCAGGCGGTGCGCCGCCCTGAAGTGATCGAGGCCGTGTGCAACGCCCTCGAGGCGCAGCTCCAGCGCGAGCTGTCGCGCATGGCCGGCGGGTCCGAGCTGTACGTGGGCAAGCGGCCAGACCGCGCCCAGCGCAACGCCCGCATCCGCGCGTCGTTCACCGGCGACAACTACGACGCCATCGCCCGTGCTGAAGACCTCACGCCCCGGCAAGTGCGCCGCATCCTGCGCAGCGTGCCCGCCAAAAAGTGACATTTGCCCGTGGCAATGTCACAGCCCGCCCGGCACATTGAAGGCTCAATGTCCACCATCACCGCCACAGGAACCCGAATGTGACAACCCCCACCACCGAGCCCGGCACGCTCTACACGGGCGACACCTGGGCGTGGACGCGCACCCTTGCCAACTACCCCGCCTCCGCCGGCTGGGTGCTCAAGTACACCCTCATAAACGCAGCCGGGCGCATCAACATCACCAGCACTGCCAGCGGTGACGATCACGCCGTCAGCGTCGCCGCCACCACCACCGCAGGCTACACCGCCGGCACCTACACCTGGCAGGCATTTGTCGAGAAAGCTACCGAGCGCTTCACCGTCGGCAGCGGCACCGTCATCGTGCGCCTCGGCCTGAGCACCGGCTCAGCTGGCAGCGATCAGCGCACCACGGCCCAGAAGGCCATGGAAGACGCGCTCGCCGCCCTTGCCGCCTACACCGCCAGCCGCGGCATGGTGGCCGAGTATGAAATCGCCGGCCGCAAGATGAAGTTCCGCAGCCTCGACGAAGTGCGCAAGCTCGTCAACTTCTGGCGCCGCGAAGTGCAGAACGAGATCGACGCCGAAAACATCCGCCGGGGCCTCGGCACCAGCCGCAAAATCTTCACGAGGTTTGGCTCATGAACATCCGCCAGCCGCAGCAAGGCAGCCGCATCCTCAACGCGTTTGTGGCCCAGCGCCAGGCCCAGCGCCGCGGCGTCACCGTCAAGGCCGTGCGCGGCTACGACGCCGCCCGCAACGACAACATCACCTTTGGCTGGGTCGGCAGCAGCGCCAGCGCCAATGAGGACATCAAGGCCGCGCTCGACCTCGTGCGCAAGCGCAGCCGCGACCTGGCACAAAACAACGACTACATGCGCAAATTCCTGCGCATGGTGGAGGTCAACGTCGTCGGTCCGCACGGCTTTCGCTACAAAAACCTCGCTGCAGACCCGGCCGCCCGCATCGGCGGCCAGGCCACGCCCGACGAAGCCGCACGCACCCTCATTGAAGAGCATTGGGCCAAGTGGGCCGCCGCCGGCATGTGTGAAGTCACCGGCCGCCACAGCCTGCGCGACGTGCTCAAGCTCGCCGTCAAGGCCTGCGCCCGCGATGGCGAATACCTGCTGCGCCGCGTGCGCGGCCGCGCCGCCGGCAACCCCTACGGCTACGCCCTGCAAGTGCTCGACGTCGACCGTTTGGACACCAAACACAACGGCGAATACGGCAACAACCGCATCATCATGGGCGTCGAGGTGGACGACGTCATGCGCCCCGTGGCCTACCACCTGCTCACCACTCACCCGGGCGACGGCACCTACCTCAGCCGCGCTGGCCAGCGTTATGAGCGCGTGCTCGCGCGCGACGTCTTCCACGGTGGCGTGGGCGACCGGCCCGAACAGGTGCGCTACATGCCATGGGCCCACACCGCCATGCTGCGGCTTGAAATGCTCGGCAAGTTCCAGACGGCCGCCGTCGTGGCCGCCCGCAAAGGTGCTGAGACCATTGGCGTGCTGCAGCAGCAGCCGGACGCCGACGCGCCGCCCCCGGGCAGCGCGGCCCTCGGCCAGCAGGGCGAAGACGGCGTCAACTACGAAACCAGCCTCCCGGGTCAATTCGACACGCTGCCCGCGGGCTACGAGCTCAAGCCCTTTGACACGAAGTACCCCAGCGACGTTTTTGGTGTGTTTGTCAAAGACTGCCTTCGCGGCGTGGCCAGCGGCCTCATGGTCGCGTACAACGGCCTCGCCAACGACCTGGAGGGAGTCAACTACAGCAGCATCCGCGCCGGCGTCATTGAAGAGCGCGACGGCTGGATCGACCTGCAGGAATGGCTCATCGCCCAGCTGGTCGACCGCATGCACGCCGACTGGCTTGAAATGGCGCTGCTCAACGGCGCCATCACCTACAACAACGGCAGCGCCTTGCCCGCAGCCAAGCTCGACAAATTCAGCGCCCACAAATTCACCGGCCGCCGCTGGCAGTGGGTCGACCCGCGCAACGACGCGCAGGCCGCCATCCTGGCCGTCCAGCGCGGCTGGACGACTGACAGCCAGATCGCCGCCGAGCGTGGCTCCGACTGGTGGGACAACATCATCGAACAGGCTGGTGAAAAAGAGCACGCGAAAAACAACGACGTGACCATCGGCCAGACCATGCCAGCGCCAGCGCCAGAGCCCGCAGCCAGCGGCGAATAAAGCCGCGCGGGGCCGCCCGCAGATAGTGACATTTTCCCCTGTAAATGTCACAGTCAAAAAATAACAGTGTGGGGCATGGACAAGCCCACACTCCAGCGCAAACAGCCTGACGACGCACTCCTAAAGGCACCCGCCGCACGGGCCTTTGGCCTGACCCGCGAGGCCGTCAATGTCGAAGCCCGCACCGTCGAGCTGGCCTTCAGCTCCGAAGAGCCTTACGAGCGCTGGTTTGGCATCGAAGTGCTCAGCCACGCCAAAGGTGCCATTCGCCTGGCGCGCCTGCAAAACCGTGGCGCCGTCCTCATGGATCACAACACGCGCGACCAGATCGGCGTCGTGGAATCGGTCGAACTCGGGACGGACCGCGTAGCACGCGCCGTCGTTCGCTTTGGGAAAAGCGAGCGAGCCGAAGAGATCTTCCAGGACGTGCAGGACGGCATCCGCGCGCATGTGTCTGTGGGCTACATGGTCCACAGCTGGAAGGTGGAAGAAGGCAAGGGCGACGCGCCCAGCACCTACACCGCCCTCGACTGGGAGCCGCTGGAAATCTCCATCGTCTCCGTGCCCGCAGACCCCACCGTCGGCATTGGCCGTGGCCTCACCGACGAGCAAGCCCAACACCTCAGCCGCGAATACGGCATCGCCCTCAAGGCGCAGCCCGCGGCTGACCCTGTGCCCGAACCTGAAACCAAACCAACCGAGGTGAAACTCATGGACAAGACCCCCGAACAAATCGCCGCTGAAGCCCGCACCGCCGCCACGGCAGACGCGGCCAAAGCCACCACGGCCATCATCAACCTCGGCCGCGCCTACGCGCACCTGGGTGGTGAGCGCCACGCCGCCGACTTTCTGCAGTCCGGCAAGACCGATGCCGCCGAATTCCAGGCCGTCCTGCTGTCCAAGATCGGCACCGCCGGCAGCGACACCAGCAAGGGCGAGATCGGCATGGACAAAAAGGAAGTGCAGCGCTTCAGCTTCATGCGCGCCCTGCAGTACCTGGCCGACCCGCTGGACGAAAACGCCCGCAACGCCGCCGCGTTCGAGCGCGAGTGCTCGCAAGAAGCCCGCCGCAAGGGCGGCCTCAAGCGCGGCATGGGCCTGACCATCCCGGTCGACGTGCTGCGCACCTCGCTGGACGGCCTGAGCCGCGACCTGAACGTCGGCACCGCCACCGCCGGCGGCAACCTGGTGGCCACCAGCCTGCTGGCCTTCAGCTTCATCGAGCTGCTGCGCAACAAGATGGTCATCCAGCGCCTGGGCGCCACCACGCTGAACGGCCTCGTTGGCGACATTGCCATCCCGCGCCAGACCGGCGGCTCCACCGCCTACTGGGTGGCCGAATCCGGCGCGCCCAGCGAAAGCCAGCAAACGGTTGACCAGGTCACCATGGCCCCCAAGACCCTGGGCGCCTACACCGACATCAGCCGCAAGCTCATGCTCCAGTCCAGCCTGGACGTGGAAGCGATGGTCCGCAACGACATCGCCCGCGTCATCGGTCTGGAAGTGGACCGCGTCGCCCTGTACGGCACCGGCTCCAGCAACCAGCCCACCGGCCTGAAGAGCCAGACAGGCCTGAACACCAGCGACTTCAGCGCCAACGCACCCACCTACGCCGAGATCGTGGGCCTGGAAACCCTGGTCGCCGCGGACAACGCAGACGTCGGCACCATGGCCTACCTGGTCAACAGTACCGGCCGCGGCAGCCTGAAGACGACCGAGAAAGCCAGCAACACCGGCATGTTCATCTGGGAGGCTGGCAACACCGTCAACGGCTATCGCACCGAAGTGTCCAACCAGGTCGCCAGCAACGACTTCTGGTTCGGCAACTGGGCAGACCTGCTGCTCGGCTTCTGGTCCGGCCTCGACCTGCTGGTCGACCCGTACACCGGCGCCACCAGCGGCACCGTGCGCGTGGTTGCCCTGCAAGACGTGGACGTCGCCGTGCGCCACGGCGAGTCCTTCGCCCGCGGCAACAACACGCTGTAACCGCACAGGCCCAGCCGCAAGGCTGGGCCTCACGCGCCATGCCCACCATCCGCATCACACGCCAGACAGTCGCCCAGCGCCGCAACGTGCGCGTGGGCGACGTGCTGGATGTGTCCGAGGCCGAGGCCCGCCAGCTCATCGGCGCTCGCAAGGCAGAGCTTGCCCCTGCCGGTGCTGATGCGCCCGCGCTGGCCAGCCCGCCCGTCAAGACCACCAAACCCACCCCCCGAAAGGCCAAACCATGAGCCTCGACCGCAACCTCGGCGCCCACCTGCAAACCATCGACCTGCTGCCCATGCAGTCCGTCACCGGCGACGGCAACGGCACCGGCGTCGACCTGCAGCAGTTTGTGGGCAGCGTCGCCATCATGCTGGCGGCCAAAAACACCGCCGGCACCACGCCCACGCTGGACATCAAGCTCCAGGACAGCGCAGACAACTCCACCGGCTGGGCGGACATCACGGGCGCCGTCTTCACCCAGGTGACGGACGCCAACACCAGCGCCGCCACGCTGGAAAAGATCGTCCTGAATGTTGACGCCTGCGCCCGCTACGTGCGCGCCGTCAAAGACATCGGCGGTACCAGCTCCCCTGCGTTCGACGTCACCTGCGTCGGTGTGGGTGTGAAGCAAGTTCGCTGATCGCGCGCCATGGCCTTCACCGAAGACCTGTCCGTGTTCCTTGACGAGGCCGACTTCGCCGTCAGCGCCACGCTGGGCGCGGCCACGTTTCCGGTGATCTTTGACCGTGCCCACCTTGAAAGCCTGGGCATCAGCAGCACCCAGCCCGTGGCCGTCGGCAAGACGAGTGACCTGGCCGCCGCCACTGGCGGCACCAGCATCACCATCGCCGGCACCGCCTATGTGGTGCGCGACAACCAACCCGACGGCACCGGCATGACCACCCTCATCCTGGAGGCCGCGTAAACCATGGCCACCACTGTGCACCTGGGCATCCGCGACGCGCTGGCCGGCCTGATGCAGGCATCGCCCGCGCTCGCCGGTGGCCGCGTGCATGAAAACCGCGAATTCGTGCTTGCCCCTGGCGTCGAGTCTGGCATCTGGGTCAGCCGCCGCCAAACGCTGCCCACCCGCCGCACCGTCGCCGGCACCATGGACTGGGAGACCGAGCTCGAAGTCGGCATCCGCGCCCGCAAAGGCGCCAGCGCCACGGCAGAGGCCATTGCAGACGACCTGTGCGCCAGCGTGTACGGCCGCGTCATGGCCAACACCGGCCTCAGCGGTGCCGCCATGGACACCTTGCCCGGCCCCATCGTGTGGGACCAGGAAGAGGGCGCCGAGCTGGTCGTCACCTGCACGCTCACCTTCACTGTGCAGCACCGCAGCTTAGACGCATCCATCACCGCCTGAGCTCGCCGCCATGCCCAAAGCCGCCGCCCCTACATCTACGGCCCAGCCCACAGCTCCCGCCACGCCAGGCGCCGCCCCCGCGCCGGCCCCTTGGCCCGAGCCGCAAGCCGGTGGCCGCTATGTGCGCGACCCCATCACCGGCGCTCTGCAGCCCAAAGCCGCAGCGCCCGCCCCGCAACCTGCATTCACCGAAACCCCCGAGGAGTAAAACATGGCCAACCGCAACGTACGCGACGCAGTCATCCTGAGCAAGGCAGAGTCCACCTACGGCACCGACGCCACGCCCACCGCCGCAGACAACGCGCTACTCGTCAGCAACTTCAGCGTGACCCCGCTGAACGCGCAAAACGTCAACCGCGACCTGATCCGCGGCTTCCTCGGCGGCGCCGAGGCGCTGGTGGGCGACCGCTACATCAGCGCCCAGTACAGCGTGGAAGCCGTCGGCTCCGGCGCCGCCGGCACCGCCCCCGCCTGGGGCGACCAGCTGCTCGCCTGCGGTTTTGCCGAGACGGAAACCTCCAGCACCCGGGTGGATTACACCCTCGTGTCAGACGCCTTTGGCTCGCTCACCAACTACTACCACGACAGCGGCGTCAAGCACATCAGCACCGGCACCCGTGGCAACGCCGAGCTCATGCTCCAGCTGGGCGAACGGCCCATGTTCAACTTCACCATGCTGGGCCTGTACAACAACGAAACGGCCGCCAGCCAGCCCACAGACGCCGTCTACACCGCGTTCAAGACGCCGCAAGTCGTCACCAACGCCAACAGCCAGGACATCGTCCTCGGCTGCACCCACAGCACCAGCGGCGCCCCCGCGCTGGCCAGCGGCACCACCTACCCCAGCCAGGGTATCCGCATCAACCTGGGCAACACCGTCAACCACCTGCCGCTGCTGGGTGGTGAGTCCATCCACATGAGCCAGCGCGAAGTCACTGGCTCCATCACGCTCGACCTGACCGCCGCGCAGGAAGTCACCCTCATGGGCAACGTGCGTGACGCCACCCTTACCAGCCTGGGCTTTGTGCACGGCAGCGTCACCGGCCGCAAGCTGCTCGTCTTCATGCCCTACGTGCAGCTCATCAACCCGCAGAAGGTCGACGTGCAGGGCAAGCGCCTCATCAGCTTCGACTTCCGCGCCGTGCCCAGCGCCGGCAACGACGAGCTGCGCATCGTCACCAGCTTCTAAGGCGGGCCCATGCAATACAAGCTCGGCATTGGTGACTTTATCGGCGTGCAGGTCGAAGGCGAGGCGAACGACGCGCAAGGCGCCTTCAAGCCCTTCAGCTTCGTGCTGGTGTGCAAGCGCCTCACGGCAGACCAGCTCTCGCAACGGCACGAAAAGGGGGAAGAAACCTTCCTCCAGCTCTTCACCGAGATCGCCACAGACTGGCGCAACCAGGCCCTTGTGCTCAATGAAGACGGCACCCCCGCCGCCTTCAGTGCGGAGGCGCTGGCAGTGCTGTTCAGCATTCCCGGCATGCCCTTGCAGGTGTACACCGCCTACCTGCAGCAAGTGGCGGTGCGCCAAAAAAACTCATTGAAGCCGCGCGCCTAGCAGCCCGCGGCGCACTCACCACCCAGGCGCAGCATGAACAGCAAGCCCAACAGGCCGCGGAGCACCAAGCCGCCGACGCGGCCGCGCTGGGCTTCCGCATCGTGTGGGAAGGCAGCGACGAGCCGCCCGAGCTGCCCACCTACTGGCTCTGGCCCTGCAATGCGCCCGTGTGGCGCATCTGGGGCCTGCTGCAAACCCAGTGGCGTGCTGGCATGGCCGGCGCTACCGGGCTCGACCACACGGCCGTCTGGGCCACCCTGCGCCAACTGGTGCAAAGCCGCAAGCAGCGCCACGAAGCGTTTGAAGACATCTGCGCCATGGAGCGCGCAACCCTTGAAGAGTGGCAAGCCCGCAGGCCAGCCAGCTAACCATGTCTGAAGCCAAAATCCTTCTCACCGCTGAAGACAAAACCCGCGCCGCGTTTGAATCGGCACGCCAGGGCCTGGGCAACCTGCAAACCAGCGTCACCAGCGTTACCAGTGCGCTTGGCGCCCTGAGCGTGGCCGGTGCCGTGCTCGGCCTTGCAACGGGCGTCAAAAACGCCATCGACGCGGCAGACCAGCTCAACAAGCTCAGCCAGCGCACCGGGGTGGCCACCGAGCGGCTGAGCGAACTGCAGTTTGCCGCCAAACTCAGCGACGTTTCCACCGAAAGCCTCACCACCGGCCTCAAAAAGCTCAACCTCAGCATTGCTGAAGGCCTGGCGGGCGACAAGGAAAAAGTCGCCCAGTTCCGCGCGCTCGGCATCACCCTGCGCGACGCGGCCGGCCGCGCCAAGTCGGCAGACCAGGTGCTGCTGGAGATGGCAGACACCTTCAGCACCGTCAAAGACGGCGCCAACAAAACCGCACTGGCTGTGGGTGTGCTGGGCAAGGCGGGGGACGAAATGATCCCGCTGCTCAACGGCGGCAGCAGCGCCATCAAGGCCATGATGGACAACGCCCGGCGCCTGGGCCTCACCATCAGCGGCCCGTTTGCCCAGCAGTCCGAAGAGTTCAACGACAGCCTGACCATCCTGCGGGCCAGCACCAGCAAGCTCACCATCGCCCTCGCCACCGATCTGGTGGGCGGCATCAGCCGTGCCACCAAAGCCATGGCCGAAGCCACAGTGCAGGGCGGCAAGTTCAGCGGCGTGCTGGCGTTCATGCAGACCCTGCTGACCGGCGACGACCGCCACAAGGCCAACGTGGCCGTCGTCGAGCTGACGGACGCGCTTATCGGCAGCCAGAATGCGCTGGACAAGGCCCGCGCCCGGGGCGACCAGGCCGCCGTGGAGCGACTGACAAAGCGCGTGGCGGGGCTGCGCGAAGAAATCAAGATGCACCAGGGCGTGGCCAAGAGCATCGACCAGGCCGCCGCTGCTGCCGAGGCGGCCAAACCCAAGCAGGACAAAGACCTGCGCGCGCCCAATACGGCCGCCGCCGATGCGGCCCGCAAAGCCCGTGAAGAGGAAGAAAAATTCCGCATCAAGTGGGGGCGGGACGACGCCACCCGCCAGGGCGAGTCCATCAACAAGCGTAACGAAGAAGAGGCCAAGGCCCTTACCGCCGCCATCAACGGCCTGATCGACTCCCGCGAACGCCAGTTCGCCGCCGATGCCAAGGTCATCGCCTCGGCTGAAGACCTTGTCAAGCAAGCCCAGTTCGAGCTGTCCATCATGGGCCTGAGCAACGTGGAGCGCGACAAGGCCATTGCCTTGCGCCAGCTCGAGGCGACGGGCATCGACAAGTCAACGCTGAAGTACGCCGAGCTGGCCGAGGCCATGAGCAAAACGGTCACCGACCGCGCCGCCATGCAAAAGCAGATCGACGACTTCCAGAACGTCTGGAACAGCATCGACCGCACCGCGCAGCAGACCTTCACGAACATTTTCGAGGGCGGGCAGGACGCCTTCAGCAAGCTGC
>ERZ869921.1161-NODE-1161-length-11963-cov-3.893097_pt1 | contig 11963 bp, 18 predicted proteins | sample MGYA00579310_ERZ869921 | MGnify/ENA primary metagenome ERZ869921 (study PRJEB32216, sample SAMN09231816) | wastewater metagenome | place: USA: Maryland | collected 2016-06-21 | study: EMG produced TPA metagenomics assembly of the PRJNA472060 data set (Reclaimed...
TTTCATAGTGCTGAATTAAGGTAGATAAATGAGACGGGCCGAAGCCCGTCTCCCTAAGGTCGTTAAGCGACCTGAACTTCGCCTGCGCGGCCATCGACCGTGTACATCAGGCGTACGCGGGCTTTACCTGCAGTAGCGTTCGCCACTGTGTAAGCGATGGTTGCACGGACGTTTGCGCCAGCGGCATTGTGCTGCAGAGCCGATGTCAGCAACAGGGCGGTGCGCGTGTTCGCAGCAGCCATCAGGGATGTAGATCCCAGAATCGTGGTCAGCGAGCCAGCGATACCCAGCGTGATCGTCGCAGCTGTCGAGCCAGTGTAAGCTGCCTCGATGATCAACTCTCCGCCTGCCAGCACAGCGCCCGGAGGCAGTGGGATGCAGTCGAAGGTGATCGTATTTGCCACTGGTCCAGTCAGACCGGTTTCACCCGGATCTTTGGACAGCGCAACGGTAGACCCGAGGGTCTTTTTAGCCCCGTCAACAGAGTCGATAACCCAGTCATTCCACTCGAAAGTGAACTCTTGAACCAGCGGCGTCTGAGCGGTGCGCGATGCAAGTTTTTTCATGCTCTGTTTCTCCTTAAGTAGCCACGTAGCAAGAAATCACGCCGAAATCTTCGACGGCATTGCTCTCGTAGATGTTGCCGAACTTCGGCTTCAGGAACCCGAGGATCTTACCGACCGAGATACCTTGTGAGTTATCGTAGTCGAAGCCCTTTTCGTTCCATTCCGGCACCTTGATGTCTGCCATGCCGAGCGCTTGGGCGCCGCAGAACAGGACTTGGCAACCGTCGATGTTTCCACCCGCACCGTACTTACCGTTGGACAGGCCAGAGGTATTCGGCACGTGACGGAACTCGTGCAGGTAGATGCCGTCGATCTTGACGGTGTTACCTGTGAACAGGTTGTCGTTAACGTCCTTGCTTTGGCTGTAGCGCAGGTTGGCCATGTAAGTGGCGTCTTGCTTCAGCTTGGCCATCGCCTGCGGTGTCAGGAACGCGTGGAACGTTTCTTCTCCGCCGCCGTTGGTCACACCGCGGATGTAACGATCCTTGGCATAAGCCTTCAGCTGAACGAACATTTCCCACATTGGGGTGTCTGCGGCAGCAACAGCAGCCGAAGTGTTCGAGCCAGACTGGCTAGTCTTCAGTACCTTGTTGGTACCATCCCAGCGGCACATACGGCGTGTCGACGGGGCAGCAACGTCGCCAGCGAACTCCAGATACTGGAGGTCAGAGCCGACGCGCGAGGCACCGTTCGGACGGTACGAATAGGCAACACCGGCCAGAGTCTGGAAAGCCAGCTGGTCGATACGGTCAGCCAGCCAGTAGGCCAGCACGTTCTTGCTGTTTTCGCGGAATGTGACAACAGACTTCTGGTCTGCCATACGACCTTCGTGACGGTTGGCGTGACGCAGTTGGTCGATGCGGATAACCTGATCAAAGGTTTGCATCCCTTCTTCGTTGCCTTCCAGCGTACGATCGCCGGCAACACCATCACCCTGCAGGTCAGCCAGCAGCGTAATAACGGCGCGAGCGCCCTTTTCCGATTGCTTCAGCTCGGTGATGTGTTGAATCATCGCGTTCGGGCCGGTACCCAGAAAGCGGTTCACAAAAGACTGGTTACGGGCATTCTTCCAAAGATCCATCGACCAGATGGTTTTCTGTTCATTTGTTAGAAGGCCAAAATTGGTGAGAGCCATTTTTTTCCCTTTATTAAAGCGTTATGCCACTTCGAATCGATTGGACTTACTCAGATTTGCTTTAGCTGGCAGGATTTGCAGGTTGGCTTCGCAGTGCAGGCCACATACTAATTTGCTCTTCAGCGGAATTATGTGATCCACGTGCATTCTTGTACCCGTACTCTTACTCAGCGCTGCTGATTCTTTGTAGATGCTCTCAATCGTTTCTAAGTTAGCCCATTTCGGCGTGGCTCGGAGCTTCGATGCGCGGCGTTTGTTTTCCTTGGCAGTATTTAGGTGCGGGTTGGCTTTCTTCCACACCGCGTTCCTGGCTCGGCATTTATCGTTGTTCTTTCGGTAGTAATCGAGTACCCTAAGGTTCTCGCTCTCCCGGTTAGCTTCACGGAATTTCTGCCCAGCTGTCCTGTTTCCTGCCCGGACTACTTCGCGATTTGCATCTGCGTGTATCTTGACCGCTGCTCTGAAGCACATCTTGCACTTCGCTTCATAGTAACCCCGTTTGGAGTGCCAATAAAACTCTGTGTTTAGTTTGCTCTCGCTGCAGCATCTACACACCCGCATAGTTCCTCACTACGTCAGTTTCTACCACTTGCCGAATGTCGCTTCGAGCTAGCGTCTGTGGAGGCACTGTCGTGGCCTACCTGTATCCGATGTGCGGAATATACCACTTTTTTACGCCAACATTTCGGGAGTCACGGTATTTCTTGCAACTTCCCCGAATTTATTTGAGTAAGTGATGCTCGTGACTTGCCGTTCAGCGATCCATCCGCCACGTGCAGCGTAGGCGTCCCGGGCTGCCAGCGTCGGGTGTTGGATGACCGTCATGCCTGAATGCTCCTTCTCCTCCACGTGGTGACGGTGCCCGGTGTGGCAGTAGCGCTTCGTCGTATTCCCCCAGATTTTCGGGAACTGTGCAGCGAATGTCAGCGGCAGCTGGCTGTTCTTCTGTAGGTGGCCGTGGTGCCAAGCCAGCATGGTGTCGCCGTGCTGGTGCACGTAGTACGGCAGTTCCGAGTCGACGACCGTCAGCCGGGGCTCATTCTCGTACAGAGCAGAGAACATGGCACGAAGCCAGACGCTCGACGCCATGTCGTGATTACCTTCAGCCATCACGACCACAACCTTGCGGTGCTTAGCCAGCGCCATGTCGATCACGCGGCGGAGAATTCGGATGGCTACCTTCACCATCTTCCCAAACCGGCCGTCCGCGTCTAGCGGATGCTTGTGCATAGGTGTCTGAGCTACGTGGCCGTCATAGTGCATCCAGTCGCCAAGCTGGGCAACGACGCACGTCTCGGCGCTGGGGCTGGCTTTTACCATTGCGGCGAAGCATCCGACCAGCGTTTCTTCGGCGATGTCGAGGTTCCAGTCTGCTCCGCCCTCTTGGCTCCACGCCAGCATGCCCACGTGCGAGTCGGTCAGGGTGTACACGTTGCACAGGCTGGGCTGGGCGACGTTTGGCGCAGTGATCGGCGCTACGCGCGGAAGATCAGCCTGCATTTCCTCGATGGCAGCCTTCAGGAGTTCGGCCTGTTTCTCCTGATCCTGCGTCGTCTTGACCCACTGCAGCACCGTCTCGCCGTTCTTGATCAGGGTGCTGACTCCCTTCAGCTTCTGCCCGGCAGGGATGTCGAATTCGACATCCTGAACCTCCGCCTGCTCCTTCACCCGGTTTACCACGCGGTCTACGGTTCTGCGGCCTAGGCCCAGCCGACGTGCCGCCTTTGTGTTGCTCCCCGCCGAGATTACAGCCTCAAGCACTCGGCGTTGAGCCGGGGTGGCGTATTGGAGTAGCTCTTTCATTCTGCTTTCCTTAAACGATACGTGCGGACGGGTCGACGCGACCCAGCATCGTGATTACAAACAATCCGTACCGCCCGCTGCGGATCGGCCCAACCTTGCGCTTCAAATACAGCCATTGCGGCCTTTGCTCCTGTCCCTACGGCCTCAACGCCTGCGCGGATCTTCTCTGCCTCCCCGGAGTCCCGGTAAACCTCTACCCCTCGTTCTGACAGCACAATAACGTGGCACGAGCCGATTTTACCCAGTTTCCCGTTTTTCCCCTTCTTGTACCACTTTAGGAATGCGTCGCCAGCCTCGACCTCGCCGGCCATGCCGATCAGTTCGCCGCGCCAGCGGACGACTTTCGGCCCCAGCCAGACTCTGTCTCCATCGCTGATGCTGCTGTCCGAAACCATCAGGCCAAGGGGTGCAGATGCGAGGATTGTGGTCATAGTTCTCCTAACTCAGCTGGTTTTGTTTCGCCCGTAGGGCCTTCCACCATATTGTGCGCCGCGTAGAGCGCCGCCAGTCGAGAAATCGTTCCCCAGTCCAGTTTGGACATTCGTGGGGTTTCGGGGCGCATGAACTCCGCCTGATTGGCAGACATGTACCGGTACATCCGCATAAACAGACGCAACTGGGCTTGCGTCCAGTTTATAGCGTTTGTCATTATGTGCCTGTCTTGTCGATAAATTTTGCCGCCATTTTGTCTAGTGCCGCTGCGCCGGCATATGCCGCGAGCGCTACGCTGATCGCTTCTGTCATGCCGTCCAGGGCCGCGCGCTCCCCGATGAAAAACGTCAGCACACCCGCCAGCAAACTACTCACCATGTGGGCTCCGACAAACAGACCCAGCCGCGATGGCATTTCGTCTCTAAGCCGGTTCAACAGGGCAGCCAGTCCTGCCAGCATCGAGATAATGAAAACCGTCAGCCACGCGAACATCGGCACACTCTTCATGGCGTCGTTCAACGCAAGCCCTGAGGCCCACACTGTGGCGGGCCAGAGGACATAGATGATGATTTTCAAGAAGAATAGGGCTCGCTTCATTTTCTGCGGTCTACGTAAGGGTACCGGCTAGACCGTTGGTTCCGGATGATTGTACCGACAGCGATCCAGACCGCAGCTATCCCGTCGATGACGTAACTGAGCGCCAAAAGGGTCAGAGTGTCGTTCTTCGCCATAACGAGCAGGAACGCGCTGTTGCACAAAGCAAGGCCAATGTACCCATAGTGCCTACAAAACCGCGCTGTGGGGATTCTGAAGCGATCTGGGAGCACATCGTTGATGATGATGTCCAGCAGCCCGATTATTGCCAACGCAGCCTGGGCAAAGAGGACGACAAACCCTGCCTCCCCAGACTGTTCCACCAGCTTGCCGTTAAGGGAGCCCTCAGCAAACAAGCTTACGACAACGACGATCAGCGTGCGGAGGCACAGATACGTGCGTATCGGCCGGTAGGCTTTTTCGGGCTGCATGGCATTACACCGTGTCGCCGCGAAGCTGGGCCAGAGTCTCTTCGTTCAGGGCAGCGAAGTCTTTCTGGTTCATTTTCATCACTGCTGCCGCGTCTACCTTACCGCCGCCCATCTTGTCGCTGGGTTCCCCGATCTTATCGGCCGCAGGCGGTGTTTTCTGGACCGCGTCAGCTGTTTTCTTCACTGCGGCTGACTTCCGCTCCGCGGCAACCTGTTCCGGGTTCACTCGGGGCTGGGAAGTTGTCGCAACCTCCTGCTTTGTGTTTGCCGTCCCGACAATCAGTTTGACGGCCTTTTGGAGCGCGGCAGTCGGGGTCAAGCCCTTCAGCTGGTACGCTTCCTTCAACTCAGCGACCTCGTCCATGACAGCCTGATCGTACGCGTCATCGTCCGGGTTCAGGACGGGGAATGTCGACTCGATGCGTTCCAGCGCCACGTTGTACCGTGCTCGTTCCGTTGCGCGGATTTCCGCAGCCTGGATCTTCATGTCCGACTTCGACTCGGCCATGTCGCGCTCAGCCTTGCGGATTTGGGACATCAGGGTGGCTGCTTCGTCTGTTTTCCCGTCTACGATAGCGGCAGCGTACTCTTTCTCTAGTTTCAGGACGTTCTGCTCCAGCGCAGTAATCTCCTTGTTTACCTCGGCGATCGTCTGCCCCTTCTGGTACTGAGCCAGCTGGGCTTCAAGGGTGGCACGCTGTTCGCGCTCTTTCTCAAGGATTTCCTTGTGGCGAGACAGCGGGATGCGGGTGTCCTTCTTGGACTTCTTGTCGTCCTCTTCCCCATCCTCTGGTTTGTCGTCTTTCTTCTCTGCCTTCAGCTCAGCTTCGAGCTTGTCTGCCTCCTCTTGGGCCTTGATTGCATCGAGCGCAGCCTGATCAACCTCGTCTTCCCCCGGCAGATCGTCTCCGCGGTCTTCGTTCGGGGCCATGTACACGTAGTGCTTTCTCATTTCTGGGGTCCTTTTGGTTTCTGGGCTTCTTTAGCCGCCTGTTGGGCAGCCGCGATTTTAGCGTCCTCACGCTTTTGTGCAAGGTCCTGAGCCTTCAGGTCAAGTTCAGCACCTTTTACTTCTCTGTCCATAGCGAGTTCTCTCTCCTTGATCGACATGTCGTGCTCAAGTTCCCGCTCCTTCAGGGCGGCGGTCATCTCTACCTCGCGCAGCTTTCCGGCGTCTCCCTGCCCGGCTTCCTGCGCCTTTGTCATCTTCAGCTGCGCGTCGGCGTGTTTCGAGGCTGCGCTACCTTCTTTCTCCAGTACTTCCGCAGTCATGCCGCGCAGTTGGAGCGCTTTCTGCTGCTGAGCCTCCGGGCTGGTCTGGTCGCCCTCCATCTGCTTGATGATGTCTTTCTTGTTCATCAGGCGGCTGGAGTCGATCAGCACCGAGTCCGGGATCTGGATACCCGCCTCGCGCATCGCCATGGCTTGTTCGAACTGACTGTCTTCGAGGGTTTCGCGGGCTGGCACGGAAGTTACGACGACCCCGTATTCTCCGAGCGTCAGGTCGTTCACGATCTGGCCGTACTGGTCGACTTGGTTCACGGCGATCTGTTCCGTTTCTCCCGTGGCTTCGTCCCCGGTAATAGCGATCATGCGGGCTTCTGTGTAGAACTCCTGCACGAGGTCCAGAGCGTTCCGGGCGATGATGAAGTCCGTACGTGTTAGGCTGTCCATCGGCTTCACGAGGTTTGTGCTGCCGGACTTCTTCTTCTCCTGGATCGCCTTAGCCGCGACGTCCTCGCGGTCAAACCCCTGCATGGAGTCCGACACCCCGGAAATCGTCTTAATGTGCTCCTCGGCCTTGTACGACACCCGGTCGAGGCCCTGCGGCACCTGATTCGGCTGGATCTTCTGGACGTCCTTGTCCGGATCCCCATTGACTTCGAGGACGATGCCAGTCTCCGCGCCGCGTTGCTCCAGTTCGGCGACGGTCATGTTAACCAGCGCACCGGCCTTGACCTTGTATCCGGAGTTAGCCGTCGTGTTCACGACATGCAGTTCCTGACTCGTCACCTTGTTCAGGAGATCCTGGGAATCGATCAAGTTTCCCACCAAGCCGATCGTCTTACCGTGGCGGAAGTATGGGAAGTACGGAATTACGGTGAAGTGCTGGTAGGGCGACCAGTCGTGGTGCAGCAGCACGTTGTCTGCCATCGCCAGCCACTTGATGCGGCGGACGAGCTTAGGGACCACTTGGAACCCGAACTTCTCGACGAAGTACGCGATGCGATTCCGGTCGAAATCCTCCGGAATCGGGCGCATGTCGCCGGTTTCGGGGCTCAGGAAGTGTTTCTGCTTGTCCAGCGTGCGGTACTGGCGTTCGATCAGGCGCACGTTGCGCAGCACGTTACTCTGGTCGTAACCCCCGGCATACAAAGGGTTCAAGAGTTCGCCGAATCGGTCGCGGTTCAGCTGGATGGAGTCGTACCCGTATGGAAAGGCGGAATTGTCCCGGTTGCGAAGCAACTCGGCATCCTCCTTGTTGTACAGCACCGCTACGTCGTCTGTTGTCAGCCATGTAGTCGTGAAGACCTCGCCCCATGTGTCTGGATCGTAGTCCTCGGCGTCAGGGTCTGGCAGAACGTTCTTGGGGTTCAGTTTTGTGATCTGAACCTCTCCCTGCATTGAATCACGAGTAGTGAGTCGCATGTCGAGATACCCGCGGCTGGTAATAATCCCGTCCGCGAACATATCGCTGCGCTTCCAAGCCAGCTGGTTGTTGTCTGAAATCTGCTTGAAGACCTTCGTCATGATCGTCGCAGAGTCGTCAGTTGCTTGGTTTCGGGGTCTGTAACTTGTCTCCGCCCGGTTGTAAATCTGCTCGCCCATGACGTTACTCACCGTCGAAATAATCTTGTTAATCGTCAGCGCAGGGCGGCGCACGGCAGCGAGTTTTGCCTTATCTGCTGGGTCCCACTGGTCGCCGGCAAAGAACCGTTCACACTTGGCAGCTTTCTCCATGAACTTTGTGTGCCCGTTATCGCGGACATATGCGTAGCGTACCCAAGTTTTGTATGTTTCTTCTGCGTTAACTGGCATCGCGATCCACCTTAAAGTCTAGGATGGAATCTAGCGCCCCGTCGCGCTCCACCACAATTATTTCCTGTCCAAACCAAACTTTCGAGACTGGGGTGCTGTATGTCTCAGAAAGAAGCTTTTCGGCCCGCTCAAGGCAGGCCGAGGTCACATGGAGTGCGTTTTCGACGAGCATTAGTCGAGGAACCGTAGTTTGTAGATCGTCTGGGCTGTCAGCTGTTCAATCTCTGCCACGATGTTTTCGAGAGCTGGGCTGTCCAGAGTTTCGACCTGGGGGAGACTCTCTAGGTACTCCTCGAGGTCCAGTTCGGTGCACTGAGCGACCGGATACTTCTTAATCAGCCCGGTGAGCCCTTGATAGACCTCGGCATACGAGTCAACAAGCCCGGGGAGGGCTTCGTAGAAGGAGCCAAGGGCCATGTGCTCTGCGTAAGACGTCGTCGATAGGTGCTTCAGGTGGGCGCAGGTCCCTAGAGCTAGGGACTCGGCGATAAATTCAGCTGGTTTCATGCTGCCATAAACGACGTCGTCGCTCCAAGGTTAAGTTTGTCTCGCCAGGATTCGGGTTTCTTCTCTCTGGGCTTCTGCGGGGGCTCGCTTCCGGTCGCCATTGTAGCTGCCCAAGCGAGCGCGTCTACCTGATCGTCGTGGGCTCCAGCCGGAAACCGCAGCATTTCGGCTCGACAGGTATCGTACCACGCTCCTTGGTCGGAGAAACTAACCATCCCCTGCTGCATACGTCCTTGGAGAGGACGAGCACGGGCAAGTTTGTCCGAGATAGGCTTCAGGACCTCCATCGCAGGGTACATCTTCCGCTCTCTCATCCGCTTTTTCAGCATCACGGCGAGGGTTCGATAGATTTGTCCATCCTCAAAGCCCAGCCGCAGGGTGGGGGAGTACCAGCGCTGGCAGAGGTTCAGGATGGCGTCGATGATGTACGCGGCGTCGTTTGACCGGAATCTCAGGATTTCGCCCACGTGGAGAATGTCGTCTGAGTCTTGGAGAAGGACGGCACCGACTGTGTAGTCATTAGTCTTCTTCTCACTGATAGCGAAGTCGAATGCGACGAAGACACGTGCCTCCTGCACGTTTGGCAGCGGGGCTCGCCGGAAATTCTCTTTCAAGAAGTAGTCGCCGTCGTCTGGGACCGGATTCTGCTGGTACAGGGCGGACCAGAAGCGGGGCCTGATCGTTTTCTTGATCCGATTCAGCTTCTGGATGTCATACCTCTCCGAATGGAGAGCGTCGCCCGCTCTGCGAAGGAGCACCCCGTGTTCCGGCTGCGTCGGGACGATCAGGTCCGTATCCTGATCCAGGAATTCGTCTGTTTCCGCGATCGCTGGGTACTTGACCACGACAAACTGGTCGTACTCGTCGTCCTGGGTCATGGCGACCTGTAGCCGGCCGGCCAAGTCGTCGTCGTGCCACCAAGTCTGGATCAGGAGGACGCCGCCTCCGGGGGCGAGCCGGGTGTAAGCGGTGGAGTCGTACCAGTCTTTGAGCTTTTCCCGGATGTCCGGCGAATCCGCTTCTTCGGCGTTCTTGATGGGGTCGTCAATGGCAAGAATGTGCGCACCTTTTCCCGTAATTCCGCCGCCAACACCCGCTGCGACGTAACCGCCTCGTGCATTATGGATGCCCCACTCCTCCGCACCCCGGAAGTCGGGGTGGAGGCGGGTAGTGAAGACGCCTTGGTAGCTCGGGTCATCGATTACTTCCTTTACCTTTCGGGAAAACGTCATCGCCAAGCCGACGTTGTACGAGCAGGCGATAAATTCGTGGTCAGGGTAACGCCCCAAGTGCCACGCGGGGAACATTCTGGAGGCCAGTTCCGACTTTCCGTGCCGCGGGGGCATGAGAATCATCAATCTTGGGCTTAATCCTTTTGCCACGTCGTCACTGAACTTCTCCAGGCGGCGACAGATATCCTGATGCACCCAGCCGGCGAGGTAGCGGGGGTTAATCCGCTGCACGAAGGGAAGGAGTCGCCTACGGCTTAGGGTCCGGGACGCTAGTTCGAGTTCGATTTCACTCATGGCTGAGAATCCGAGTCATCATGCTCGATCTGGCTTGCTGACTCTCCCCTCGGTCCCGAAATCATCTTGAGTAGCTCCTCGTCGGACATGCTGTTCAGGCGCTGGACCATGACGTTGCCTGAGACGTCGACCTTGACTCTGGACTCCGTCGGGGCGTAGTAGCCGCACATTTTCCCGATTTCCCGGGCTGCAGCGACCATGCTGGCGGGTTCTGAGAGCAGTTTTGCGGTGTCGTACGACTCTTTGAGCATGTCCATGACCTTTTCGCGGGTCATTTGCGCGGCAGCTTCGTACTTGGCCTTTTCTTTCATGTACTCAGCGATGACGACTTCTCGTTTTGAGAACTCGTACATCGTCATATCCTGCTTCGTGTACCCAGCACGTTGGGACGCGGTGCTAATGTTTTCGCCCTGCGCCCAGAATTTGATGAAATCCTTTTGCGCAGCGGTGAAAACTTTGGGTGCGCCTTTTTTGACGCGGTCCTTTGGGAGCTTAGAGACGGGCATGTGGCGGGATTATACGGAGTTTCTGGGAAAAAATTTTGCAAAAAATTTTTGGTTTTGGAAAAAAAGTGCTGCATGCGTCGGCACGGGGCCCTCCCCGGGTGCCCGTACTTCGGCACCCCCACTTCGGATTCGCTGCTCTGAACTGAGATAAGGAGTCTCTTGGGCTCAGATGCTGAGTACAGCATCTGAGTCGCTCACCCTCCTTGTCATTAACCTCGTTCTTGAAAGGAACACATCATGATCGCTACCACCTCCCCCACCCTTGACGCTGATGAGATCGCCATGGGTCGCACCATGCTGGGCCATGCTCGCATGATCCTGCGTGAGACCATTGCGCTCTGCGCTGCGTTCGCTGTTGGTTCTGGGTTCTGGGTAACCCTCGCACTCTACATCGTGTTCGCCATCGCGATGTACTTCGTTGACAAGCATCTGTTCACGAAGGTCGAAGAAGCCGCTATCCCGCTCGCCACGGTTGGCAAGATCGGTGCTTCTGGCATCAAGACCGTTGGCTTCCTCGGTGGTTTGTTCGCCAAGCGCGATCCCGTCGCTGCTTGATTTGTTGGGGCTCAGACGCTGGGTACAGCGTCTGAGTCTCTCATCTGTTTTGTCATTAACTACGGAGATTGACATGGCTAAGAAAGAAACACTGACTGTGCAGCTCATGAAGAAGCAGCGCGAACTCGATGCTGCGCTCTTTCAACTGAACCAAGCGCGCTTGGACTTGGCTGCTGCGGAGCGTGAGCTTCGCAACCTCGAAGCTGAGCAACCGATCACTCAGTGCGCAGAGCCTGAGGTCGAAGCACCTACGCCCATCATGACGCGCCCTGCTCGTCACATCCCTGCACACTTCGCTGCTGCGCGTGAATACGCTATGCGCACGGGCAAATGCACCAAGGTGGTGGCAGCATGAACGAAGCAACCATCATCACAATGGCACGCACTGCGGCCATCACCGCTATGTCTGAGTTTCTTCGGGAACTCTGCGGAGATACTTCATTCCACGCACTACCTGAAGAGCAGCAAGTTGCGCTTGTTGCGGCCGTGCACAAAGAAATCGCGAGGGTAGCATCATGATGACACGTATTGAGCGCGTCATTGATCAGTACAGTTGTACTGTGGAAGATGCACGACGCTACATCGAGCTACGTGACGAGGGTCATAGCCAATATGATGCCTCTGTAATGGCAGGTTTGGCTGACCCGATCGTCAAACCGGAGGACGAAGCTGAGTTGGCTGTTACGCCCGAAGAAGAAGAGGCTTTTAACTCAATGCGAGGAGAATTGCGATGAGTCTTACTTGGAAGTTAAATAACTGCGACCAGGAAGAAATCATTGATTTCCTCGCTGCGGAGTATGTTAAAGACAGTGGTATCCCTGTCCATTTGTACAGCATTGTCAATGCTACGTTTGCCTCTTACAACGGCG